>ERZ772979.1463-NODE-1463-length-13483-cov-59.230786_pt1 | contig 13483 bp, 10 predicted proteins | sample MGYA00511130_ERZ772979 | MGnify/ENA primary metagenome ERZ772979 (study PRJEB29015, sample SAMEA2738103) | human oral metagenome | biome: human oral; feature: human-associated habitat; material: saliva | place: China | collected 2186 ... | reverse complement strand
AGGAGAAACGCCCCATGATGGAAGGCTCCGACATCGTCGCCGCAGAGGCGATTATTGATAACGGTCGTTTCGGTAAGCGCACCGTGCGCTTCGAAACCGGTCGTCTCGCTAAGCAGGCTGCCGGCTCTGCCCTAGCTTACCTGGATGATTCTACGACCGTTTTGTCCGCCACGACGGTGGGCAAGAACCCGAAGGATCAGTTCGACTTCTTCCCGCTAACCGTCGACGTGGAAGAGCGTCAGTACGCCGCCGGTCGTATCCCCGGTTCCTTCTTCCGCCGAGAAGGCCGCGCGGGCACAGAGGCCATTCTGGCTGCCCGCCTCATCGACCGCCCGCTGCGTCCGGGCTTCGTCAAGGGCCTGCGCAACGAGGTCCAGGTCGTCGAGACTGTCCTGACGATCGACCCGGATGACGCCTACGACGTTCTGGCGATTAACGCGGCCTCCATGTCCACCCAGATCGCCGGTCTTCCTTTCACAGGCCCGATCGGAGGCACGCGCCTGGCGCTCATCGACGGCCAGTGGGTTGCTTTCCCGCGCTGGAGTGAACTCGAGCGCTCCGTCTTCAACATCGTCGTCGCGGGCCGTATCGTCACCAAGGCAGATGGCTCCGACGACGTCGCGATCATGATGGTCGAGGCTGGCGGCGGCAAGAACGAGTGGGAACTCATCCAGGCCGGTGCTACCGCTCCCACCGAAGATGTCGTGGCCGACGGCCTCGAGGCCGCCAAGCCTTTCATCAAGGCCCTGTGTGAGGCGCAGATCAAGGTTGCCGAGAGGGCTTCTAAGGAGACCGCTGACTTCCCGCTCTTCCTGGACTACACTGACGAGGAATACGCGGCGGTCGAGGAATTCGCGGCCGAGAAGGTCGCTCAGGCTTTGTTGACTGAGGGTAAGCTCGCCCGTGACGAGGCCGTTGACGCCGTCAAGGAAGAGATGCTCGGTGCCCTGGCCGAGCGATTCCCCGAGTCGGAGAAGGCGCTCAAGGCCGCCTTCCGGTCGCTTGAAAAAGCTACGATTCGTAACCGCACCCTGCGCGAAGAGATCCGCATGGATGGTCGTACTCCGCGCCAGATCCGCTCTCTTTCCGCCGAGGTCGAGGTTCTTCCTCGCGTGCACGGCTCCGCCCTCTTCCAGCGTGGTGAGACCCAGATCCTGGGCGTGACCACGCTGGCGATGCTGCGCATGGAACAGCAGATCGACAACCTGTCGCCTGTTAACTCCAAGCGCTACATGCACCAGTACAACTTCCCGCCGTTCTCCACCGGCGAGGTCGGGCGCGTCGGGTCCCCGAAGCGCCGCGAGATCGGGCACGGTGACCTGGCTGAGCGTGCACTGGTGCCGGTCCTGCCTTCGCGTGAGGAGTTCCCCTACGCGATCCGCCAAGTGTCGGAGACCATGGGTTCTAACGGTTCCTCATCGATGGGGTCCGTGTGTGCCTCGACCCTGTCCCTCCTCCAGGCCGGCGTGCCGCTGCGCGCCCCCGTCGCGGGCATCGCGATGGGCCTCATGACCGGCGAGGTCGATGGTCAGTTCAAGGCCGTCACCCTGACCGACATCCTGGGCGCCGAGGACGGCTTCGGCGACATGGACTTCAAGGTTGCCGGTACCCGTGACTTCATCACGGCCCTGCAGCTGGACACCAAGCTCGACGGCATCGACTCCCAGGTGCTGCGCGGCGCGCTGGCCCAGGCCCGCGACGCCCGCCTGGCGATCCTCGATCTGATTGGTCAGGCGATCGATGGGCCGGATGAGATGAGTCCGAACGCTCCTCGCATCATCACGGTCAAGGTTCCCGTCGACAAGATCGGAGAGGTCATCGGCCCCAAGGGCAAGATGATCAACCAGATTCAGGACGAGACCGGCGCTGACGTCACTATCGAGGACGATGGAACCGTCTACATCGCCTCCTCCGACGGCGCCTCCGCTGAGGCCGCGCGCACGATGGTCAACCAGATCGCGAACCCGCAGATGCCTGAGGTCGGCGAGCGCTTCGTCGGCACGGTCGTCAAGACCACCTCTTTCGGCGCTTTCGTGTCGCTGACCCCCGGCAAGGACGGACTCCTACACATTTCGCAGGTCCGTCGCCTTGTGGGTGGCAAGCGCATCGACTCCGTCGATGACGTGCTTCAGGTCGGCCAGCAAGTCGAGGTTGAGATCAACGAGATCGGTGACCGTGGCAAGTTGAGCCTACACGCCGTCATCGATGGCGAGGCCGGTGAACTGGAACTGCCTGAGGGCGAATCCGCTGAGCCGCGCCGCGAGCGTCGCGATCGTTTTGAACGTCGCGAGCGTCGTCCCCGTACTCGCACCCGTCGTCGCCGCGACGACGAGCGTGAGGAAGGCATTTCTGAGGAGTGAGTAGCTCCCGATAGTAGACACGGTCAGGTGGCCGGGGTAGAGCGTGTGCTCCGCCCCGGCCACCGGCCCATTGACGGTTACACTGTGTACGTTTCGTGCCAAGCCCTGATCAGGGGACGCAAGAGGAGAAAAATGACCCCCAAGCCGTTGCCGCTCGACGAGGCGCGCCTGTCCATCGAGGATGGTGACACCCGTATCGATCGCACCATCCTGGGCGCGGGGACGCGCGTTCTTACCCAGTCAATCCCAGCGACCAAGAGCGCGGGCGTGTCCCTGTGGGTTCCCGTCGGCTCGCGCGATGAGGGGCCGCGGACAGCGGGGTCGACACACTTTCTCGAACACCTGCTCTTTAAGGGGACGAACAAGCGCTCCGCCCTGGACATTGCTGTCGCCTTCGACTCCGTCGGCGGCGAATCGAACGCGGAAACCGCTCGCGAGCACACCGCATACTGGGCGCGCGTGCGCGACGCCGACCTGGACATGGGGATCGAGACGCTGGCCGACATGGTCACCGACTCGCGCCTCGACGACGATGATTTCGCGATGGAGCGCGGTGTCATCCTCGACGAGCTCGCCATGGGGGAGGACTCGCCCACGGAGACCGTCCACGATGCTTTCCAGCTGGCCGTCCATGGCGACCGTCCCATCGGTCGCCCCGTCGGCGGAACACCCCAGGCGATCCGCGAGGTGGGCCGTGCCGACGTGTGGGAACACTACCAGGCCCACTACGCGCCGTCCTCGCTCATTGTCGCGGTCGCAGGGCACGTGGACCACGACCAGGTGTGTGAGCGCGTCCAGGCCGCCCTGGAGGCTTCCCCGTGGGACCATGCGAGCGAGGCCGCACCCCGGCCTCGTCGATCGACGCTAGCCACTGCGATCGAGGATCACGAGCGCCACATCACCCGCACGCGTGATGTCACACAGGCGCATGTGCTCATCGGCTGCGAAGGCCTGTCGGCCACCGATCCTCTCAGTCCTACGATGAGCGTCCTGCTGTCGGTCCTGGGCGGATCCATGTCGTCGCGCCTCTTCCAGGAGGTGCGCGAAAAACGCGGCTTGGCATACACCACCTATGCTTTTGACGTCGCCTACTCTGACACCGGTACCTTCGGCATGTACGCGGGGTGCAGCCCCGACAAGGTCACCGACGTCGAAGCCATCATGCGCGCCCAGCTCGAGGACTTGGCCGCGGATGGACCTACCGAGGAGGAGATGACGCGCGTGCGCGGACAGGTGCGCGGCGGCGTCGTTTTGGGTCTGGAAGACAATTGGTCGCGCATGATGCGGCTGGGACGTTCAGAGATCGTCGGACGCTACCGTCCCATCGACGAGTCCCTCGCGGAGTTTGACGCGGTGGACGGCGCCGACGTGCGGGCGCTGGCCGCGTCCCTCCTCGCCAAGCTGGACTGCCGAGCGCTCGTCCTGCCCGCAGAATAAGACAAGCGGTGCGCCCCCCTTCACGCGCACGGCGAGTGGTCTACCGTGAGATCAACAGTGAACGCGCACAAGGAGAGAGTGATGATTCGAGTGGCAGTGACCGGAGCCAAGGGTCGTATGGGGTCAACGGTCGTTGCAGCGGTGAGCGCTGCCCCCGATATGGAGGTTGTCGCCCAACTCGACGCGGGCGACCCGATTACCGCGCAGACCGTATTCGGTGCCCAGGTCGCCGTCGACTTCTCTGTCCCCACCGTGACCGAGGCGAACGTGCATGCGCTCATCGACGCTGGCGTGGACGTCGTCGTAGGAACGACCGGATGGACCGAGGAATCCTACGCGCGCGTGCGCACTCATGCACAAGAAGCGGGTCGCGCGGTCCTGATCGCCCCGAACTTCGCGATGGGTGCCGTTCTAGCTATGAAGTTCGCGGCGATGGCCGCCCCCTATTTCGAATCCGCCGAGGTTATTGAAATGCACCACCCGGGTAAGGTGGATGCCCCTTCGGGTACGGCTGTCGCGACCGCGCGCGGCATCGCTCGCGCTCGGGCCGAGGCGGGCCTGGGGGACATGCCCGACGCTACTGAGACGGACGAGCTGGGCGCTCGCGGCGGGCATATTGATGGGGTCCCCGTCCACGCCGTGCGTCTGCGCGGCCTGACGGCCTCCGAGGAAATCCTGCTGGGTAACGCGGGCGAACAGCTGGTGATTCGCACCGATTCCTTTGACCGGGTCTCCTTCATGCCCGGTGTGCTCCTCGGCGTGCGTCGCGTCATCGGTCGCACAGGTCTGACGATCGGACTTGACCAGGTCATGGGGCTGTGAGCGCTCTTCCCGATTGCTCGGTGAGGCCCGCACAGCTCGGCGACGAGGAGGTTATCGCGCGTCTACAGGTTCGTGCCTGGCGTGCGCTCATGGGAGATGCAGCCCTCGCATCCCAGGGAATCACCGAGGAGATGGTCGCCCACCAGTGGGAAGTGGCGCTGGGGTCGCCTCGGCCCGAGGGGATTGTCCTCCTCGTCGCCCTGCACGCGCACACGACCGTCGGCTTTGCGTTCGCCGGCCCCGACGAGGCCGGGGCATATGCGGGCGCACCGACCTGTGATGAGCGGGAGAGTGTGCGCGCCACGCAGGTCTACGAACTGGTCGTCGATCCGAGCTTTCGTCGTACCGGACACGCGTCGCGTCTGCTCGCTGCCGTCGCCGACCTGACGAGCGGGCAGCTGCGCGTGTGGGTCGGCGCGGATGACGAGGAACGCCAGCGCTTCTACTCCTCCGCTGGATTTGCCCCATCGGGTGCCGTTCGTACCTTGAGTGATCAGACGCAGCACATGTGGTGGGCTCAGCGCGACTAAGGACCTACCCAGGTGAGGGTAGATCGGCGCGTCGTGCGCGCCGTGGACACTCGTGTCTGGGGAGCGGGTCCTGCTGGGCACAGGTTGCGTAAGATGGAGGCATGACGAACATTCCTCCCCGCCGTTTCGGTTCCCTGGCCGTCGCCATGATCACCCCCATGACGGCAACCGGCGAGATTGACCTGCCCTCCGCGCAGCGCCTGGCGACCAAGCTGGTCGACGAAGGCTGCGACACAATCCTCCTGTCTGGAACGACGGGCGAGTCACCGACGACCCACCAGCCCGAAAAGAATGACTTGACAGACGCGGTCCGCGAGGCCGTGGGGAGCCGCGCGTTCATCCTGTGTGGAGCATGCTCGAACGACACTGCTCACGCCGTACGTATCGGCGAGGGTGCTCAGGAGCACGGAGCGGACGGTCTCCTCGTTGTCTCCCCCTACTACAATCGCCCCTCCCAGGAGGGCTTGCGCGCACACGTGCGTGCCGTCACCGACGCGGTTGATCTGCCCGTCATGCTCTACGACATCCCCGGTCGTACGGGCATCGCCTTCTCGGATGCGACCTTGGACATCCTCGCTCAGCACCCGCGCATCCTCGGTGTCAAGGATGCCACCGGCGACGTCGAGACCGGCGTGGAACGCATGCACCGCACCGGTCTGGAGTACTACTCGGGCGACGACGGTCTGAACTTCGCGTGGATGACGGGCGGTGCCTCCGGTTTCATCTCTGTCGTCGCGCACGTGGCCTCTGCGCAGTATCGCCGCATGATTGAACTGCTCGACAGTGACCAGGTGTGGGAGGCGCGCGAACTCTCCTATTCCCTGCGTCCCCTGGTTCACGCGATCATGGGGGGTGGCCAGGGTGCCGTCTTAGCCAAGTATGCGCTGTGGCTCCAGGGCATCATCGACAGTCCCGCGGTGCGTCTGCCCATGGTCGGTATCAGCGATGACGAGGTTTCAGCGCTACGCCGCGCCCTGTGCCTCGCCGATCTCCTGTGAGTCGCCACTCATCTATCATCCCTGTGACGGCGCCCAGGTGCGGCGTCGTCTTGGCACTGTTCTCGGCCCTCTCGCACTCAAGTGTGAGGGGGCCGACCCGCTTCTCAAGCTCCCCGATACGGGCAAAACCCCCCTGACGTGGCAGACTGGCACTATGAAGTCTTTGTACGAGAATCTCAGCGAACCCGCGCCCCTGGAAGAGGGTGCCCTGCGTGTAATCCCGCTGGGAGGCCTCGGCGAGGTCGGCCGTAACATGAACGTCCTTGAGTACCGGGGTAAGCTCCTCGTCGTGGACTGCGGTGTCCTTTTCCCCGAGGAAAGCCAGCCAGGCGTTGACCTGATTCTTCCCGATTTTTCCTGGATCGAGGACCGCATGGACGACGTCGTCGGCCTCGTTCTCACGCACGGACACGAGGACCACATCGGCGCCGTGCCCTACCTACTCAAACTGCGCGGTGACATTCCCCTCTACGGTTCTGACCTGACCCTGGCTTTCGTTGCCCCCAAGCTACGCGAACATCGCCTGGCCGACCCGGGCCTGAACGTCGTCGCAGAGGGCGATCGCCTGACAGTCGGCCCCTTCGACCTGGAGTTCGTCTCCGTCACCCACTCGATCCCCGACGCGCTCGCGGTCTTTGTGCGCACGGAAGCGGGTAAGGTCCTTATCACGGGTGACTTCAAAATGGACCAGCTGCCACTGGATCGTCGCCTCACCGACTTGCGCGCCTTCGCTCGCATGGGCGAGGAAGGTGTCGACCTGTTCATGGTGGACTCCACGAACGCTCTGGTGCCCGGCTTCATCACGCCCGAGCGTGAGATTGGCCCGGTCCTTGATCAGGTTTTCGGTGAGGCGAGCGGCCAGATCATCGTCGCGTCTTTCGCTTCGCACGTGCACCGTGTTCAGCAGGTCATCAATGCGGCTGCACACCACGGGCGCCGCGTGGCCTTCGTGGGTCGTTCGATGGAACGTAATATGCGCATCGCGGAAGAAAAGGGGTACCTGTCGATCCCCGAGGGCGTCACCGTGGACCTGAAGGACATCGGCGAGCTGGCGCCCTCTCAGCGTGTCTACATGGCGACCGGCTCGCAGGGAGAACCCATGGCAGCCCTGTCACGTATGTCGGTGGGATCACACCGTTCAGTTCAGATTGAACCGGGCGACATGGTCGTCCTGGCCTCCTCGCTGATCCCCGGCAACGAAAACTCTGTGTACCGCGTCATCAACGACTTGACCCGCCTGGGCGCGCGCGTCGTGTCGAAGGAGAACGCGAAGGTGCACGTGTCTGGCCACGCGAGCGCCGGCGAGCTCATCTACTGCTACAACATCGTTGCGCCGAAGAACGTCATGCCGATCCACGGCGAGGTGCGTCACCTGGTGGGTAACGGGCAGCTGGCCGTCAAAACCGGCATCGACCCGCAGAACGTGGTCCTGGCCGAGGACGGCGTGACCGTCGACCTCAAGGATGGTGTCGCGCGCGTGTCGGGCGTCGTGCCCTGCGAGTACGTGTACGTCGACGGACGCTCGATCGGCGAGATTTCCGAGGACGAGCTGGCGACGCGCCGCACCCTGGGATCGGAGGGCTTCATCTCGATCTTCGCGGTCGTTGAGCACGATTCCGGTATGGTGCTGGCGGGTCCCGAGATTCGCGCGATCGGTATGGCCGAGGACGACGCGGTCTTTGAGGAAATTCTGCCCGACGTGACGAAGGCGTTGAAGGACGCGGCTGCGCCGGGCGGACAGGACCCCTACGTCCTGCAGCAGGCAATGCGCCGAGTGATTGGGCGTTGGGTTGCGCGGCGTCTGCGTCGTCGTCCTATGATCGTTCCGGTGGTCACCGAGCAGTAGTTGCTCGGGTCCCGTCACTGACGAGGCTGTGGCTGCGCCCGGGCAGGGACGTAGAGCCGCAGGGGAAGGAAAGCTCGTGTCGGGCCGTTTTATTTCCACGCACTCCGTCGCTTTGGTGTTGCCGATGCACATCGAGTACATGCCTGATCGTGGGGGTTCCGTGCACGCCGACGCGGCGAGTTCGCGTCCGGGCGGCGGTTTTACAACCTTGTGTGCGGCGGCAGCCATGGGTGTTCCGGCTGCGGCGGCTTCACCGCTGGGCACAGGCCCGAACTCCTTCGCTGTTCGCCAACAGCTGGTTGAGGCCGGGGTGGAGGTGTTGACTCCAGAGTTGGTCGGTGACATCGGCGTCGTCATTCAGCTGATCGTCGAGGACGGGTCAATGCGCTCCGTTGTCACGGCGGGTGTTGAGTCCGAGCCTTCCCGCGCTACTCTTGACCGCATCGAACTGCGTGAGGGTGACCTGGTTCATGTGGCAGCCTCAGACATGACGAACGATCATGCCGCGGTGGAACTGAGCGAGTGGGCCGCCGCCCTGCCGCCTTTCGTGACCCTGGTCGTCTCCGTCTCTCCCGCGGTCGTCCAAGTGCCCGTTGAAGCCTGGGAGACGATCCTCCCGCGCGCTGACATCGTGACCATGAACAGCTGGGAGGCCTCGGCGCTGGCCGGCATCCTGGACGCTCGCTGCCACGGCTCCACGATCCGCACCTACATGCGTCCCGACGCTGCTACCGTGCGTCGCACGGGCGACCGGGGCTGTGAGCTGCAGACCTGCGCGGACGGCTCCGTAATTTCCGTCCCCGCCTTCGATGTGCGAGTCGCGGACACCGCTGGCGTTGGGGATACGCACATTGCTGAAATGTGTGCTGGCATCCTCTTGGGTTATGACCTGGAAACCTCGTGCCTTATGGCGAACGCTGGTGCGGCATTGGCTGTCTCCCACGAGTCGGCCCTTCCTGTTCCCACACGCGAACAGGTTGAAAAGCTGCTCGAAAGCGGTGTTGTTACCAACATCGTGCGCTGAGGGGAGCGGCGCGCCTCCTGCCGGGGCGCTGCGTGGGCGATATGGTGGAACGATCATGGCACAATCGTCTTCCCGTTCCTCCGGTAAAGCACCCGCGCGGCCACGTTCGAAGGCCGGAACCTCCAAGTCGGGTGCCTCCAAGGCCGCGTCCTCTCACGCCCAGGGCGCCCCCGAACCCACGCAGCCGGGTTTCCTGGCGCGTTTCTTCTCCGCCGTCGCACGCGCCGCCGTCGGTGTCGCACGCGCATGGAAAGCTACCGACCCGCAGGTTAAGCGCGACGCTTCGGCATTCGTCGCTGTCGCCGCTGCGATCGTCATCGCTCTGCGCGAATGGTTCCAGATTTCCGGTGAAGCGGGTGACGCCATTCATCGTGCCTCAGCAGGCCTCTTCGGAATCTTCTCAGTGGTCCTGCCACTCCTCCTGGTTGCCTTAGCGTGCGAACTCGTCTCCGCGCGCTCCGGGCGATCCGCGCTGCCCCACCACGTGGCCGGCGGCGTCGGCATCACGATGGCGCTGACCGGCCTGGTCCACGTGTCACGCGGCAATCCCGGCATGGGGGAGGAACCTGGTATCGACGCAGCCGGCGGCCTCATTGGCTGGTTCATCGCACGTCCCCTGGTGCTCCTCCTGTCCGGGTGGGGAGCGGGGGCACTCCTACTCCTGCTCTTGGTCTACTCGATCCTACTGGCCACTCGCACTGCAGTTGCCGACGTTCCAAGCCGGCTGCGCGACCTCGCCGCACACCTCAGTGGAGACTCCACTCGCGACAAGGACGGGGCATCGGGCGAGTCGGCACTATCCGACCAAGCCACAGACGCGCGGCGTCAGGGCCGCAAAAACCTGGCCGCCGACGACGATGCTTTCCTCGACGAGTACGACGGCGACGAGTCCTTCCGGCAGGCAGCCGACACGGAATCCGTTGACAAGACACGCCTCCTGCAATCCGGCCCCGTCCCCGTGGCTGCTCCTGAATCAGCTCCCGCGCCCCGGCCTCGTCCCACTACGCCCGACGCACCTACCGAGATGCTCACCCAGATGCGCCCCGCGCTGGTGCACGAACAGCCGACTGGGCACGTGACCGAGCACGTGACCGAGCCCGTCGACGAGCCGACACCCCCGCCGATCACCGATGAACCCGCCGGCGCCTTCCAGCCCGACCTGGACGATTCCATCACCTACACGCTGCCGCCGGAGGATCTCCTCGTGTCCGGGCCGCCCCACATGACCCGCTCCGCCGTCAACGACCAGGTTGTCGCGGCCCTTTGTCAGGTCTTTGCCGACTTCAATATTGATGCCCGTGTCACCGGCTTCTCACGCGGCCCGACAGTCACCCGCTACGAGGTCGTCCTCGGCGCTGGCGTGAAGGTTGACAAACTCACGAACCTGTCGAAAAACATCGCCTACGCGGTCGCATCCGCGGACGTGCGCATCCTTGCACCCATCCCCGGCAAGAGCGCCATCGGCATCGAGATCCCCAACGCCGACCGCGAAAACGTTGCCCTGGGTGACGTGTTGCGCTCCGCTGCTGCGCGCCGCAATCATCACCCGCTCGTCGTCGGCGTCGGCAAGGACGTCGAGGGCGGCTACGTCGTCACCAATTTGGCCAAGACACCACACATGCTGGTAGCCGGCCAGACGGGCTCCGGTAAGTCCTCATTCGTCAACTCCATGATCACGTCGATCATGATGCGTGCGACGCCTCAGCAGGTGCGCATGATCCTCGTTGACCCTAAGCGCGTCGAGCTGACGATCTACGAGGGCATCCCGCACCTGATCTCTCCCATCATTACCGACGCCAAGAAAGCAGCCGAGGCGCTCGAATGGGTCGTGAAGGAAATGGACGCGCGCTATGACGACCTATCCGACTATGGCTTCAAGCACATCGACGACTTCAACAAGGCAGTGGCCGCCGGACAGGTGCAGGCCAAGCCCGGCCTCAACCGCACCCTGCATCCCTACCCGTACCTACTCGTTGTTGTCGACGAACTCGCAGACCTCATGATGGTTGCCCCCCGCGACGTCGAAGCCTCCATCCAGCGCATCACCCAGCTGGCACGCGCCGCCGGTATCCACCTGGTCCTTGCCACGCAACGCCCCTCGGTCGACGTCGTCACCGGCCTCATCAAAGCCAACATTCCTTCACGCCTGGCGTTTGCGACCTCCTCGCTGACCGACTCGCGTACGATCCTCGACCAACCGGGTGCGGAGAAACTCATCGGCCAGGGTGACGCCCTCTACCTGCCCGCCGGCGCCTCCAAGCCTATGCGTGTCCAAGGCGCCTGGGTTTCCGAATCTGAAATTCATCAGGTCGTGTCCCACGTCAAGAGCCAGATGGAAGCGCACTACCGTGACGATGTCGTGCCCGACAAGAAAGAAGCCAAGGTCGCCGAAGACATCGGAGATGACCTCGACGATCTTCTACAGGCAGCAGAACTCGTTGTTTCTACCCAGCTGGGTTCCACATCTATGCTCCAGCGAAAGCTCCGCGTCGGCTTTGCCCGCGCTGGTCGCCTCATGGACCTCCTCGAATCGCGAGACATCGTGGGTCCTTCCGAAGGGTCGAAAGCGCGCCAGGTGCTAGTCACCCCCGAGCAGCTGCCCGAGGTTCTCGCCATGCTGCGCGGCGAATCCGCCAGCATTGCCGAGCCTGAGTCCGCCGCTCCTGCCATCGCATCCGCGGCGGCGTCCAACCCGGCCACCGGCGCGCTGAGTGCCGCCAGCGCCCGGCAGGGGGACTCCTCTTCGGGTGACGCGCAGCCGCCCTCTGGTTACGAATCGGGAGCGGGACGTACGGGCGATTCGCGCGAGAGCAAGGTAGACCCGTACTCTGGACATAACTTTGGTGGTTCCTCGCCTGAATGGGTGGATGAGGAGCCAGACGAGGACGAGGATGCTTGGCAGCTCACCGGTCGCTAAGAGAGAGGTATCAGCGATGACTGGTAACGTGTCGCGCGTGCAGCGCAATAGTAAAGTTTCCGTATGGAACTTGCCAAATGCGTTGACTGTGGCGCGACTCGTATCTGTTCCCGTTTTTATCATTCTGGCCCTGCAAGACTCCTGGGCTATGAGGTGGGCCTCCTTCGTTGTCTTTGCGCTCGCTGCGATCACGGATCGCTTTGATGGCCATCTGGCACGCTCGTGGAACCAGATCACTGACTTCGGGCGCATTGTCGACCCCATTGCCGACAAGGCCCTGACGTTGTGTGGCTTTGCGGTGGCGTCCTGGCTCGTTAATCTTCCCTGGTGGGTGACGATCCTCATCGCCGTGCGCGAGCTGGGCATTACCGCAATGCGAGCCGTCTTCCTGCGTCGCGGCGTCGTCGTGTCCGCGAATCAGGCAGGCAAGCTCAAAACCTTCATGCAGATTATGGCGCTGGGGGTACTGCTCATCCCGTGGGGCTATTTCGTCGCGATGGACCAGATGGCGAACGAGTGGTGGGTCGTCATGATGATTCGTTTTGGTTGGGCTCTCGCTGGTGTAGCCCTCGCATTGACCCTTTACTCCGGCATCGTCTACGTCATTGATGGAGTGCGCCTCATGCGCGCTACCTCCGCCTCATCAGGTGACGATGACAGTGGCGACGATGAAGGCGAGAAATCGTCGACGCCTCTCGCAGGCCAGCACGTTCAGGCTTGAGTCTCGGTGAAGCAACCCACGTAAGAAGTGTCCCTGCGGTGGAATATGTTCGGTTTGGTGTACGTTGAATGGGTATGCAGGCGATCCGAGGGGCGTGCCCAGCCGGTTACACCGGTCCGATGCGCGAACTGACGATGCATTCGACGAACAGGAACGGCTACAGTAGCAATATGGAAAAGACACGGAGTGAAACCCCGCTGCTGCGCAGCGAACTCGGCGATGTTCTGCGCGGCATTCGCCAGCGCCAGGGTCGAACCCTGCGCGAGGTCTCTTCCGAGGCGCAGGTGTCCCTGGGTTACCTCTCCGAAGTTGAGCGTGGGCAGAAGGAGGCATCCTCTGAACTGCTCGAAGCAATCACCTCTGCCCTGCGCGTACCGCTGTGGTATGTGCTGCGCGAGGTTTCCGAACGCATGGCGATCATCGACGGCGCCGTGGTCCCCGATGCGGTGCCCGATGAGATCATGCCCGTTACGCTGATTTCCTGACGCGTGAAGCATTCCGAATTCTACGAAGCGGTCGAGGCGACTTTTGGGTCTGCTCTCGGCCGTTCGTACGTATCTGACCTGTATCTCTCGTCGTTGGGTGGGACGGCGAGCGATGCGCTGGCGGTCGGCGTGAACCCAGACGAGGTGTGGGCTCGACTCTGCGAAGAAACCGGTCGTGAGGACGCGCGTTGGATTCATCGCATTGATCCGCGCGAGCGAGGCCGCTAGCCTGCGGCGGTGAGTATCCTGTGTGGTCTACCGTCGCTGCTCCTGATCGCCATCCGTTTGCGGGCTATAGGCGCAAACGTGGTGCTTTAGACGGCGTGTCGTGGGTCTAGTGGGC
>ERZ772979.1459-NODE-1459-length-13509-cov-16.330831_pt1 | contig 13509 bp, 8 predicted proteins | sample MGYA00511130_ERZ772979 | MGnify/ENA primary metagenome ERZ772979 (study PRJEB29015, sample SAMEA2738103) | human oral metagenome | biome: human oral; feature: human-associated habitat; material: saliva | place: China | collected 2186 ... | reverse complement strand
GCAACTCCATTTCACTTTTTCCATCCCGCCCCATCCCCCATCATCCCACTTCTTCACATTTATCTCATCATTCCTATATATTTATCTCATTGGGTTTCAGCATTTACCAAGCACTTTTTCCCAGAAATTGAAAACCTAAAAGCACAGGGTAAAGAATTTGTCTGCGCCCAGATCATTGATACGCTACCTGAAACCAAATACTGGGTACGTAACCCAGACTTAGGCAAACGTGGTTTTTGGCTGCCCTTGTCGGGTGTCCGCGGTAACCGCTTTTTCCCTGATTTCATTTGCGAGCTACAAGATGGGCAGATTTTAGTACTAGAATACAAAGGATAGGCCTATAAGACCAACGACGATAGCAAAGAGAAATACTTGATTGGCTAACATTGGGCACAGATGAGCAAAGGGCAGTGTTGGTTCGCCATGATTGTGGAGTGAGACGAGCAGGGTCGGAATATGCGCCAGCAAATCTTGGGCGTGATCCAGTCTTAGAAACTTTGCCACAGTATTAAGTCAGTAATAGCAGGGATGCTATTCCAGGCTGTCTGAACACATCAGACAGCCTGGAATTTTATCTGCGACACATTCAGCAATACCGCCAGTGTCCTGCATAAAATGAATGATCTCGTTTAACGGCACAGGCGAAAGCGTAAACAGCTTGTCCCCTTCCTGCTGCTCCACTTCCAAAATCAACATACAGCCTTCCGACAACTTGCCCTGTCGGTCAAATTCTAATTCTTTGATTTTGACCGACAGGGTGATGCCGTTGTCCGCCAAGTTCTGCCGGTATGCCTCACCCGTGTGCCCGTAAAAATGGTAGGCAAACGCCAGCTGGTCCAGCACATTGGCAATCTCTTCCGCGCCATAACCGCTTTGGCTGTCGGCGGGCTGGTCGTGCGTTATCAACACATCGGGATCGTGTTTGTTTTTCAGGCAGTCTTTAACAAAGCGGCGCAAGGTTTGCCGTTCGTATTCCTGAATAAATTCGCCGTGCGGCCGCTGTTTCCTATCGCCAATGCGCCCGATGCCGAGAATTTCCAGCGACTCGCCATCCTTCTGCAACACAAACGGCTCGCCTGTTTTCAGCACCCAAACGTGCTGATAAACATCAATCGGAAAAGCAGCCTGCACGCTTTGCCGTTCCAGTTCATCCAAAAATTCATGGTCCTCATGATTGCCGCGCACACAGAGCATATTGAGGTTAAGCCGGTCGAGGAATTGGGCGATCGGCGGCTTGGCATGCACAAAATCATCCATAAAGCCCAATTCGTCGCGGTCTCTTGCCGCATGACGCAGCGTGGCCTTGTCCATACGGCTCTTATCCGGAAATGCGCCCATATCGCCGCATTGGACAATTAAATCTATGGATTTGCCGGTGGTTTGCTGGTAGCGGTGCGCCAGCTTGAAGGGGAGCAGGAATTTGCCGTGGATGTCGGCGAACAGGGCAAGGCGGATCATGGGAACGGTTGCAATTGAGTGATGAAAAGGGGTTATCCTAGATAACTAGGAATTTATGCTTTATCAATTGTTTTAAAATAGAGATTTGAACTTTTATTTCACTGTTGTAAAAACGCCATTCGTACTCCTTCAGATACAGCTCAAATTTCTCTTTGAGAATGCGTTATTTACCTGATTCTAAAAGTTCTCAATCCCATTGATGTAGTTTTGCCTTTCGACAAAGTGTATAATGTGATTGGTATACGAATAACTAAACTCACTAGTATTCAGCACATCATAGCTTTTATAACAATCTGTCTAAACGATGCTGTCAGGGCTTTACTTACGAATAATAAGCAGTAAGGCTAAGGCAGCTGTTTCCGTATTGGGTACGTCAACAGTATTAACCTTACCGTTGCGCTTCAAAAAACCGAATACGCCAACCTTCCCTGCTGTACTGCTGCTCCGCTGCTCCGCTGCCTTTATAATGTCCACCAAAGTAGCTTTCTTCTGCTCCTACTTTACCGTCAAACATTTCCAAATGTGGGCTGCTGTGAAATACAAGCAGGCACAGCTGTCGAAATAATAAGCTGCAGTATTATTTTTGACAACAACCAATTGGGCTGCAGTTCTGGCAGTAACACCTGCAACGAGTAGTTCTATGAGCTTATTTGCTTATACTGATTTAGGTGGATTTTTCTCATACGGACAATTCTAACTTGAATTGAATTTCCTTGGTTATCTAGGACAGCTCTTTCTTTTTTAATATATTATAATTTTTCTTAATATCAATACAGTTGCTAATTGCGTACAACTCCTGTCCTTTAGTTCCCTACCTAATTCCATACACGTATTTTACTGTTTAATTATCAGTTTCCCATGCTTTTTCAAGATCTGTGCCACTTTCTTTCGCCAAAGTCAAGTAAGCCATCAAATAACGATAACGTGCTTGTGCTAATTTTTGCTCGGCATCACTGACTGATTGCTGTGCCTGTACCAGTTCCAAACTATTTCGCAAACCAAATTGCTTACCAGTCTGTGTTGCCTGTAATTTCAATTTACTACTCTCAAGTAAGCGCTTTTGTGCCATTATTTGATAATAGGCCGAATTAGCCTCCGAATACGCCTGTTTAACTGCTAGTTTTATTTTCCTTTCAGTAGCAATTAGCATTACTTCCGCTTCCTGTTGTCGCGCAATAGCTTCTCTAATGCGGCTATTATTTCCTCCTCCGGTGAATAAAGGGAAATTAAGTTGTACAGAAGCGGTCAAACCATTCCCACTATATTTATTATCACGATTCTGATAAGAAGATTTATATTGATTTTCCTGATATCCTAGAGATGCGGTTATTTTGGGCAGCCGCTCACCTTTTGCTGCTTTTACACCCAAGCTAAAATTATCAACATTAAGTTTTTGAAGCTGATATTCATCATTGCGCTCTAATGCGGTTTTCTGCAATTGCAAAAGGTTAGTTTGCTTCACTTTCCGATGATATAACGGAATTAAGTTATCAAAATTTGGACGGGCAATATTTTTGGCATCTAATCCAGTTGCATTAGTTAATCTATTTTCTATAATTAATTTTTCAGCTGTAGCGGCAATTTCTCTAGACAATGCATTATCATAACCAGCCTGTGCTTCATAAACCTCAACAGCTGTGGCTGTACCAAGTTTAAACATGCCTTTAGCTTGAATTAACTGTTGTTTGTACGCTGCTTTTTCTGTTGACGCGGCAGCAATCGTATCTTTAATTAATAAAAGATTAAAATAATATTCTGCCACTTGCAACAATAGTTCATTGCGATTGATATTCAGACGAGTATGGGCAGCACGGCTAATAATACGCCCCTGTTGATACTGTGCAATACGGGTAGCATCAAACACACCTTGATTTAATTGTATATTCCAGCCTTGAGTAATTTTACTTGACGAAATAGACGGTGGCTGACGCTGATAGGACATATTAACAGATACTTGTGGTAGCAGAGCAGATCGGGCTTGTTTTTCCTGTTCTAGTTCGGCATTTCGTCTATATTGCGCTGCAGTATAGTCTGCAGAATACGACAAAGCAGACTGCCAAGCTTCAGAAAGTGTGAATGCAGATGTTGAGATGGAGTATAATAAGCTTGGAAATATAAAAAATAAAGTAATATTTTTTCTCATAATAGTGAAATAAATAATTATTGGATATTAATTTGGCATAGAATGCCACCAGGTAGCTTGTGTTGAGTATTATCAATATAAGCAACAACGCCAAATGTCCCAGAAGCCGCATCCACTACTTGATCTTTCTTGGCTATCGTAATACTAATTGGCTGATTAAAAGGAGATTCTGGTATAACATTAACTTTGTCACCTGTCTGAATATCCTGAAAATATTTAAATGGTAGGATAGCGGTCAATTTTAAGCGATCTATCTGCGCCAAACGCAGGATAGGATTTTTGCCGTCAGCTGCGCTGACTACTGTACCAGTATCGGCATAACGAGCTGTTACAATACCATCAAATGGGCTAGTGATAGTGCGTTCCTTTAATTCAGCTAAAGAAGTTTGGTAGTCTGCCTCAGCAATCCGATGACTCTCTTGAGCCTGTTTTAATTCTGCCTCAGCGATATTGCGTTCATTAAATGCATCATCACGCGCTTGAGCCGAAACAAATTCTTGCAGATACATCTGCTCCATACGCTCTGCTTTCACATTTGCTAATGCTAATTTTTGGCGTGCGCCATTAATTTGGGCATGCGCATTAGCTCGTTGACGTGCACTTGTAACGGCTGCTTGGGAAACAGTAGCATTCAATATGACCAATATTTGCCCTTTTTTAACAGTATCCCCTCGTCCTACAGTAATCTTATCCACCACTCCGGTTATCGAACTACGAATTTCAACGTTTTGCTCAGGTTCTATCATACAACTGAATACCGATTTAGTATTTTCAGATGTATCAGAGGCAATAGCTCCTACGGGAACAAGCTCAGAGGATGTATTATTGACTATCGCAGGCTGTTGTTGAACTGGAAATTGGCGTGACGCAACTTCCTCCTTTGGCCATAACAGCCATGTACCCACCCCAGTAAAAGCTAAAATAGTTAATACGATGGGCAAGCGTTTTTTAGATAAGTTAGGCCGAGACATAAATTTAATTCAATCATTAGGGTTAGAAAATAAGAGGGATTTTTAGAATAGGCTACCCCAAAAGATGGGGAACTATTTAGCAAATTATTATAGGTTTTATAAAATACATCTGTTAATATCGCATTAATGCACTTTACCTGCAAAACCAATCTGCTTACTTAATTCGCGGTCTTGTTTTAAGGTCTGCATTCGAATACGGTAATGATGCCGCTGTGCAGCATACTGAGCCAGTTTTACTGTAAAACCCATCCATAGTGCAGCCAGCTGCTTAAAGCGGATATGTTTACCAATTGAACACAATAATGGTTGATGATGGCGTAATAACTCTTCTTCAAATGACACAATTATCTGCACTGTTCCAACATCACCTTGCCGACCGCAACGGCCAATTAGTTGACGATCTATCCGTGCCGATTCATGGTGTTCTGTTAAAATGACATGCAGCCCGCCAGCCTGCTTACTGGCATGTTCCAATTTGATGTCGGTACCGCGTCCTGCAATATTAGTAGCGACAGTAATGCGACCAGAACGACCTGCTTGCGCAATAATTTCGGCTTCATGACAATCTTGGCGGGCATTGAGCACCACAAAATCTATCTCCGATCCATTTTTAACATGCCAGTTAAGTTGGCGGGCAACACAATCAGATGCTTCTACACTACGCGTACCGATCAACACAGGTTGTCCTTTTGCTGCTTTACTTAATGCATCCTGAGCAATTGCCTCCCATTTTTGTTGCAAACTACCAAAGCAGCGAATAGGAAAATAAGTACGCCGATTGGGTTTATTTGGTGGAATATCGCATACACGCAAATCATATACCGCCCATAATTCACGTGCGACCTCAGTAGCAGTGCCGGTTAAACCTGAGAGCAGTAAATATTGTCGAAAAAATCGCTGAAAAGTCATTTTGGCCAAAGTTTCCCTTTCCTGACTAAGTGATAACCCTTCTTTGATTTCAATCAACTGATGTAATCCCTGCTCCCAAGAACGGTCGGGCATTAGACGCCCCGTAGATTCATCCACAATTTGAATTTTACCGTCCCGAATAATATAGTGTTCATTCTTACGATAAAGATACAGTGCACTCAATGCCTGTCGAATAATTAAACGTTGCCATGACATATTTTGCCAAACCGAGCGTACTTCTGCCGGTAGCGGTAGGCTGTATTGCAGTATACCAATATTCAACACCACGTCGCGTCTGACCTGATTAATAGTAAAGTGAACGCCCTCTTTTAAACTACCAGCAACCCTTATAGCCCATTGTAACAACTCTGGTTCAACCAGACTGTTGGTTTCACGTGAGATGACTAGCGGGGTACGTGCTTCATCAATCAAAATACTGTCAGCTTCATCCACAATGCAAAAATGCAACGCAGGAATAATTGGCTCCACAATCTCTTGTCGAACCATATCTTTTTGCAACTGGCGAATATAATGTAATCGTGTATGTTCTACCCCATTTTCAGGTAGTTTATCTTTAAGGTAATCAAAAACAATTTCTTTGGCAGAAACATAGCAAATATTTTGACGATATGCCTCGCGCCGTAATTCAGGCGCAGTATCACTACTAATAGCCGCACTTGTTAATCCAAAAAAGGCAAATAGTGAACGCATTTCAGTTTCATCACGTTCTGCTAAGTAATCGTTTGTGCTTAATACATGTACATATGCACCTGAAGCGGCAACAATAATGGCAGTCAAAGCGGCTACTAAGGTTTTACCCTCCCCCGTTTGCATTTGCGCAAGGCTGCCTGAAAGTAAGACATATATACCAAAAAACTGCACTGGGTGGGGAAAGTAGCCCAAGATATACTCGGTCGCCACACCTACACACGCCAGTACCCGTGCTAAAGCAGGAAAATGGTGAGGCTGCTGTTTTAAATCATCAATGGCCTGCAGCAATAAAGCCGGCCATTCATCGGATGTAAAATGGCGGAGCCCTTCTGCTTCTTTTAGGATATGACTATTCAAACGACCTATCTCTCGACGGCGAATTTTTTTAGCAGCAAACAAACCAGCTAGTTGGTGTAAAAAGAGTTCAGCCTTACTGGGCAATATATCCGCCTGTACTTGGCGGATACTGTCTGCCAAGCGCAGGCGATTTCCAGCATAGCTGCGAATAAGGCTGAGGTCAGACATGCAGCTCTTTCAAGAATAACTGTTTTAAACGCAAAAACCATTGCCATGCCAAAGGTGTACGACCCAAATTGAAACGGACATATACACGTTGTCCGAATATCCATTTTTCGTCATTAACTTGGTGGCGCTGAATACTTAAATCCACATCAAAAAAACGATCTAAGGCCTGTTGCTCACCCTTTTCACTTGGTCGTGTAGCAATTTGCCCCCCCCCTTCAATACCCAAAGCAGGAGAAGCTAATTCAAAATCGCCTCTCGGGGTAATTCGCGATAAGCTAGCAGAATAACTGTGTTCCATATGTGTCACAGGTCGGATTTCAACAGCCTGTAAACGCTCTTCTATAAGTTTCATATCGTCTTGATGCACAGCAACACGTACAGTATCTGATGTCCCTGCCACTACATAACCGAGAATACTACCTTTTTTAGCAAACTGTCCTTCAAGAAATGTCATATCGGCGGGGTACCAATAACCCTTACTTTGCGCACGGACAACCAAATACTCGGCTTCCCGTTTTAAATGGATTAATTTGGCCGCTTCGGCAGTTTTTTGTTGCCGCAATAACTGCACTTTCGCTAAATCCATTGGTTGTGTCTGCCTGATCTGCAGATCAAGTGCATTTATACGTTCTTCAGATAGCTGTTTTTCTTGTAAAATTTTTGAATTACTTAAAACGAGCACAATATCTCCAATCTGAACGGCTTGGTGCGGGTTAGCCGTCTGATTAGTAAGATGGCCGTCAACGGGAGCTCGTACGATTGCCTGATCAGGCAACCACACCACACCATCCTGTATTGAATAAAAAGGCAACGGTACAGCAAATACGGTAACTATAACTATCACCGTCAATATATAAAACCGACGCAATGCCTGGGAGCGATAACGTGCCAAACTGTTGCTTGAAAAAACGTGTTTGAATGTTTTATACAGCGGCAGCAACAACGTTAGCCAGGCCGACACCAATGCCATCAATATGCCGAAGAAAAAATACTGCTGTGCCACAAACCAAATCAGTGACACCATAATCACGATACGGTATACAGGAGCAACTGCACCATACATCAACAACCAGAAACGTTCGTATTCCGAACCAAGTGGCGGTTTAGCATCTTTTGAACCAAACAAAAAACGATCAGATAAATACACCCAATAATTTTTGGCACGCTGTGCTAAATTCGGAATTTCCAACAAATCGGTTACAATATAGTAGCCATCATAGCGCATCAACGGATTACCGTTGACCAGCAAAGTCGATACTCCCGAAATCAGGATAACGTTGAAAGCCAGGGCACGCACCACTCCCGCCTCTGCCCACAACCACACATATACAGCCATCGCTCCCAACAGCAGTTCTGCCATAATCCCTGCAGCAGCCACCGCTGCCCGCTGCCATTTGGAAACAAAACGGTAAGAAGAGCCTGCATCCACATACGGTACAGGCATAAATAGGATCAACATCAAACCTATTTCCCGCACACTGCCGCGCCATGCCTTAACCGCCATGCCGTGCGCCCACTCATGGATACTTTTTACCACGGGATAAGTCAGCCACAAAATAAACAGATTATGTGCAGCCAACACACGATCAGAAAAATTCTCCGTCAATGCTGTCCAATGCTGCCAAACCAAGGCGACGGCAGGCAAAATAAATATTAGCCACAACACAAATGCAGTACGGGAGAACAGTACATCAGCCAGCCTACATTGCCGCTCAAACCATTTATCAGGATAACACAGCGGAATTTTGATACTTAGAGGATTAAAATAAGACTGTTTGATACGATTGAAGCGTTGCTTATGAAACCGCTCCAACATCTCTGAAGCATCAGCAGGCATTTGGGTAGCTAACATATCATTGCTATAAAGTTGGCTCAGCATTTGAACCAAATCATGCTGCCCAACTACCGCCTGATGTTTTTCCCCCATTGCCGTTTCTGCTTGGATACAGGCCGTATCCCAAACCTCATCTAAAGTACGATGGCCATCCATTAATGCAATCACTCGCCAAGCATCGGGAGTAATGCGGATAAATTTATAGGTAAAGGCATCATGCAACAGTATCCACGCTTTACCGCGCAATGTACGCGGTAAAGCCGTAACGCTGTTTCGTAATTGCGGTTTCAGATGACGCACCAAATGCCAATGTTCGGAAAATAAAACCTGCATAGCATCACCACCATGACCACAGTTTCAAGCGCAGCCAACTGCGGAAATTTTTCGTCCACAGCCATAACAAATTGGTTTTACCTACGGAAACCTTACCCACCCCCTGCATCCCGGGGTTCAAATGCGGTGGCGCGTCCAACAACTTGGCCTCCACCTGAAAACCATTTTGACCGTCTTCCACCACTGCTACCGCCGTCAGGCGCGTGATTTCCAATCTGATGGATTGATCTGGCAGACTGGCCAGCTTCAGACTACCCTTCTGCCCGATTTGAATTTCATCCATATCCCTATCAGGAACATGCAGTACAGCCTTGGATTCGGCAATATCGGCAATTTGAAAGAGTTCTTTACCTTCTTCAACCGGAGTGCCGATTTGCTGCACCCAGTCACCACTGACTACACTACCCGCTATAGGGGCACGAATGGCAATACGATTAAGTTTGGTCCGAACCAAATCCAACTTTACTTGCGCTTGCTGCTTCTGATTGGCAGCAATACCGCTTTGTGCTGCATCACCTGATGCCATTGCTTCACGGAAACGGCTCTCTGCCTGGCCAATTTCACTCAGCAATTCAGCCTCTTCCAACTTCAAATCTTTATCTTCCAAACGGGCAAGGACTTGCCCTGCAGACACCTGATCACCTGGACGGACCAAAACCTCGGCCAGATAACCGTCTTGAGGCGCAGTCAAGACTCGCCTGCTGCCGCCCTCAATATACAAATTGGCAGTAACTGCGTCATCTACAGGCACCAGCAACAATATCGCCAAACATACCATAGCAGCGGCAGTTCCTGCCTTCCAAAGCAAATGTCCGGGCCGGACAAATTTTGCCCATATATCAGAACAAGCCGTCTGAAAATGCGTCCACAACGAACGATCGCTTTGCTGCCACAGCGATATAACAGGCTCCACCACTGCCGCACTGGCACGCATGATGCGCAACGATTCATCAGGCAGGCGCAAAGTATTATGATGGGCAACCAAAACAGAGCGCACCCCCCCATTAAACAACAAAGGCAAAGCCCAACCGTTAGGCTCATGCAGTTCAGCCGCAGCCACCGCGCATCGGGCAGCCAACTCTTCCGCCTGGTGAAGTTCGGGTGAACCTTTTTCCACCCATACCACACCTGACATAACCTGAAAAACAGGTGTATTTTCTTCCATGCGGAACAGCATCAACGAAAAATCAGCCGCTTCCCCTACTTCTTTCGCCCAGGCAGCAGTACGGTTAATCCATTCCTGAGCTGCCTCACGTGGTTTGGATTGTGACAAAACATAACCCAACAGCTCCAACAAACGTACCGAACGACCATTATCTGACTGACGCAGTAAATCCCAGCGATAATAGAGCCAACCTAAACTCAGCTGCACCATTGCAGCCGTCTGCTCATGAAACGGCGGTGCAATCAAACAGCCCAACACCATGGATGTATCATCCGTCACCGCTACCAAACAGCCCAGTAATAAATCCGTACCCACCCTATCCATCATAACCGGTTGCTGTTCGGAAACCTGCTGCTGATACCGCTGCCAAGTCTCGTTCAGTTTTGTACGATGGGGATAATTTTCAGGCAACTTACCATTGAAATCAGCCGTACCGAATTCGGGCAAATTCAACCAGGCAGACGCACGTATCGAAACCCCCGCCGCCACCAACCGCGCCTGCCATTCTTGTTCAATCCCGTGATTTGAACCGACCGGAATACTGTCCAACTTAACCACCCTAAGATGCTGAAAAATTTCTCATTATAGCAGCCATCTTAACCGTATTGAACAAAATTTTGCAGTTTGGCATTCCGATATTGATATTGTCATAGATATCCCTTAAATGCCGCTGATGTTCCATCTGCACGGGCGGCTTCGGCGATGTATTCGGCCAGTTTGTCAAACGCGCTTGTGTCCGCGCCTTGCGGCAGGGGTTGGTCGGACCATTCGGAGACGATGCGGTGTGCCGCATCGAAGCTGTCGGGCAGCATGGCTTGCGGGTCGGGGAAGTTTTGCGGGTTCCAGAGGTAGACGGGGTTGAGGGACATGGGTATGCCTTTCTTTCGGTGGTTTTAAAAGCGGGGGCGGGAGATACGGAAAGCGGGCGAAAGCCCGCCCCTTCAATGCTTATTGGCCACACAATTTCTCAAGATAAGGAACGGTTTTTGCCAAATTATCTATGGTTATTTGTTTGTTTATGGAAGCATAGTTCTTCTTATACAGCCATTCGTCCGCCAAGGCCGCCAAATCCCGCTGCCCGCGCAGATAGGCGATCACCAGGCGGCGGGGCAGTATCGCTGTATTGAACCCGTGCTTTGATGCCTCTTCCGGGCTGTCCTGATAAATCATATGGCGGTCGATATAGGTTTCCACATCATCGTAGGTATCGATCCACGCCACTTCCCGCAGCTTCTGATCCCAATAGGCCAGCAGATCCTCTATCTCAGGTTCTGTTTGGTAAAGCGACGGACCGGGGTGGTACCATGTTTTAGAGAGGTAATACTCCATATCCACCCCCGCCAATTAATTGTTTTCCAATATATTTTTTCTGATAAGGGTTTAAATTGTCCAGTTCGTGCAGGTAGATGCGCTCCACGGTTTCGTCGGAAAGAAACCATTCTAAGTTCAGACCGCTGTATTTGCCGTCGCCGTAATAATTGCTGTAGCTGATGTATATCGTCTGCTGGCCGGTTGCCGTCGGTTTGGCGTAAATCAGCAAATTGACATCCAGCCAAACATCCTTCATGACGCCTGTTTTGAACAGCTGCGGCGTATATTCAAAGCCGTGGCGCACCATCAGTTCGTCCACTTTTGGGCGGAAGTATTTGTAGAAGTCTTTGATGTTCTTCGGCAGGCCCCTGTTTTCCTGCCGCCATTTTTGTTCTTCGGCTTCGCGCTGCCGCCAGTATGCCGTGATTTCGTCTTGGGTTTCTTGGTCGGGGTACTCGCGGCCGTCGGGCAGCAGCAGGTAGCCGTTGGCGTCGTACAGCACGAGGCCGAGGCTTTCGCTGCGGCAGGTTAGTATCGGCATCAGCTCAAGATAATGTTCGTACAGTTCGAGTATGGCGCGGCTTTTCAGTTGTTCGGCCACTTGGGTTTCTATATCGGCGTAAGCGGCTTTGAAGTCGGCCGAGGCTTTGCCGCTGCGGGCGGCTTCGGCGATGTATCCGGCCAGTTTGTCAAACGCACTTGTGTCCGCGCCTTGCGGCAGGGGTCGGTCGGCCCATTCGGAGACGATGCGGTGTGCCGCGTCGAAGCCGTCGGGCAGCATGGCTTGCGGGTCGGGGAAGTTTTGCGGGTTCCAGAGGTAGACGGGGTTGAGGGACATGGGTGTGCCTTTCTTTCGGTGGTTTTAAAAGTGGTGGTCGGGCGGGATGCCCGACCTGTTATTGCGGTTTTACTGTTTTTTAAAAAGCTGCCAGCTTTGGGCGAGGCGTTTTTCCGCGCGGCGCATCCAGGTTTCGTCGTTTTGCAGGCGGTTTTTGACGATGGCGGAAAGGTCGAGGCGGATTTGGCCGTCTGAGGTTTCTGCCGTCCGTTTGCCGCTTGCGGCAAGCAGCGCTCCGTTGTGCCAGATTTCGCAGCCGCCTTGTTCATCCAAGACGAATGCGTAGCGGCGGATTTCTCTGCTGATGCCGAAACGGGGTGTGGTAATGGTGAGCAGCAGGCGGGTGTCCGCAGCGGGTGTGCCGCCGAGGTCAAGTTGCAGGTTGCCTGCATCCCAATCGCCGATGTCGGCTTCCTGCCGTTCGTCCGTGGCGGTAAAGCTGTGTCTGCCGTCGCCCAGGGTGCTGCCTGCCGGCAGGCCGGAGAGGATGACCTGCCGCCGTCTGCGTGCGGGCAGCAGGGGATAGCCTTGGTATTGTGCAATCATGGCCAGCAGAAGGGCGGCGGCCAGAAGGAACCAGCCCAACCTCTGGCTGACCGACAGCCGTGCCGCAGGGTTTTCAGACGGCATTATCGCATGGGCGGCGGAGACAGCCGCCCGCCCGGCGTAGATGCGGATAAAGTCCGTATGGCCGCTTCCGGCCAGCGGAAGGTCGAATCTGCCCGAGGTGCCGCCGTCTATCCGGCTTTGGCGGATAAGGCGGCTGCCTTGGTAGATTTTGAGCAGCACGGGTTCGTCGATACGGGCTTGGTAGTCGAATCCCAGGGTGTAGTTTTTTCCTTCGCCGACCGATACGGGTTGTTCCCACAGCCATTTCCCGCCTGTGCCTGCGGCATCATCCGGGTTCAGCAGGAGGAGGATGTCGCGTGCGATTCTGAGGCCGTCTGAAACGTCGAAGGCGGTAACGGGGGTTTCCGTCGGTCCTTCATCCCGGGCTTCCGGTTGGGGCGTATCGGGCAGCGACGGTTGTCCGGTATGGCTGTTTGTGTTTTCAGACGGCCTCGGGGTTGTACCGTGGCCGCCGTGCGCGTTGTCGGACGGTTTGGGCATAACCGTGCTGCCGCCTGTGTTTTCAGACGGCCTCAAGGTTGTACCGTTGCCGCCGTGTGCGTTGTCGGACGGTTTGGGCGTGGCCGTGCTGCCGCCTGTGTTTTCAGACGGCCTCAAGGTTGTACCGTTGCCGCCGTGTGCGTTGTCGGACGGTTTGGGCGTGGCCGTGCTGCCGCCTGTGTTTTCAGACGGCCTCAAGGT
>ERZ772979.1456-NODE-1456-length-13557-cov-14.270478_pt1 | contig 13557 bp, 10 predicted proteins | sample MGYA00511130_ERZ772979 | MGnify/ENA primary metagenome ERZ772979 (study PRJEB29015, sample SAMEA2738103) | human oral metagenome | biome: human oral; feature: human-associated habitat; material: saliva | place: China | collected 2186 ... | reverse complement strand
TCGCCTCCCCCATCATCGGCTTCGTCATCGGCTACATCGCCATGAAGATCGTGCTGTGGGCGCTACGCAAGGCGCAGTACCACCGCACGATGCGCCGCTTCCGCGCCGCGCAGCGCTTCTCTTCGGCGGCCATGGCCCTGGGCCATGGCATCCAGGACGCGCAGAAGACGATGGGCATCATCGTCATGGCGCTGCTGGCCGGCGGTTACGGCGAAACACACAACATCCTCGATCCCATCACGGGTGAGATGAACGTTCCCCTGTGGGTGAAGATCTCGGGCGCTCTGGCGATCTCGCTGGGCACGATGGCCGGCGGCGGCCGCATCATGCGCACGATCGGCCGCAAGATCATCGACCTGGATCCGGCTCGCGGCTTCACCGCCGAGGCCGTGTCCGCCTCGATCCTGTACCTGTGCTCTTACGTCATCCACGCCCCGATCTCGACGACGCAGGTCGTGTCGACGGCGATCATGGGTGTGGGCTGCACGAAGCGGTTCTCGGCTGTGCGCTGGGGCGTCGCCGGCAACATCGTCATCGCGTGGTTCCTCACGCTGCCAGCCGCGGCCATTGTGTCTGGCATCGTGTACCTCCTCGTGGCGCTCCCCCTGGGGGTCCACTAGTGGTGCGCTCTCGCCTCATCGGCGCGATCGCCGTCGTTGGACTCCTCGCCGCCCCGCTTGCGGCATGCTCAGACTCGTCGGTCATGCACATGCGGGTGGGCCAGTGCATCCTCCTGCCGGAGGGGTCGGAGGAGACCACGGCGACCACCCTCGAGACGACCGGCTGTACGCGCGAGCACGACGCCGAGGTCTTCCACATCGACACGGTGGCCGACGGGGATTTCCCGGGTGCGGACGAGCTCAACAGGCAGGCCGAATCGATGTGCATCTCGGCGTTTGATGAGTACGTGGGCGCGGACTACCTGACGTCATCTCTGGATGCGACGTGGATGATCCCGACGAAGGATTCGTGGGCGCAGAAGGACCGCACAATCGTGTGTCTGGCTCGCCCGCTGGATCATTCAAAGCTCACCTCGTCGGTGAAGGAGTCGGGCCTGTAGGGTTTCCTCCACCTCGACATGTCGATGGGTGGTGCGTGGTTCATTCCGCGCACCACCCACTACTTTTACCGCGCGGTATTGTGGTTGTTACAATTCGTATCGCGCCCGCTCACAGGACTCTTCTGAAGGCTTCCTCCCGGCCCGCGCGCATCCCCATCGAACACGCCCCACTGTCAAGGAGCACCATGTCCCGCACCCTGCCTCGCGCCCTGGCTCTGACGGCCTCGGCCCTCGCCCTCGCCCTGACGACGTCGGCCTGCGGCCTGCTCTCCTTCGGCCCGCGCACCTCCGCTTTCAGCATGAAGGTCGGCCAGTGTGTTCAGCTGCCCACTGGCGATGGCGATAACGTCACCGACCTGGAGACTACCGACTGCTCTGCCTTGCATGACGCCGAGGTCTTCCACCTGACCCAGGTCACCGAGGACGAGCGCCCGAGCGACTCCGAGCTCGAGGATATGGGGGGCGACGCCTGCCTGGCGGCCTTCGAGGGATACGTCGGCATCCCCTACGAGGAGTCCGAGCTGGACTACACGATGCTCTACCCGTCCCCGGGCAGCTGGGAGCAGGGCGACCGCGAGATCATCTGCTTTATCATTTCCGGTGACGGCACGGACACTCAGCTGTCCGGCTCCATGAAGGGTTCCAACAAGTAAGCGGATACCTTCGCACCCCAAGGAGAATCATGTCCCAACGTTCATTCGCATCCCGCACCGCGCGCCCCGCGCTGATCCTCGGGGTCTCGGCCACCATCCTGAGTCTGGGGCTGTCCGCATGCATACCGAGCTACGGGCCTCGCAGCTCGTCGCCCAACCCGGCGCGCACCTCGTCCAGCGGGAGAAATCCCACTGCCCCGTCGAAGCCAGCCACTGGGCCCATTTACTTCGCCGATCTCGCGGTCGGCCACTGCTTCCAGGACTGGACTGAGGGAGATACACAGCTGATGGCCGTCGACTGTTCAACCCCACACGACAACGAGGTGTACTACGTAGCGGAGCTTACGGAGGATGACCTTCCCTCCGAGAACGACTTGGATCGCATCAGCAGTGGACTATGCCTTGCTTCGTTCGAGCCCTATGTTGGCGCGCTCCCTGATGAAACGACGTTCGACTACTCCTGGCTAGTTCCGGGCGAGGAAGCTTGGTCCGAGGGTGACCACACCATCGCCTGCTACCTTTTCGCCGCAGATCAATCGAAGCTGCATCAGTCGGCACAGAACTCGTATCAGTGAGTGCGGACGTCCCCATCTGCATACCCTGGCAGGCGTGGCGGCTCGGCTTGTGCCGGGTCGCCACCGCTTTTACCCCTGCGACCTGCGCCTTGTATAGTGTCACCATCGACACCGAAGTCCTACCGGACAGTCAATGTCGCCGTCCCGTGTGCATCGCATCCCATCGGCCACGGTCCCATCACCCAAGGAGCATCATGTCCCGCGTTTCTACCCGTACTCTTGCGCTCGCGTCGTCCGTCGCGGCCCTGTCCATGACTCTGTCCGCCTGCTCCCTGCTGGGCGGCAACACCTCGGCCTTCAACGTCGAGGTCGGTCAGTGCGTGCAGCTGCCGAACGGCAGCACCATCTCGCGCGTCGAGGTCGTCGAGTGCACCGCCGAGCACGACGGCGAGGTCTACCACATCGAAAAGCTCACTGACGGCGAGCGCCCCTCCGACTCCGCGCTCAACGATCGCATGACCGAGGTCTGCACCAGCACCTTCGAGGGATACGTGGGCGCCGCCTACGAGGACTCCGACTTGGAGATCACGACGATGTTCCCGACGGAGGCGAGCTGGAAGCTGGGCGACCGCGACATCGTGTGCATCGCGATTTCGAATGACGGTGAGAAGCTGTCGAAGTCCGTGAAGGACTCCGGCATGTGACCTGCGCTCGTACGCGCTCTGATGGCGGCTCGGCTTGTGCCGGGCCGCCTCAGTGCTTCTTGGAGGCCTTGCGCGCGTGGGTGGCGGGGTTTTTCGTGGTGACGCCGTGCGTTTCGAGGGCTGCGACGACCGGCCCGTCGGGACCGTGCTCGACGTGTGCGACGAGGACCTGACCGTGGGCCAGGCGCGGGGCCTCGGCACCGGCAACAGCACCGGACGCGTAGGCGCGGATCTCCTCGATGACGGCCTCACGCGCGGCGCCCGCGACGGACAGGACCGTGGGGGACGCGTGCTCGCGCAGGCGCTGCGCCGCAAAGGCGCGGACACGACCGAGGCGCGCCTCGTCGCCGATAGATGCGGCTGAGCCGGTGGCGGTCAGGTCGAGGGAGTCGACGAGCGTCACCGATCCCCCACCCATCGACGCCCAGGGCGTGAGGCTCTGTCGCGAGCGGGCTGCCGGCGACGCGAACGCACGGGCGACGCCGAAGCTCGAGAGCAGGTCAATGAGATCGAAAGCCTGGCGCACGCCGAATCGACTGAGCGCCGGGTCGACGGGTTCGCGCGCAGCCTCGGCTTTCTTCGCCGAGGCCTGCTCCACCTGGGCGGCCCTCCTGGCCGCGGCGGACGCGACCATCGCGGGGGTCGGCGCGGGGCGAGGCTTGGCGGGCGCCGCAGCCGCGGCGGGCACGGCGGAACCGCCGGACGAAGCGGAAGACCCGGACGAAGCGGAAGACCCGGACGATGCGGAAGGCGAGGCGGAAGCGTGGGGGTCCCCGGCCTCGTCGAGGCGCGGGGTGACGCCCTGCCCGGGACGCAGGACGAGGAGCGTTGTCGTCACGAGGCGGCCCTCGCGGGCGCGGGCGACGATGTCGGCGAGGAGGCGGCGGTCGCCTCGGCGCGTGAGCATGTCGGCGGCGCGCTCGGGCGAGGCCCACGCGGTCTGGTCGATTTCGGTGCGCGGGGCGCGCGCGACGGGGGCGCGCAGGCGCTCTGAGGCGTGGCCGGCGGGGACGGGGGTGCCCACCCAGTAGTGGACTTCCTTGGTCTGTCCGCCGCCCAGGCGGTAGCGCTGGGTCGTCAGCGGCGCGCCGAGCGTGATGATCTGTCCGGTTTCCTCCTCGACTTCGCGCACGGCGGCGGCGACGAGGGATTCACCGTTTTCGGTCTTGCCCTTGGGCCAGGACCAGTCGTGATAGCGCGGACGGTGAACCATGAGGACTTCGATGTCCGCGGGGTCGATCGGCTCGCCGGGGACGGCGACGCGCGCGGGGTCCGTGAAGCGCCAGACGAGTGCACCCGCAGAGCGAACGAGTCGCTGGGGGCGTGGGGCTGGCATCGGGCGCATAGGGAATAGGGTAGTCGCCCGGGCGCGCCCTTGCCCTGGTGGGCGCGCCACGTCACCCCGGGTCACGCCCGGTGCGAGGCGCCCCGGCCTCGTCGGCGAGGGGTCAGTCGAGGGTGCCGACGGCCGCCTCCCGCGCGGCGACGTCGAGCTCGTCGGCGGTGACCAAGAGTGCGGAGTGGCGCATGGTGACGCGGTGGGCGAGCGGGTCCGAGGGGTCTTCGATCCACAGGGCCCCGGCCTCGCCGGCGGCGAGCACGCGCATCGCCCGCGACGCCTGAGCGAGCACGTACTCGAGGTCGTCGTCGGTCAGGTCGCCACGCAGCAGCGAGTCGATTTCCTCCATGATGAGGTTCAGGGGGCGCAGCTCGACGGGGGCCTCGAGGCCCTGGATGATGGGCGCGCGCGAGCCCTCGGCGTAGCGCTCGGCGACTAGGAGAGGGTCGCGGTGGTACCACTCGTGCAGCAGGTAGACGCGCCAGAGCGCCCCGGGGAGCGTGAACTCGGGGCTGCGCGACCACACGTGCGCGATCGTATCCACGCCGCGGGTGCGCACGGTCTCGCGCAGGCGAGCGACGTCCGCGTCGGTGAAGGTCTCGTCTCCCACGCCCATGAGGGCCCAGGCGGCGGTGTGCGCGACGGCGGCGGTGGCCGCGGGATCTTCGTCGCCGACGATGGCCTCAGCCCGGGCTGCGTCGAGCATGGCGGGGCGTCGCGGCATCTTCGATTGGGCCATGGGGACTTCTTCCTCCTACAATGGGGCTGCTGGGCCTATAGCTCAATGGTAGAGCAGCGGACTTTTAATCCGTAGGTTGGGGGTTCGAGTCCCCCTGGGCCTACTGGTCGCCTCGGAACGTTCCGGGGCGTTCACGCTATCTGCGGGCGCGCGCCCGCGCTGGAGGTGCAGCATGGATCCTCGTTTTTCTCGCGCGTACGGCGCCCTGGCTGGCCTGGCGCTCGGAGACGCGCTGGGCATGCCGACGCAGGCGATGTCCCCGGAGCAGATCCGCGCGGTGTACGGACGTATCACGGGCCTCGTGGACGGTGACGCCTCGCAGCCCTACGCGCCGGGGATGCCGGCGGGGTCGGTCACGGATGACACGGAGCAGGCGCTGTTGATTGCGTCCCTCCTGGTACGAGGCCGGGGCACGTCCTCGGGTCGCGTGGCCCTGGACGCGGGCGAGTTCGCCCACGCGCTGCTGGCCTGGGAGGATTCGATGATTCAGCGCGGATCGCTCGACCTGCTGGGCCCGTCCACGAAGGCGGCCCTCGAGCGCGTGCGGGCGGGCGAAGACCCGCTGACAGTGGGCGGGGCTGGCACTACGAACGGCGCGGCGATGCGTGTCACCCCAATTGGCATCGCGATGCCGACGGTGGATCCGGAGGCATTCGCGGACGCCGTCTGGTCGTCCTGCCAGGTCACGCACGCGACGCGCCAGGGTTTCCAGTCGGCTGCCCTCGTGGCGGCGGCCGTGTCCATGGGTATCGACTGGGATACTCCGTCTGCTTCGGACATAACGGCCCTGCTGTGGAAGGCGCTCACATACGTCGATTCCCTGCCCGAGCGCGGCGCATGGACCCCCGACCCGGACGTCGTGGCGGCGACGCGCAGGGCCATGCAGCTGGTCGCCAACCCCGCGTCCTCGTCCCTGGAGTGCCTGGTCGAGCAGGTGGGCACATCCGTGGCATCGGCGCAGGCGATTCCCATGGCATTTGCGTTGCTCGCGCGAGACCCCTCGCCGCAGGCGCTGCTGGACGCTGCCAACATCGGCGGCGACACCGACACGATCGGCGCAATCGCGGGCGCAATCCTGGGCGCCGCCCTCGGCTTTGAGGTCTTTGTCGGCCGCGGCCTCGCCCAGGTCGAACTCGCCTCCCACCTGGACCTGCCGTCCGTCGCCCTCGAGCTGTTGGAGCTGCGTGCGGCTCACGAGCCTGCCGCGAGCGCGCCCACGTCCTCCGAGACTGAGGGTACGAGCGAGGCCGCTTCTCCCGAGGCACCCACCCCGGCCTCGTCCCCCGATCCCGGGGCGGGCCGGGTCGTCCTCATGGGGCAGATCCTCGTGGACCGGGTCCTTCAAGGGGCAGGTCCGATTCACGGCGGCGGCTCCGAATGGGCGCGTGACGGGGGCACGCACGTGGGCGGTGGCTTCAACGCGCTCGTGGCGGCGCGCCGGATGGGAGCCGAGGCCATCTCCCTCAGCCCGATTGGCGCCGGACCCCACGCATCAATGATCGAGGCGGCCCTCGCACGTGAGGGAATCGTCGATGCCGGACCACGCGTGGACGGCGTGGACAACGGATTCTGCGTCGCCATGATCGGTCACGACGCCGAACGCACCTTCATCTCGACGAAGGGCGCTGAGACGATGGCGCCCGAGACCGCGTGGGCGGACTTCGTGCGGACGATGAGCCCCGGTGACGTGCTGTACATCGACGGATACCTCATGGACCACCCCGCGAACCGCGAGGCTGCGGAGGCTGCGTTACGCGTCTTGCCCGAGGGTGTGCGCGTGCTCCTGGATGTCTCTCCCGTCATCGGGATCCCGGAGAGCTTGCCCGCGCGCCACGCGATCATCTCGATGAACAGCGTCGAGGCGAGGGCAATCGCCCAGCAGTCGCGACTTGACGGCTACCTGCCTTTTGGCTCTCTCAGTTGCCGCCTCGCGCAAACACTGGGGCGCGACACGTTGATTCGCCTCGGAGCATCCGGCGCGTTATTTGCTCGCTCTGGCAGCCCCGATAGCGAAACATCAGCCGCGCAGATCCCGACCCCGACCGTCGATGCTGTCGACACGAACGGGGCCGGCGACGCCCACAGCGGCGTCCTGGCGGCATCACTTGCCCTTGGTATCCCACTTGAGCGAGGCCTTGTCCTCGCCAACTGTGCGGGTGCCCTGGCCTCGACCGTACCCGGTCCGGCCTCGTGCCCGACGCGCGAGGACATCGAGGCCGCGGCGGACGCGCTGAGCGAGTCGGGAAACTGACATGGATCCGCGCTTTGATCGTGCCCACGGGGCGATGGTCGGCCTTTTCTACGGTCAGGCACTTGAGGTGGACGCGACGGTCGATAAGGGCAGTCAGTCGGTGCCCCTCAGCGAGAGCATTCTCTCTCTGATGGCGGCCACCGAGTCCACGAAACAGCCGACGTTCCCCTGCTTCACGACACCCATTGATCACTTGTATGGCCTGATGCTCGGAGCCGTCCAGCTCGGCATCACCACCTCGATAAGCAGTCCCCAAGCCTTCGCGGACGCCGTGTGGGACAACAGCCAGAAACGGGAGCCCACGCGCCAGGACTTCCAGGCGACGGCGCTGGTTGCCGCCGCAGTGTCGATCGGCCTAGACAGTCCGAACTTCCGCGTGGAGGACGCTCTCGTGCGAGCCGTCGACGTCGTGTCGTTGGCGGAGCCTCACGGCGAGTGGAGCCCTGAGCCGGACGTGCTGGCCGCGACCCGGAGGGCGTTGAACATCGCAAGCGACGTCAACGACTACATCGGCTTCTCTCTCGAGCGGCTCAGCGAGCAGATCGGGTTCGGAAGTTCTCCCGCCCAGATCGTGCCGGCTGCTTTTTCCCTGGCCGCACGCTATCAGGATCACCGCCTCCTATCCTCTCCCCTGCGTCTCGGCGCCCAGGCGCACACGATCCTGTCCATCGTCGGCGCGCTGGTCGGAGCGGTTCGAGGCGCGAGCTTCCTGCGCTCCTACGGGTTGTCCCGGGTTGAGGACGCGTGCCCGCTGAACCTGGCGGATCGCGCACACAATCTGCTTGCCACACGCGCGCCTTACCCCCGCGACACTCTCGCCCCGGGCGCATCCGCGCCGCCGGTCGCCCCCTCAGCCCCAGCCTCGTTCGAGGACAGCTCATCGAGCCTGCACACGCGTCAACGCTACTTTGAGCCTGCCACCCCGCCCACTCCGCTCGGCGCACGCCGAGGCAGACCTCAGACCGGGCGCGTGCTTGTTCTCGGCGAGCTGCTCCACGACCAGGCCATGCACTCCAAGACGTACCCAAGTTTCGGCGAGCACGTGTGGGCCGAAGAACTGGGCCAGTCCACGGGCGGTATGTTCCGCGCACTGGTCGCGGCGCGACGCATGGGAGCCGAGGTCATCTCGCTCTGCCCAATCGGAGAAGGGCCCAATGCCGAGGCCATTTCGCAGGCCTTAGCTCGCGAGGGCATCATCGATGCCGGTCCCCGATTCTCGGGGGCTGACAACGGCTACCGACTGATCTTTACAGGCGACAACGGCTGGCGGCTGACCGTTGCAACGAAGAGCCCACTACCCAAAGACGCCACACGGGTATGGGCGGAAGCCATCCAATCGATGGGCCCCGCCGATGTCCTGTGCATCGATGGCGCGCTGCTCGCCCAACAACCGATGACGCGGGCCCTGCGCAAGGCTGTGGCAGGCCTGCCCGATCACGCGCGCGTCGTCTTCGACGCATCCTCTCACAAGGGTTTCCTCGAGGACCTTCCCCTCGACAATGTCATCGTGTCACTGCGCGCTTCCCAACGGCCCGGCTTCAGCGGCTTTTTCCGGCATTTCAACGACGACTATCCTCCGTTCCCCTTCTACGAGGAAAACGACGAGCCCCGGGATCAGGCAGCGGCCCTCACCATGCTGACGATGCGCTATGTCGTGCTGCGCGCAGACGATGGCCAGGTGTACTACGCCCGCCCCACCCTCGACGAAGCCCGCTTCATCCGACCTCGCGTCGTTCAATCCCCGGCACCCCCGCTCGCCAAGAACCAGAACCTGGAGACCTCGGGCATTCATTCCGCAACGTTGGCGGCCTGCCTCGCGCTCGGCATACCGGTCAAGCGGGGCATCCTGCTAGCGAATTGCGCGGCCGCACTCACCACGCCAACCTCGCTGCCCACCCGCGATTCGCTCGAGGCTGCGGCCGACAAGCTTGTGGCCCGCAATCAGGCCTGACAAGGAGAAACGAGAATGGATCCACGACTCCCCCGCGCCTTCGCGGCAATGGCAGCCCTCGTCCGCGCGGATATGGCCAACCCTGTTACCCCGGAAGCGCCGACGAAAACGGTATCGGAGGTGACGAGGCAGGCCATGGCCGTCGCCACGCAGCTGACGCGAGGCCCGGGTGGCGCCCACGCTATTCGTTCAGGCGAGTGGCACGCCCCCGTCGCGAGCGCGCTTGATCGCCTCTTGTGCGCGGTACCCATCGGTATTGCGATGTCGACGCTTGACCCCGAGGCCCTCGCAGACACCGTGTGGGCGGCGTGCGGATGTACGACTCGGAACGAATTTCAGGCGGCTGCGCTTCTCGCGACGGCGGTGTCCTTATCCATCGAATCTCGCGACATTCACCTCGTTGAGGCTGTCCAGATCGTCTCCGATATGACACCGCGCGGTGAGCCAGAGGACGGTCCCGATGTCCTGACGGCGACGCGGCTAGCGTTGAACTTCCAGGCGAACTCTGTGCGGGTCGACAGTTACGTGCCCATCAACCCGTTGACTCGCAAACTTTCCGACCATGCGCCGTCGTCTCTCCTTATTCCGCTGGCCTTCCTCGTCCCCGGTGATCGCTACGGTTCACTATCCACCACCAAGTTGGGCAAGTTGTGCGGGGAGCCGAGGCTGCTGCGCATCATTTCGGAGCTGCTGTTCAATTTCTCTCCACCCGGTCGTTACTTCTCTCACCGCTTGATGGAATGGGTGGAGCGATACTCTCAACTCGATCTACTCGGGGTCACCGGGCAGCTGCTTGAGCTGCGTCCTCCCACCCCCGAGAGCTGGCTACGGCGAGCCGTCGGACGCTCGGCTTCAGGCTCTTCGAACGGCGGCTGGTCTTCCTTCGAAGCCCCCGGGTCGACCGTTCTCACTCGAGCTGCACCCTTCGAGCCGGAGAGCAAGCCGACACCGCTCGGCCCGGCCAGGGGCAATGCGCCCGCAGGTCGCGTCGTCTTCATGAACGAGCTAACGCTCAGGTACGACCGACAGTCCGCGGACGAACCTCTGCCCAGCGGGGACGAGTGGGCTACCCGTGAGGGCGTCCAGATTGACATTTGTTTGACGGCCATGCGAGCCGCCCGAGCCATGGGCGTCGAGGTCGTGAGCCTCAGCCCGATCGGTGAGGGGCCGCGCGCATCGATCATCGCCGAGGCACTGGCTCGGGAGGGGATCATCGACGCGGGTCCGCGTGTGAGGGGGTGCGATAACGGATACGTGTCGAACGTTATCGGAGACTTCCACCGCTCGAAGATCTCATTCATCGAGAATGTTCCCAAGCACGCGTGGGACGAGGCGATCCGCACGCTGGGACCCTCCGACGTCCTGTTCGTCGACGGCGCAGTGAGGCGTTCTCGGGAGGTTCTCTCCGCTGCCGAGAACGCACTCGTTCACCTGCCGGAGCACGTGCGCGTCGTCCTGGACGCGTCGAGACGTGAGGCCGGGCCTGCACGTCTTCCCAAAGACAACGTGATCATGGTGTTGCATCAGCGGGGAGTGCAGGGCCTGTGCGAGCCTATCGTGTGCGATCGTTCGGCTTTTGATGCCAGCCAGGACCCGGAGCGCGCCGCCGGTTTCGTCGAAGACATGTTTGGCCGCTATACGCTGATCGACACAGAGACAGACGAGTCCTACCTCGCGCGCCCACTGCGCGCCAAGACCTCAGAAGTTTCGTACGTCACCCGGTTCCCAGCGCCGACCGTCGAACCGACGGATCGATTGGGGTCCCAGCACGCACGCTATGGCGTGTTGGCGGCCGCCCTCGCACAGGGGCAAACCCTCGAGCGGTGCATCCTTCTGGCGAATTGCGCGGGCGCCCTGGCCTCGACCATGCCAGGTCCGGCCTCGTGCCCGACGCGCGAGGACATCGAGGCCGCGGCGGACGCACTCGCCGCGGATGCGGCTGCGGAATAGGAGAATGCAACATGGACACACGCTCTGAGCGTGCCCACGCGGTGCTGTTGGCCTGCGCGATCGGTGACGCGGCCGGGTTGCCCACCCGCGGCATGGCCCCCGACGAGATCGAGAGCACCTACGGCCCGCCGCCGACATGGTGGGATCGTGACGTCGTCCACCCCACCAAGCCCGGCGTTCCCGAGGGAACGATCACGGAGGTGACGCGCGAGATCCTGGCGGCGGCCTCGACTCTTCTCGGTGACGAGGCGGGGGCGACCATCCGGGAGCGCGCGGACACTGCACCGATGGGATGGCGTCAGCTTGTGCGTGCCATTCCCGTTGGCATCGCAACCTCGACGGCCGATCCCGAGGCCTTCGGGCAGGCTGTATGGGAGGCGTGCGGAGGGGAATGCCTCACCCGGCAGGAGTTCCAGGCGACGGCTCTGCTCGCCGCGGGCGTCTCCCTCCAGGTGGACGGGACTCAGGAGAGGCTATCGACGAGGTACAACCGCCTGTGGGAGGCCCTCCACCTCGTGGAGTCCCTGAAACCGCGCGGCACCTGGAGTCCGGAGCCAGACGTCGTGGCGGCAACCCGCCGGGCGATGAACATCGCCATGCAGGTGGCAACGACGCCCACGCAGATCCTGACCGAGCAATTCGGCTCCTCCCCGGAACCCACGCGCATGGTCCCGCTGTGTTTCGGACTGAGCACGTACCTCGCGCACTGGCTCTCGCGCTACGGGATCACGCGGATAGGAGGCGACACCAGCCTCATGAGCGCAATCGTCGGCGCTCTCTGCGGCGAGGCGAAGGGGCATCACGAATTGCGGCGCGGCTCGTGGATGCAGGTCGAGGAGGTCAACGACCTCGACCTGACATCGCTCGCTGAGCGCCTCGTCGCGCGCCGCCCCGCGCCCGTGGATGACGCAGCCCGCGACGATGATGCGTCCGACGAGGGTGCCACGGCGGCCTGGGAGTCGCCCAACGCGCCTTCCCCGTTCGAGGATCCCAACTCCACCCGAATGACACGACGGACACTGTTCACGCAGGTGTCGCCTCCGACTCCGCTCGGTTCCGCGCGCGGAGAGGCTCCCGTGGGGCGCGTCGCCTACATGGGCCAGCTCGTGCTCAACCAGTCGCTACATGTGTCTTCCTTCCCCGAGCCGGGTGGGGATGTGTGGGCCGCCGACGAGGGAATGGAGCTAATCGGAGGCATCGAGGTCCTGCGCGCTGCTCGACGCATGGGGCTCGAGGCCGTCTCCCTCGGCCCGATCGGCGAAGGCCCCCACGCCTCGCTCATCGAGGAAATCCTGCGACGAGAGGGCATCATCAACGCGGGGCCGCGCATCCCGGGAATAGACAACGGCTACCGAGTGACGATCACCGACGACGCGGGGCAACGCCTCGTCGTCAGGGCGATGATAGACAAGTGCGCGGTGCCAATCCGTGCGTGGGCTGAGTTCACCCAGACGATGGGCCCGGCCGACGTGCTCTACTACGACGGCGAGTTTGCGGGCGCGTACGGATACGACTATGGGGACCTGGGAAACGATGATGCCGCTCGCGAGGCGCTCCTGCGCTTGCCCGAGCATGTGCGCCTCGTCCTCGACACGTCCTACCGAGGGGAGATGCCCTCCGGCATTCCCTTCGACAACACCATCTTCGTTATTGGCCAGGATGAGGTCGCGGGGATAGGCACTCGCATGACCTGCGACCGCACCGCGTTCGATGGCAGCCGTACGTTCCGCGGCGCAGCTTTCGAGGCCACCAGGCTCTTCGATTGCCACGCTCTCGTTCCCTCGGGGCCGGAGGGGGCCCACTTCTCCAGGCCTAACTACGGCGGAGAGGACTTGAGTTGGCCGACGGTGACGCACTGCCCGGCACCGCCCTTCGGGGCCGAGGACCCACTCGAGGCCAGACACGTATTTTCCGGTGTCTTCGCGGCGTCCCTCGCCAGGGGCCTGCCCATCGAACGGGCGATCCAGCTCGCGGTGTGCGCACGCGCCCTCGCCACGGCCACGCCCGGCAGGGCGACGTGCCCGACGCGCGAGGAGATCGAGGCCGCGGCGGATGCGCTGGAGGCGAGCACGGGCGAGGAGTGAGCGCGGCCGAGGCGTTCGCGCGGAAGGAGCGCTGCACGCCTGCGCACACGTGTGCACGTCACCGCCTGCGACGTGCGAGATGCGTCAAATATTCAACCGAGTAGTCTATTTTGCGCCTCCGAGGGTACACAATGACCCCATGACGACAAACGACACCCAGGACCGCGGCGGCATCATCGGCGGGGCACTCACGGTTGCCCTGCTGATCACGCTGGCCGTGCAGAACGCCGTGCCCCCGATGGCGACCGACATGTACTCGGCCGCGTTCCCGCAGATCACGGCGGACCTGGCGACGAACTCGACGATGCTCG
>ERZ772979.1449-NODE-1449-length-13574-cov-11.035284_pt1 | contig 13574 bp, 9 predicted proteins | sample MGYA00511130_ERZ772979 | MGnify/ENA primary metagenome ERZ772979 (study PRJEB29015, sample SAMEA2738103) | human oral metagenome | biome: human oral; feature: human-associated habitat; material: saliva | place: China | collected 2186 ... | reverse complement strand
TGAAGAGCTTCGGCTTGTCGAGGACATTGATTGAGTCCCCGAGGAACTTCGAGGCGCGCTCGATCTCCTGCGCTTCACCTACCACCGAGAGGCGGTCACCGAGCTGCAGGTGTAGGTCGGGTGTAGCGAGGATCTCAATACCCGCACGGTCGATACGCGTGATGTTGATCCCATACTGGTTGCGCAGGCGTAGAGCACCGAGCTTAGCGCCATTGACCTTGGAGTTTGTGATGATGATGCGCTTGCTGACGAGCTGGGAGTCGATAGCATCCCAGTCGATGTCGGGGCGATTCCAGTCTCGGCTCTCAGCACGGCGACCGAAGAACTGCTCCATCTCCTCGACGTCCTCAGGGTGCACCAAGACCAGGAGGTGATCACCCTCGTGGAGTACTGTCTGTGAGGAGGGGATGATCAGCGTATCTCCGCGCCAGATGCGCGAGATGATGAAGTGCTTCTCCTCGAGGCGTACGGCTTCGAGGATGGTCTTACCGAAGAGAGCTTCGTTCGTGAGCTCCAGCTCTGTGATATAAGTATTGCGGGAGTTCTCCTCCTCATTACGCTTGTGGCGCTTCGGATCAAGGATGTTGAGGGTCAGTATGGCGAGGATCATCCCGACGACACCGAGAGGGTAGGTGAGGGCGCAGCCGAGAGCAAGGTCTGCGACTTGGCGGGCACCGGCAGAGCCGAGGGCGTCCTGCATCGTGCTTTGTACGGCTGCGAGCATCGGTGTATTCGTCACAGCGCCGGCCATGATCCCGAGCATGTTCGGCATCGAGATACCGAATATATAATGTAGAGCGACCACGACGGTGAGGCCGAGGCCGATGACCATAAGGCCTAACGTATTATATAGTACACCCTGACTCTTGAGCGAAGGGAAGAAGGACGGCCCCACCTCGACACCGAGGGCGTAGACGAAGAGTGCCAAGCCAAGGGTCTGGGCAAAGCTATTCATCTCGGGGTCGACTCGCACGCCGAAGTGGGCGGAGAGGATCCCGACGAAGAATACAAAGGTGATGCCGAGAGATATCTTACCCACGCGTAGCTTGCCGAGTAGGATGCCTATGGCAGAGACGAGGGTGAGCCATACAAGGGTCTCCAGCACCGAGGGGGTGATGAAGACATCGTGTAGCCACGAATTGAGAGCTTGCATTATAAAGTACTGAAGTCTTGGAGAGCTTCGCCCATTCACAAGGGCTTAGCCAGCGCAAAAGTACCACTTTTATAGCGATCCATAGTCTGTGTATATTGTTAAAATGTTTGTGGTTTTTGGGTTAGTCACTGGTGTAGTCCCATGTGTATCCCATTAAACGCTTATGCTTACTGTTTATTTTGATAAATGCAAGTATCGATTAAGTGCTTGTAGAATAGTTGGATGGGTGTGATATTTGGGGGCGTCGTGTATAGTATGTCTGTTTGCATTTATTTGTATTTTATTACCTTTACTACTCCATTTGTAGGCGCGCATGCGCTTCTCCATGTGGCTACATAGTGGCTGCAATATCTCCTCTTGGAGGAGGTTGCATCCACAGCTAAGAGGATGTATCAAGTAATTTATTAGTCTATGAAGCAGAACGAATCGCGTGGGCTCCAAGCCCAGTATGAGGCTCCTCGAGCTGAGTTCCTCAACGTTGCCCTTGGGCAAAGCATTCTTATCGCAGGTAGCGGTACGCTGCCTGATGGTATCGACGAAGGTGATGACGATACCTTCGAGTTTGTACCCTAACCACTTAATTTACTTTATCTAAAGAGGAATGAATTTACTACGTATCTACGGTGCTACCCTACTCGTCGCTCTGACGATGGGGATGAGTGCTTGTAAGAATGAAGATGCCCCTGTGACGGCTCCTGCTGTAAATGCGGAGGCTAACAGTGGTCAGAAGATCTCTCTCAATGTAGATATTGAGGGGCTTCCCAGTAGTGATCTTCGTGCAATGGAGATCCAGGAGAACATGCAGGGAGGGAAGCATGCAGGTCTGAAGTTTGTCTGGAAGACTAACGACACGGAGAAGCTCTACATTGCTTTCAAGAAGGAGGGTAGCGCATCTTCTGCAGTCACAGTCCGTGAGAGCTCACTCACGATTCTCAAGAAGGAGGGGAACCGCTATAAGGCTCGTATCGATGTTGATGCCCCCGCTGGTATCAATCCCGATGCGGACAATATCCTTGTAGCTGGTGCTATTGGTGTTAGTGGTATTGATGCTACGACGGGTCTTGCTTCGGTCCCTGGTCCTCGCCACTTCTACGATAAGGGGCTTCCCTATACTCTGCCTATGTACTTTGCTCCGACGCGACTTCGCTCTAAGGTAGTGAGTGGATCAAAGGAGTACTATGCCGACAACCTGACCTTCCACTTCTATGGAGCGATGGTCGGTGCTACGATCGACAACACGCAGGGGAATACACTTTACTCTCCCCACGAAGTTACGTTCAAGACCGATGCGCTTACGACCGAAGGGGCACTGAACCTCTTCGACCTCGAGACGGATAGCAATGGTCAATCCGTGCCTAAGTGGAGTACGGAGCAGAATGCTACCAAGGTACAGCGCATCTACTTTGAGCAGGGTGACGTCGCTGTAGGTAAGAAGCGTACGTACTACTTCTGGGCTGTTCCAGCGAAGTTCAGTGGGCGCCGCGAGATGTCTCTGGAGTTCCGTACCGATGCCTATGATGCGACTCTGGGAGCTACGGCAGCAGACATCTCAACGAAGTGGAGCGTCAAGCAGCTTGCTTCAGCCAAGGTGCACCGTCTCAATGCTGAGATCCCTGCCCCCAAGGGAGATCTGATTATTACGGAGTTCTTCAATGGCGCTGAGTTGTCTGAAACAGCTTGGGAATTCTATAATCCCACTGATGTGCCTATTAACTTGAAGGACTATTACATTCAGCGCTTTGACTATGGAGCAACGGGGTACCCCTCAGAGGATTCACCTTCCTTTGAATCTAACTTGCTTCCTGATAGAGAGCTCCTGTATCAGCCCCCATTTGATACCTCCTATTCGAGTTCGATCGATAAGGGTGCGAATGATCCCAATAGAGGGATTCTGCCTCCCCACAAGTCAGTTGTCTTTTATACTGCAGGGGTGACTAATAAGGGGATGATATCTCAGATGAAAAATCGCACGGGGCTTGCTTACTTATTTAATATTGGTTCGACGACGCTCTACAACCTGGACAAGAAAAAGCAAAACTATGCCAAGGCTTTCTGGTCAGCTTGGAATGGAAAGAATCGCTCGCGCCACCGCATTGTTCGCAAGGAGCCACAGACCGGTAAGTATGCGGGATGGGGTAGTAAGGTAGTCCCTGTTGATGTCTTCTTCTGGTACAACGATGGTACTCCAGCTCAGTATCCTACCGCCTCCTTCTTCCGTAAGCCTGGTCGTGACCTGCCTCGTCAGGAGATGCAGATCACGCATAACTCAGACTGGCTCATGCGCCATCGTTATGAAGCTCTTGACTGGGGCTACCGCTTTAGCTACTACTTCGATCGTGCTCGCTTAGTTACAGATGCACGTGGTGCGCACTGGGTGGAAGATAGAAGTACGGGGGCTACAATCCCAAATAACTCTACCCAAAATGGTTATGTCTTAGAGCGTCCTATTTTCGCTCCTGACTATTCTGCGGGAACTATGGATTTCAAAGAGCTGAAGAAGCAGGCTAAGAAGTATCAATATATTCCCCCCATGTGGTGGACTAAGGAGCGTGCTCTCGCTGCTGACCGCTAGTCGTCAGTCACTCCTATACCTATATATATCCCCCGTGTGGTGCTAGTCACCGCACGGGGGATGGTCGTATCTGAGGAGAGCTCCTCTTGCTAAAGTGCTGTGCCTCGGCTCTACAGGAGGGGCGCTCCGGTAGCTAAATAGTGAGGATTCACTATATTTGTCCTAAAGGGGTAAGTGCCTAAGTGCACTCCCTGCACTATCTATCACCTCCCTCTCTGGCTTCACACCCCAATGGAAGAACCCTTACAAACCAAAAAGCCCTTAGGCTTCTGGAAGACCGTCTTGGCCTCCTTCGTTGGCTTCATCGCGGCAAATATCCTTTGCTCGATCTTCGCCTTTTTCCTATTCATCGTCATCGTCGTAGGCGCTTTAGCCTCGGGATCTACTCCGACCGAGATCCAGGATGGGAGCGTGCTGAAGATCGATCTTAGCTCGATCTCTGAGATCGTCACCACGGACGAACTCTCGAGCTTCATCCCTGGGATGGGCTCTGACGAGAAGCCGATCTCGCTCTCGCAGGCCCTCGCCAGCATCCGTAAGGCGAAGGCAGACTCTCGCATACGAGGTATCTACCTCAATGTGGAGGGCTATAGTGGGGGCATGGCCTCAACGACAGATCTGCGTGAGGCTCTCAAGGACTTCCGCTCCTCGGGGAAGTTCATCATCTCCTACGCTGACTCCTATGACCAGAAGGCCTATTACCTCTCATCTGTAGCGAACAAGGTCATCCTCAACCCTCAGGGTATGGTGGGGCTTGTCGGGCTGGCTTCAGCGCCTACCTTCTACCGTCAGGCTTTGGATAAGCTCGGGGTCAAGGCGCATATCTTTAAGGTCGGTACTTATAAGGGGGCTGTAGAACCCTTCATGCTCGATAAGCTTAGTGAGCCCAATCGTGAGCAGATCTCGGTCTACCTCAACGGGCTGTGGGACTTCATGCTTCGTGAGATCTCGGCTTCGCGCTCGGTGCCCGTCGATAGCCTGCGTGCCTTCGCTGATAGCGGTCGCGCTTTCGGTGAGGCTGAGACCTTCGTGCGTGCTCACCTCGTCGATACCTTGGCTTATCGCCTCGATGTAGAAGACCTCATGGCGCAGCGCCTCGATGTCGCCTCGGCTGATGATATCCCTGTGGTGACGTTGTCGGACTTCCTTATGGAGCCTGATCCGCTGGACAAGGGACGTACAGATAAGGACAATGCTGTGAAGGTACTCTTCGCAGAAGGGGAGATCACAGAGAGTCCGCTTAGTAGCGATGGTATCACGAGCGACTTGGCACGTGACCTTCGTGCGCTGCGTGATGACCCTACGGCTAAGGCTGTCGTCCTGCGTATCAATTCTCCTGGAGGGAGTGCCTTCCTCTCGGAGCAGATCTGGCATGAGGTACGTGAGCTGAGTCAGTCGCGCACGGTCGTCGTCTCCATGGGGGACGTAGCGGCGTCGGGTGGCTACTACATTGCTTCGGCAGCTGATGCTATCGTCGCCAGTCCCGTGACGCTCACAGGGTCTATCGGGATCTTCGGTATCCTGCCCGATGCGTCTGAGCTTGGACGTAAGGTCGGGGTAAGCATTGATGTCGTGCAGACTTCGCCCTATGCAGATATGAGTATGAGTGATCCGATGGCTATGCTTCTGCGTCCGTTGACTCCCGAGAAGGGACAGCTGATCCAGATGGAGGTAGAGCGCGGCTATAAGACCTTCCTCTCCCGCGTCGCTATCGGCCGTGATATGTCTGTTGAAGCAGTAGACTCCGTCGGTCAGGGTCGCGTGTGGCTCGGTGCTAAGGCGAAGGAGCTTGGGCTTGTCGATGAGCTTGGGGGGCTGGAGACGGCTATCCGCCTTGCTGCACGCCTCGCAGGCCTTCATGAGGGCTATGCCGTAGACTACGGCACCACGTCTACAAGCTTCCTCGAAGAGCTCTTCGCCTCAAAGACCTCCGAGCGCTTCACTGCACGTCTACGTGACTTCTTCATGACAGACGAAGAGAAGAAGATCCGTGAGTTCTTCCGCGAAGGCTATCGCTATACGGGGATCCTCGCACGTCTGCCCTACGAATATACATCCTACTAATCACAGAGAGGGCGCTGGCTTTCCTCGCTCGCACCCTCCCTCTCCTCACCTCGGTGTAATGAAGAAAAGTAATAATCCGCTCCTCTATCCGCTCTCCTGGCTCTACGGTCTGGGGGTAGGCCTGCGCAACTTTCTCTTCAACCAAGGTATACTCAAGCGGCAGGCTTATCCCATTCCCTTGATCTGCGTCGGGAATATCACCGTCGGTGGAACAGGGAAGACTCCCCATGTCGAGCTACTCATCTCGATCCTTCGTAAGCAATATCGTATCGCTGTCATCAGTCGTGGCTACAAGCGAAAGAGCCGTGGCTTGAGGGAGGTGACCCTGACCTCGACAGCTGAAGAAGTCGGAGATGAGCCCAAGCAAATCAAGCAGAAGTATCCCGAGGTGCGCTTCATTGTCGATGGCAATCGTCGCCGTGCTATGCGCTACCTACTCGCACTCCCTGAGGAAGAGCGCCCCGAGGTGGTCCTCCTCGATGATGGCTTCCAGCACCGCTACGTGCAGCCCTCCTTCAATATCCTGCTCATCGATGCCCAGCGTGAGCTGCATGATGACGAGCTTCTCCCCCTCGGAGGCTTGCGCGAGCCTGCTACGGCACGCTATCGTGCTGACTGCATCATCCTGACGAAGTGCCCACATGATATGCAGCCGATCAAGCTGCGTATCATGCAGCGCAACCTTGACCTCTATGCGCATCAGGAGATCTTCTTCTCACGCATCCACTATCAGCAGCCACGCGCAGTGCGTACGCTCCTCGGTGAAGCTGGTAGTCCGCTGCCTAAGGATGCACTCGTCATCGCCCTCTCGGGGATTGCCTCGCCTGGGCTCTTCTTCTCCTACCTTGCCGAGCGATATGAGCTGATTGACCAGCTCGTCTATTCTGACCATCATCAGTTCCGCCGAAAGGACTTTACGGCGATCAGTGAGCGCTGGCAGGAGCTGTGTGAGCAGCACTCGGGGCGTCCTGTCTACATCGTCTGTACGGAGAAGGATGCGGTACGCTTCACCGATAGCCTTGGAGAACTTCCCGAGGAGCTGGTCAAGCAACTCTACTTCCTCCCGATCGAGACGCAGATACTCTACAAGCCGCAGGAGTTCCGTGAGATGATATGCAAGGCGGCTAACTCCCTACCACCCTCCCTGCAAGGGCTGCGCTAAGGAGCTTTTCCTCGAAGGTGCTGCGCTTGCGGTGCCTATCCCAAGTATTCTATATCTATCTATATGCAACGAACAGAGATCTCTTCGCTCGGCGAATTTGCGCTCATCAAGCGCCTGACCCGAGACTTCCCCATACAGCATGAGAGCACCCGCCGTGGTGTGGGCGATGATGCTGCCGTCATCGCGTACCCCGAAGGACTGCAGACGCTCGTGACGACTGACCTCCTTCTTGAGGGGATTCACTTCGACTTGACTTATACTCCGCTCAGACACTTAGGCTATAAGGCTGCTGTCGGGAGCTTCTCTGATATCTATGCGATGAACGGGCATCCACAGCAGCTCACCTGCTCGGTCGGTGTCTCGGCTCGCTTCGCTGTGGAGGATCTTGAGGAGCTCTATGCTGGTATTCGCCTTGCATGTAGCCGTTACGGGGTAGACTTAGTCGGGGGAGATACCTCGGCAAGCCTCACGGGACTCTGCATCAGCATCACCTGTCTGGGAGCTGCTCGCGAAGAGGAGATCGTCTATCGTAGTGGTGCTCAGCCCACAGATCTCATCTGCGTCAGCGGAAATCTCGGTGCTGCCTATATGGGACTCCAGCTTCTGGAGCGTGAGAAGCGCGTCTTCGCAGGGGAGAAGGGAGACTTCGAGCCTGACTTTGCCGAACACGAATACATCCTTGAGCGTCAGCTTCGTCCCGAAGCCCGCCAAGATATCATCCTTGCTCTTCGAGAGAAGGGACTGCGTCCCACGTCGATGATCGATAGCTCGGATGGCTTAGCCTCCGAACTCCTCCATCTCGCTACGGAGAGTGGTGTAGGGGTGCGTATATATGAGGAGCGTCTGCCGATCGATATCGAGACGCATCGTATGGCTGAGGAGCTGAATATGTCGACGACGACGGTAGCGATGAATGGTGGCGAAGACTTCGAGCTCATCTTCACCATTCCGCTTGCTGAGCTGGATCGCCTGAAGGACCTGGATGGTATCCATATCATCGGTCATGTGACCAGTCCTGGGCAGGGCTGCTACCTCGTTACCCCCGATGGTGCAGAGCTTCGCCTGCGTGCTCAAGGCTGGCCTGATGAGGCAGAGGAATAAAGTCCGTCTACTATATAGCCTACTTGTCCTCTATCTACAGGGGACTAATAAAATAGAAGGGTACTCTCCTTAAGTGGAGAGTACCCTTTGCACGTATAGGGGTTCTTGTAGTGTGTCAGCTCATCGAGCTTGAGTTATAGCTAATGTGTGGTGTGGGGCGAAGCTGACGGCGCCAGTAGCGCAGGAGCTCCGTGTGGTCGCCAGAGGCAAGGTTCTCTTCGAGCAGATGGATGATGAGTTCCACCGCCTCAGGACAGCCAAGGTGCGCTGCTTGCTCAGCATAGTAGTAGGCAGCATCGTAGTCAATGGGTCCCCCACCATTGCCAGGGAGGAAGCCCTTGGCGACGATCAGATAGGCCGTGCCCGAACCAGCCTCCATAGCCTTGCGGAGGTAGCTGAGAGCTGTGTCTTCGTTGGCCTCTACGCCCTTCCCATCACGATAGAGATGATAGAGCTGGAGATAGGCATCGGAGAAGCCTCGCTCTCCAGAGGCTTGGAGGTAGAAGAGCGCCTGTGGAGGTACGGCTGCTCCTTCCTTTTCTTCGATCTGGATAAGAGCGCTGGTATAGAGCGCTAAGGGATAGCCCTGCTCTGCAGCCTTGGTTAGCCATTCGAAGGCAGGACGATCGCTACCTTCCCCATGCCCTGAGGCGTAGTAGTCAAAGAGGAGGTACTGTGCTTCGGCGTCGCCACCCTCAGCCGCCGCCCGTACTTCTTCGAGGCTACGTGTGCCAAAAGAGGGGGCGGTGGGGAGATCAATGTGCGTCAAGTTAATTGCAGGGCGAGAGCAAGAGGCTGCGCTTTGGGAGGTCGTTGCTTGAGAAGCTGATGCCTGTGTCTCGGTACTTTGTGCGCGCTGCCCTTCCTTGTTGCTGGAGAAAAGCTGTGCGATTTTTGAGAAAATATTGCTCATTGATTAGGTCCTTTTCTGAAACTTGGTGGCGTGTATTATGGCCTACTTTATTAAATGAACGATTGTGCATCACTGCAAATATAAGGAAATAGTCTATCCGATGTATCGCTATTTGGGTATGGGTGCTGCCTCAGAGGTGGAATATCTGTAGGGCTCTCACATTACTTGTGGGGATCTTGTGAAGTAGAGGGCGCTTATCTTGATAAGCTACAAGGGCTTATCCGGAGACTCGTGCAGACAGACTCATACCAATAGTGGTATGCGGTATGAACCACTAATGGTCGCGGTGCAAACCACTATTGGTATGTGGTGCATTCCAGTAGTGCTACGAGTGGAAAGCAATAGTGCTTCGCGCATGGAGCAGTAGTGGAATGCTCCGCATAGTGTAGTGCAATGAATCTGTATCGGCTACTTCTAATAATTGTCGTATCTTTGCAGCCGATCCGATAAGCCCAGATGGCGGAATCGGTAGACGCGTTGGTCTCAAACACCAATGGACGAAAGTTCGTGCCGGTTCGATCCCGGCTCTGGGTACAATGAAGCGATCCCCACTATGGTCACCAGACCATAGTGGGGATCGCTCTTTTAGCCGTAGGCCCGTGGTGCTTTTATACGTTCTATTACCTCAAAAGTGAAGAAAATCATCCGCTGATAGGGGGAGCAGCGGATGAATAAGGGACGGATTCGGTACTCTTTCTCGCTGCTCAAGAAAATTTTTCTGTGCTCATTTGTGAAGGTATTATCTCCTCGTATGGAGGTGGATTCACCTTATTCTCTTGATGCAATACGTTGATACATAGAGTTTATACTCTGTATGTGTGCATAAGGAATACGCTATATCTATGCGGTAATAGTAGCCCTTCACAGAAGAAGTTTAATCAATTTTATAGATTTATTTGGTAGTATAAAAAAATGTCGTACCTTTGTAGTGTGTTTTTCATGGTATTAGATTTAAGGTTAACAGAGAGTAGGGGCTGTCGGGAGACAGTCCCTATTCGTTTTTAGTAGGTTGGGGTAGCAGACGGCCCACCATATTACATAAAAGTGTGCCCCCGAGTAGCGATAGAGCTACTCGGGGGCACACTTGTCTTATGGGCTCAGTGGGCGGAACGTCGCCCGCTGAAGCTGGGTGGGATGGCTTAGAGCCCCGTGTAGTTGTGGGGGGAGATGCGGTGCATCTCTTCCTTGATCGCGTCGCTGACAGCGAGGCCTTCGATGAAGTCGTAGATGGACTTCTCCGTGATGGCAGCGTTGGTACGCGTGAGCTCCTTGAGGGCTTCGTAGGGCTTGGGGTAGCCTTCGCGACGGAGGATCGTCTGGAGTGCTTCGGCTACGACGACCCAGTTGTGCTCAAGATCTTGGTAGAGGGCATCCTTGTTGAGGAGTACCTTCCCGAGGCCCTTACGCAGGCTCTTCAGTGCGATGAGGCTGTGTGCCAAGGGCACACCGACATTGCGCAGTACGGTCGAGTCGGTGAGGTCACGCTGCAGGCGTGAGATGGGGAGCTTGCGAGCAAGGAAGCCATAGATGGAGTTCGCGATGCCGAGGTTACCCTCTGCATTCTCGAAGTCAATGGGGTTGACCTTATGAGGCATAGCCGATGAGCCCACTTCTCCAGCACGGATCTGCTGCTTGAAGTAGTCCATCGAGATATACATCCAGAAGTCGCGTGCCAGGTCGATGAGGATGACGTTGATACGCGTCAGCACATCGAAGAGAGCTGCCATCTGGTCATAGTTGGAGATCTGCGTGGTGAAGGCTTCACGCTCGAGGCCCAGGCTGCGGACAAAGTCTGCGGCAAAGCGCTTCCAGTCATGCTGAGGGTAAGCTACGGCATGGGCGTTGAAGTTCCCCGTAGCACCGCCGAACTTCGCTGTGTGAGGCAGCGCTTCGAGCGTCTTGAGCTGCTCCTGCAGGCGGTAGACGTAGACCTCGATTTCCTTGCCAAGGCGCGTGGGGGAGGCTGGCTGCCCGTGGGTACGTGCCAGCATCGATACGTGCTCCCACTCCGTGGCGTAGAACTGGAGCTGGTCGATCAGTCCGCCGAACTCAGGCAGGAAGACGTGCTCGACAGCTTCGCGGATCATCAGAGGGAAGGACGTATTGTTGATGTCCTGTGAGGTGAGCCCGAAGTGGACAAACTCCTTCTCATCGCTCAGACCGAGGTCGTCGAACTTCTCCTTGATGAAGTACTCGACGGCCTTGACGTCGTGATTCGTCACGCGCTCAATCTCCTTGATTCGGAGGGCATCCTCGGTGGTGAAGCTTAGATAGATATCGTGGAGGCGATCCGTTCGGTCCTTGCTGAGGATACCACGGAGGTGTGGGAGCTCTTCGCAGAGGGCGATGAAGTAGAGGATCTCTACACGTACGCGGTAGCGGATGAGGGCTTCCTCAGAGAAGTAAGAGGCGAGGGCCTCTACTTGGCCGCGGTAGCGCCCATCAATAGGGGAGATAGCTTGTAGCGAATCGAATTGCATGATTGCAGAGTAATAGATGTGATAGGAGGGGAAGGGGGAGAAAGCAGCGAAGCACCTCCCGTCTCACATGTGTAGAGGGAGGTGCTTCGCAGATGGGGATTATCGTAGGCGCTGTGAGGCTCGGATAAGTGTCTCGTCGTAGATCATACGGCGGGAGGCTAAGTAGAGCAGAGGCAGGCAGATGATCGGCAGAGCCAGTGGGAAGCGGATGGCGAAGGTCGCCCCATTTGCTGAGCAGAACTGATAGCTGACCCAAGCGATGTAGATGAGTTCGCCGATGATGACCAGCATCGTCAGGATCGTCAGGCGCATCTGTAGGATTCTTCGCTTGTAGAGGAAGATCAGTCCGAGTGAGGCGCAGCCCGTCAGGAGGCTGAGTACACCGATGCCCCAGGTGCTGTGCTGCGTCGTGCTGTCGACAGCGCTATAGATGCGCCAGTTGTCGAGGACACAAGCCTGCCCCTCGGGGAGGGTGAAGACCGCGACGTCCTGCAGGGCAAAGGTGATCATGATGAGCCCCACGAGGAGGAGCCATACTGTCTGTATGCGTTGCCACATAGCGATAGAGAGCTTGTCGGGACTACTTCTTGGTGCGCCCAGCGATGTTGTGGTAGAGCTCGCCGTCTTCGTACTCCTTAGCAGCGATGAGCGTAGGCTTGGGCATACGCTCATACTGGCGGGAGATCTCAATCTGCTCTTCGTTCTCGACCATCTCCTGCTGATCGTCGGTGTAGACTGCGAACTCCTGCAGCTTAGCTTCGAGCTCTTGCTTCGTCTCCTGGGCGATCTGGTTCGCACGCTTGGCGATGATCATCACGGTCTCGTAGATGTTCTCCGTGTCCTTGCTGAGGCTGACCATGTCACGGCTAATCGTGTTGGTCGGTACATTCTTTTTGTACTTAGGCATATTCTTTATTCTCTATGATACTTCGTGGGTGGATTATTCGCTGACCTTCTTGCTGTTCATACGGTCGAAGATCTTCTGTGCCTGCTTCGTGTACGTCCCGTTGGGGAAGTCATTGAGGTAGGCATAGTAGGTGTCGATGACGTCGCGGAGACGCTCCTGCAGCTTCTCAGGGACGCTGAGGTCAGCCATCTCGGCCTTGGCACGCAGGATGAGGAAGGTCAGGTCTTCCTTGTGCTTGGTGAAGGGGTAATCCTTCAGAGCATTCTGCGCCGTGATGATGCACGACTCGTAGTTGTTGCCGAGGTAGAGGCCAAGGTTGTAGTAGAGCTTGGCAGCGAGGAACTCCTTATAGGCGAGCTTGTCCTGCAGCTCAAAGAGCATCAGTTCGACCTCTGAGCTATGCTTGCCCTTGGGGTAGAAGTCGAGGTAGGACTGGAGCTCCTTGATAGCCCCGATGGTAGCGCTCTGATCCAGTCGGGGGTCAGGCGATGCTTGGAAGAGGCAGTAGCCAGCCTTGAAGCGGGCTTCCTCGACCATAGGTCCCTTGGGGTAGCTCGTATAGTAGTTCTGGAAGTAGCGTGAAGCTTCGCTCTCATCGCCCCGCTGGAGGTAGGCGTCGGCCAAGAGATAGGTACTCTGAGGGCCTTCGTTCGTACCGACGAGCTGGGGGACGATGTCTTCGAGGAGGCTCACGACACGCCCATATTTCTTCTCATTATAGCTTTTCTTGGCGAAGGAGTAGCGCTCCCCGAGGTCCGTGGACTTCTGCACGCGGTAGTACTCACCACATGAAGAGAGGAGCAGGAGCCCTGCACAAGCCAAACAAAGTCTTTTGATCATATGTAATATCTCATCACAGCCCAATTCCTTCTTATATATTGAGCCTCGCGGGCAAAGATACGACTTTCCAAGGGAATGCGCCCCATATTTTTCGCTCCATACCTGATGGGGTAAGTGTCCGTGCTACGCTTGGGACAAGCTGCTGAAGAGAGCGGACTTGAGATCGTGACGCTATGAGGGGTAAATACAAGGTGTAGCTATGGGTACTACCCTCTGATGGAGGCGAAGAGTATGAACCAATAGTGGTATGTGGAGTGAATGAGTAGAGGTGTGAGGTGTGAACCTATATTGGCCGATGAGCGAACCTATATCAGGTTGTTGCTCCGTGTAGGGATAAAAGTTGTGGACGAGTGGCAGATAAGTTTGGACTACGTACGTGGAC
>ERZ772979.1448-NODE-1448-length-13593-cov-9.659994_pt1 | contig 13593 bp, 11 predicted proteins | sample MGYA00511130_ERZ772979 | MGnify/ENA primary metagenome ERZ772979 (study PRJEB29015, sample SAMEA2738103) | human oral metagenome | biome: human oral; feature: human-associated habitat; material: saliva | place: China | collected 2186 ... | reverse complement strand
AATACCGAATACCGAATACCGAATACCGAATACCGAATACCGAATACCGAATACCACCTGCAGTCATAACCTTTTTAAAACGAAATCTCTTTTAAGGGAGATGGCATGCTTAAATACCTTTACGCTCAACAAAAGAGCAAACTAATATTCTTTGTAGTTTTCTCTCTTTTAAGTAGTTTGTTTGAAATTGCGCTTTCATTTGTAATGCTTCAATCCGTTAACCTTGCCATGGATGGCAATTTGTCGGATGCACTGAATGATGGGCTCTGGTTTGGCCTCTATATATTCTGCTATTTTATTGTCGACTTAATTTGCAGGCGTTTGCGCTGGTCAGTTATACAGGGCTGTCAAACGCATCTGCGTGATGAGCTGATAAAAAAGATATTCAATCGTTCAATTCCTGAGTTCCACTCATTCAATACAAGTCATTGGCTCTCAATCCTTACTAACGACCTTGATTTACTTGAGGAAACATATTTCCGCGTCTTTATTGATCTCTTGATAGATGTCTTTTCTGGTGTAGTAAGCCTAATAATCTTGCTGTTTATTTCACCGTGGCTTGTACTGTTCATTTTGTGCATGATAGCTGTCCAGATGTTTGTTCCCAATACAATGTCTGGAATCATTTCTAATAAGCGAAAAGAACAATCTGAGTCAGCTGAGCATTTTATAGCTACAGCAAATGAGCATCTTGAAGGGTTTGATCTGCTTAGAAGCTTTCATCTAACAGAGGCTTCGCGGGTTGCCATGAGCAGCGCGAATCAGACTTGGGAGAAACAGAAATTTGGAGCTCGGTACTTTAGCTCTTTAGCTCGCTTACTTTCATTTACTGTGGGTCAAATTATTTACATTGGAATTTATTTCATTGGCGCCATTCTCACTCTTAACGGTTTAATGACAGTAGGAATGATGGTTGCGGCATCTCAGCTTGTTGTCTACATAGCAAATCCCATTCAAAACATAAGTGATTCAATTACTGATATGAGAAGCGCAAAAGAGATAATTACTAAAATACAAACGCTTCTTAATGAAGCCCCAGCTACAGAAAGTGGGGCAGAAAATACCCCTGAGCGTTTTGCAAATCTAACGGTCAATCATGTTTCGTATGGCTATGACAAGGACAAATTAGTTTTATCGGATATTAGTTTTACTTTGGAACGTGGCGGAAAGTATCTACTAGAAGGAAGTTCGGGAAGTGGAAAAACAACACTAATCAAGCTGCTAACAGATGCTCTGAGCCCAGATAACGGAGACATTTGTTTGGATGGCGTGCCAATCAAGCAATTCAAAAGTGAGCAATATGCTCGATTCATAATCCCTTGCTCTCAGCAAACATTTATTTTTAATGCAACTATCAGGGATAACGTAACGTTGTTTTGCCATGACTTTACTGATGAAGAAATTATTGACGCTATTACAAAATCGGGCTTTTCTGAGATTCTCACCAGATATCCAGACGGAATTAATCATGTGATTGATCAAGCTGGAAGCAGTCTTTCTGGTGGAGAACGACAGAGGCTTGCGCTTGCACGAATCTTTTTGTTTAAGCCACAAATTGTGATTTATGACGAGAGCTTTGCTCATTTGGATGCCGACTCAGTTCAGAGCCTCATTGATTTGATCTTAAAAGATGAAGAGAGAACCGTTATTATGACGTCCCATCAAGTAACCCCGGAAATAAGAGAGTGCTTCCACTCTCTTGTTCTGAAAGACGGAACCATCCAGCCAAAAACCGCTTAGATTTTTGCTTCTTGACCTAGTTGTAATACGTGAATACAATGATATAACTAGGTAAAGGAGTGGTCATGGACAGCATTGTAACTGCTCGTATTCCTGTTGAAGTTAAAAATCAGGTTTCCGAGGTTCTTGAATCGCTTGGATCAAACACCACCAAGCTGATTAATGCAGCCTTTGAATATGTGCTGGTAACAGGCAAGCTTCCTGATGCTCATGAAAGCGCTTCGCTGGAATCTTCTGCTAAAAGATCTTCTCGCCAATTGAGCGAGAAGGACAAAGAGCAGCTAGCGTCACTTTTTGGAAAGATATCTGTTCCCGCGCCGGCGTCGTTTTGGAATGATTTAGGTGATAGCACCTACAAAGAGGCAATCAGCGAGTGGAGGTCAAGTGACTATGAAGCTCTTGATTGATACTAACGTTTTGCTGGACGTCTTTTTGTGCAGGGAACAGTTTGTTGATGATGCAAAAAAGCTTTTCATAATGAAGCAGTTTAGGGACGCTGAGCTGTGGATTGCGGCTCAGTCATACACAGATCTCTACTATGTGGGCGCTAAGGCTCACGGCTCTGCTCGTATGCAAGAAATCCTTAAAGAAGTATCTCCGCTGCTCAACGTATGTTCTGTTGATGGAGCGGATATTTCAAATGCGCTTTCTGAGCAGTGGGAAGACTTTGAAGACTGTCTTATTTGGCGCGCAGCTAAAAAGATAAAGGCAGACTATATCGTCACAAGAAATACGGCTGATTTTGTTCGCTCGGATATACCAGTGCTTACACCTGCCAAGTTTTTCTCGACAATGGAATCTGAGCAAAATCTTGTCTATGAAGAGGCTGAATTTTAGAGGCAGTAAGGCGCGGGTAGGGCTGCAAAAGCTTAAAGCTACGTGGCGGAAAAGCTCAACGCACGGTTGCAAAAGCTCAGCATAGTGCGATAAGAAAATCTACTACAAACACACTTAGATATGTATTAAAAGTCGTGCTTGGGGGTATATAGAATCCGATGAAGATTCAGTCCCCGGCACGATTTTGTTTGGGGTAGGAGGGTGATTTTATGAGACTAGATAAATGGGCCGTAACCGCCCAGGAAGCACTGCAGGCAGCTCTTGGTATTGCTGGCGATGCAGAGGCTTCCGAGGTTGCACCAACGCACCTGCTCAAGGCGCTGCTGGACAGCAATGAGCGCAACCTGCGTTCTATCTTGGAGAAGATTGGCGCAGATCCTGACACCATTGCCACGCAGGCAGACCAGGCAATTTCCAAGGCTCCAAAAGTAAGCGGAGCACAGATTGGCATTGGCAACGACCTTCTCAAGGTTATCAACGAGGCCGAGAAGCTTGCCACTAAGCTGGGAGATTCCTACGTTACCTCCGAGCATCTGCTCACTGCGCTGGCAAACGACAACACTGATGCAGGTAGGATTCTTCGCGACGCCGGCGTAACCGCTAAGCGCGTTGAGGAGGTCTACAACGAGCTGCGCGGCGATGAGCGCGTAACCTCTCAGGATGCAAAGCCGCAGTTTGAGGCCTTGGAGCAGTACGGTCGCAACGTGACCGACCTTGCTCGTCAGGGAAAGCTTGATCCAGTTATTGGCCGCGTTGAAGAGATTCGTCGCACCATTCAGGTCCTGAGCCGCCGCACCAAGAACAATCCTGTTCTTATCGGCGAGCCTGGTGTTGGTAAGACCGCAATCGTAGAAGGCCTGGCAGAGCGCATTGTTTCTGGCGACGTTCCAAGCACCCTGCGCGATAAAGAGCTTGTTGAGCTTGATATGTCTGCCCTGGTAGCAGGTGCAAAGTACCGTGGTGAGTTCGAAGACCGCTTGAAGAGCGTGGTAAAAGAGGTGGCCAAGTCTAACGGCCAGATTATCCTCTTCATCGACGAGCTTCACACCATCGTAGGCGCTGGCGCTTCCGAGGGATCCATGGACGCTGGTAACATCTTGAAGCCAGCGCTTGCCCGTGGCGAGCTTCGCGCAATTGGTGCTACTACGCTGGATGAATACCGCAAGTACATCGAGAAGGACGCTGCCCTTGCACGTCGTTTCCAGACCGTCCTTGTCTCCGAGCCTTCTGTTGAAGACACCATTTCTATCCTGCGTGGCCTTAAGGAGAAGTACGAGCAGCACCACCGCGTCCGTATTACGGACTCAGCCCTGGTTGCAGCAGCAGACCTCTCTAACCGCTACATTTCTGACCGATTCTTGCCAGATAAGGCAATTGACCTGGTAGATGAGGCGGCATCAAGGCTTCGCATGGAGCTGGATTCTATGCCAGCAGAAATTGATGCGGTTGATCGTCAGCTCACTCAGATGCAGATTGAGGAGCAGGCTCTGATGAAGGAGGAGGACGCTGCTTCTAAGGAGCGCCTGGAAAACCTCCGTGCAGAGATTGCAACGACGCAGGAAAAGCTTGATGGCATGAAGGCCAACTGGCAGAATGAGCGCGGAGCAATTGACCTGGTACAGGACTTGAAGTCCCAGATTGAGGACGCAAAGACGCAGATGGAGCGCGTGACCCGCGAGGGTGATTTGGCGCAGGCATCTGAGCTTCGTTACAGCACTATTCCAGAGCTTGAGCGCAAATACGATGAGGCAGAAAAAGCCCTTCTCGCTAAGCAGGAAGACGGCGGAATCCTCAAGGAAGAGGTCACCACGGATGAGATTGCCGAGGTAGTTTCTTCGTGGACTGGCGTGCCTGTTTCTAAGATGATGCAGGGCGAGATGGACAAGCTCAAGAACCTTGAGGACCAGCTGCACCTGCGCGTTATTGGTCAGGACGACGCTGTTTCCGCAGTTGCTGCAGCAGTCCGTCGTTCTCGCGCAGGCCTCGCAGATCCAAACAAGCCTCTAGGCAGCTTCTTCTTCCTGGGCCCAACCGGCGTGGGTAAGACCGAGCTGGCAAAGGCGCTGGCAGAGCTGCTGTTTGATGACGAGCGCTCTCTGGTCCGCATTGATATGTCTGAGTACATGGAGAAGTTCTCGGTCCAGCGACTCATTGGCGCACCTCCAGGATACGTGGGCTATGACGAGGGTGGCCAGCTCACCGAGGCAGTTCGTAGGCATCCATACTCTGTCATCTTGCTGGACGAGATGGAGAAGGCTCATCCTGATGTCTTCAACATCTTGCTGCAGGTACTGGACGACGGTCGCTTGACGGACGGTCAAGGTAGGGTAGTAAGCTTCAAGAACACCATCATTATCATGACCAGTAACGTTGGTTCGCAGTTCATTGCTGGTGCCGGCGAAGAGGGCCTTACCGAAGAGTCCAGAAAGCAGGTCATGGAGGCGCTGCGTAGCTCCTTCCGTCCTGAGTTCTTGAACCGTATCGACGACGTGGTTGTCTTCCAGCCTCTGGGTCTTGAGGACATCGAGCGTATTGTGGACATTCAGCTCAAGGATGTTCGTAGCAGACTTGCGAGCGAGCGCATGACGCTGGAGCTTTCCGAGGCTGCTAAGCAGTCGCTGGCTCTTGACGGCTTGGATCCTGTTTACGGCGCCCGTCCTCTGAAGCGACTGATTCAGCGTCGCGTTGTAGACCAGGTAGCAAACTTGATTATTGCAGGTGAACTGCATGAGGGCGATACTGTTCTGGTTGATACTGACGAGAACGGCAACTTGATTGCTCGCAAGAAGTAAATGAGGCTGCACATGTGTGATAAGGCTGGCAAGGCCGAGAAGCCCGAGGTGCAGACCGCGGCACGCGAGGACGCTGCGACGGCTACACCGCAGGTCGCGGCTGCTGCGACGGCTAATGTGAAAGCCGCGACGCACAAGGACGCAGATTCCAAGAAAGCGCAGGTTGTTGACCCGGAGTATGCGCGCGCGGAAAACGAGGACGATGACGGCTACGACCCGTACTCCGATCGTCGTCCCGCGAGCGAGCCGCTCTTTGAGCGCGATCCCTGGAGCTAGACCGCGGGGTTTCTCGCCAGATGTTTCTCGGCACACGCAAAACTCTACAAACGAAAGCCGCTGGTACATGACGTATCAGCGGCTTTTTGTGTGGCTCGGCGTTACGTTCATGATTGCGAGCCTGAAAAGTGCATCATGTCTGAGTAAATTTACTCAGACATGATGAGAGAAACCGGCAAAACCACTCAGACATGGTGCACTTTTCCGGCAAATCGTTCAGACATGGCGAGAGAATCAGGCTCCATGGAAGGGCGAACTCGGATGCGCTTTAAACTCTGCCTGAAAAGTACAAAGAATCTGTGTTTGGGACACAGATTCTTTGATGAAATCAGGCAGAATCCACCGATTCTTTTACATTTTCAGGCAAACGTTACAGATTCTTTGCAGAAATCAGGCGCGTAACAGCTGACATTGCTTTGTGCGCGTCGGGAGGTTTGTCGCCTTGCAGTTTAGCGGACGGCAACGCCCCAGTTGGCGGACATCCAGGTCCAGAGGAAATAGACTACCGCGGCGATGATAGCCAAAACAATGATGGCGGCGATCAGCGAACCTGCATTTGAGCGGCGCTCTTTTCGGACAAAGATGTCGCGCTGACCCTTGGGTACCTGCAGGAACTGTCCGTAGTGAACGTCCTTGCGAAGGTGCGCAATCTCGTTCTTTGGCTTGCGCCAACCTTTCTTCGCGTAAGAACCCTTGCTGGACTCGAAGCCAGCAGCCTGGTTCTCGGGAAGTTCGAGCTTCTCGCCTGGCATTGTAAAGTCGCTGATAGGCTCCACGGTTTTGTGATGGCGATGCTGGCGAACGTATGGCTGCTTTGCAACGCCTTCGCCTTCGTACTCGGAAGCTTCAGATGTCGAGAAGTGCTGCGCGCCAGTTGCGTGAAGCTCGGCCCCATCGGCTGGTTGAGCTTCCTGCTCAAAAGATTCAGCGTATTCAAAGTCCTGCTGGGCGTCAGAGCGAGGGTTCTGATCCGCAGGTGAAACGTTATTTTCAAGGTTGTTCGAGGTGTCCACGATGATCCTTTTGTCGTAGTCTCGCAAAACATTGATATAAAACATGATACCGCAGCTCGTGTAATCCTGCACAGTTTTGCTCGGATATTTGGTGGGTGCGTGAAGCAGTGCTGACGCATATTTGTGCGGTACATATCCGCAGGGTAATCTTAGTCAAACAGACTTAGAAATTTTATAAAAAGTTGTATAAATTTGCACAAGCAGGGTACAACAGAGAGTGAACAACGAAGTGCCAATAACGGCATCTACCAGTAAAGGAGTGGTTACTATGAAGAATGTAGTTCCCTATGATCGTATTGCAAGGAACCTGAGCACGTGGCCATTTGGCTCATTTGATTCTTTCTTTGACGCGCCTTATTCCGCCCTGTCTTCCGTCTCGTCCGACGCTTTTGTTATGAACGTTGAGGATGCAGGCCAGTCTTACGTGGTAACGGCCGAGCTTCCCGGCGTTTCCAAGGAGAACATCGACGTCGAGCTCAACGAAGGTAGGCTTTCAATCACTGCTGCTCGCAAGGAGTCTGAGGAGGAGAAGGCCAAGAACTACCTGCACAAAGAGTCTTCTGAGTGGCAGGCAACTCGCGGTGTGTATCTGAAGGATGCAGCTCGAGAGGGCCTAACTGCAAAGCTTGATGGTGGCATCCTAACCATTACTGTTCCAAAGCAGGATCAGCAGGCTAGCGTCACAAAGATTGCAATCGACTAACACTAGAACATCTGAGCAGCGGCTTTGGCGGTCAGCCAGGCTTTTACTCAGTCAGTAAGGTGCCTGGTAGTTGACCTGCCAGGCACGTATAGCTGCAGCCGTGCGTACGGCTAGACGTGCCTGTTCAACGCCCGATTACAGGCACCTCGCATAGCGAGAAGATCTTGGAGCTCCAAGGTTTTCTCGCTTTTTTGTTGCCGCAAGCCTGGGACGTGCTGTTGGGGTGCGGAACCCGGGACGCGCGGTGCAGCAGCGCGTAAACGTGCGGCTAGAGCGACATTGGCCAATCTTGACTGGCAACGCAGACGGCAAGGGAGCCGTCGGGAGTCTGCGCCTCGGTAAACGCATCGTTGAGAGGCTGGGCGCCAACCGCCTCAGCAAGCGTTCTCACAGCGACGCTTGGACGGTTATTCTCGTGAGAAAGGTGCATGCCAACCACGCAGCGAGTATTTGGGCCCACAAGCTGAGACAACGCCTGTGCGGTGTACTCATTTGACAGGTGGCCAGAGTCTCCGTGGACTCGCTGCTTGAGTACGTACGGATAAGGGCCTGTGAGCAGCATTTGCTCGTTATGGTTGGACTCGATAGCAAGAATGCGCACGTCGGAAAGGCATTCGAGAGCCTCGGGCGTCAGAACGCCTGTGTCTGTGCAGTAGCCCACAGAGTCTACGATGCGCCTATCAGGGCCAGCAAGATAATCAAAGCGCATGCCCATGGGCTCGCAGACATCGTGCGAGGTTGGGAACGTGCTCACTTCAACGTCTGGCGCGGCATCAATATGAACAGAACCCGTCTGGTCAACGAGGGTAAAGGTGACGTTTGAACAGGAGCTTCTTCTTGAGAGCGCGGCGGCAGTTCCTGTTGTAGCAAACACAGGAACATCAAAAGTTTTACTGACAACCGAAAGACCTGAGACATGATCGGTGTGCTCGTGCGTAATAAAGATGGCTACGAGCTCAGACAGGTTAACGTTCAACTCTTTAGACCGACGCAGAATTTCTTTTCTAGAGATTCCGCAATCAATCATAATGAGACCATCGGGCGTTTCTAGCAGACTGCAGTTGCCCTTTGATCCGCTGGCAAGAATATGTAGGCGAAACGTGGGATTCATGAATTTCTTTCTACTGAGTAACTTTCGGGTATAACTGTAACAAACACACCGGACAGAAATTGGTGCTAAGTGCCATCCGTACACGCATACTTCAATAAAAAGAACGCCCTCACTGTAAAAGGCCAGGTAGATGATCAGCATCGAGGCCAGGTAGAGGGCTCGCGACGTGGTCAGTCTGCCGCGCCTGTAATCCTTATGGTCTCGGGCGGAGCTGACTCGATGGCGCTGCTCCACATGGCGGCAACGGAGCCGCTTGACCTCGGAGATGGCGCAGGACTTGTGCGCATTGCAAAAGAGCGCCTGCATGTGCTGCACGTAAATCATTTGCTTCGCGGCGAAGACGCATATGCTGACCAGCGCTTTGTTCAAGAAGCTTGCGACTCGCTGGACATTCCCTGTACCGTGCTGCGCGTGGACGTGGCAAAGCTCGCGCAGGAACGTGACGGCAACGTGGAAGAAATTGGTCGTCGGGTGCGGTATGACGCTGCGCGAGAACTCGCTCAAAAACTTTGCGCTGAGCAGGGGGTTTCTCGCCAGAAGGCAAAGATTTTGACGGCGCATACGGCTGATGATCGCGCGGAGACGTTCATGATGAACATGATGCGCGGGTCTGGCATGAGCGGCCTGGCGTCGATTCCTAGACACCGCGGGCTGATTTATCGTCCGCTGCTCGACTACACGCATGACCAGCTCAAAGACTGGCTGAAGGCTCGCGGCCTGGATTGGCACGAGGACGCTACTAATACTGACACCCACTATTTACGTGCGTATATGCGCCATAACGTACTTCCTCTGCTGAAGGCGAGAAACCCGTTATTGGTGCAGACGGTGTGTAAAATTGCAGATTTGATGGCCGACGAAGACGATTATCTTGAGGCGAAGGCTGCTCGCAAGCTGAGGCAGATTACGCTGCGCAAGAGCGAGTCTTCGCTGGTACTTGACGCGTTGAAGCTGAGCTCTACCGACGTGGTGATTGCTCGCCGCGTGGTAAGGATTGTGGCTCGGCAACTAATTCCCGAGGCTTGGCTAGAGTTCAAGCACGTAGATGCCGTGCTCGAAGCGGTTGCTGCGGGAGTTGGCGTGGCTAACTTGCCGCAAAACCTTGAAGCGCGCGTTCGTTTGGGCACCGTGACGTTTTCGTTCACAGGCGCCGCGAGAAGTGCGGTCGCCGCGAGAAGCGCGGGCAGCGCTGCGGCTGCGGTCACCGCGAGAAGTGCGGTCGGCGCTGCGACTGCGGTCGCGACCAACGGCGAACCTGCAGGTACGTCGCCTGCTACAGTAACGTTTGGCGAGCACCTTGCGGTCCCGGGAATGCTGGAGTTGGCAGATGGCCGAGTGCTTTCGGCACGTATTCTCCCTGTGGAGCACGGCTTTGACGTCGTGTCCTATGCAACCGTGCATAGCCAGGAGTGGTTGGACGAGTCGGTTCTTCTCGACGCACACGCCTGCGGGGTAGATCCAGTCCACGGCGGCAGCCTGTGGGTCTCGGGGCCCGAGGCAGGGGACACCATGCAGCCCCTGGGCATGCATGGGCAGTCAAAAAAGATCTCTGACCTGCTGGGTGAGGCGGGCGTGCCCGTTGAATCCAGGAGTATGATGCCTATTGTGCGCACAAATATTCGTGGACATGTGGTGTGGGTTGCGGGAATTCGTCCCGATGAACGAGTAAAATGTACGCAAGATACAAAACAGCTGTTAGAATTGAATATCTATTCTGGTCACAAGCCATTTGAGAGGAGCCAGTAATGGCGGAGCTTCACCCTGATATTGAAGAGATTCTACTTGACGAACAAGACATCAAGGACATCGTCAAGAAGGTGGGTGCGGAGATTACGCGTGACTACGCGGATAAGAACCCCCTGGTCATTGCTGTTCTTCGCGGAGCTGTTGTATTCATGGCCGATATCATGCGCGCCATTGAGTGCCCACTCTCCATCGATTTTATGGCTGTTTCCAGCTACGGCGACGGCGTTAAGAGCTCCGGCGTCGTGCGCATTGTAAAAGACCTTGATACCAAGATTGAGGGTCGTCACGTCATCATCGTTGAGGACGTCCTGGACTCCGGTCTGACCCTCTCTTACCTGGTCCGCATGCTCCAGTCTCGTAACCCCGCTTCCATTGAGATTGCCGCTTTCCTGGTCAAGGACATTGAGGGCAAGCGTCCAGCTATTGATCCTCGTTACGTGGGCACTCACGTCCCCGATAAGTTTGTTGTTGGTTACGGCCTGGACTATGCAGAGCGCTACCGCAACCTGCCATTTGTTGGCGTTCTGAAGCCTTGCGTGTACGAATAGGCTGAAGTTACGCGGTCAAGCTCGCAGTGAAGTCACGCGGTCAAGCCATGCGGCTGAACTTGCGGCTACGCGGTCTGCTTCAAAAATTTACTGCAAGACCGTGCAATAGATACAAATTTGTTAAAACTTTTAAAGTTGGGCGAGAAGATCGATCTTCTCGCCCAATATGCTATCTATCAAAGGTTGTGTGAGGCCAGATGCGCGGCGGCGTCATCCACCACGCCTCCACCCAACGTTTTACCAGGTAGGTACTGTAGGCTTCGAGAGAATCGAGAAACCATGGTCAATCAGACAAGTCTTGCATACGGATCAGAAAAGTCTGCAATCCGTGAGATTGCAGGTTATGCGGCACAGCGCCGTGCTGAGATTGGTGCCCAGAATGTGTTTGATTTCTCGATAGGTAACCCTTCTGTGCCTGCCCCCGAAGCTGTTCGCACATCTATTGGGGCTGCACTGCAGCTGCCTCCACAGCAGGTCCACAGCTACACTCCAGCTCCAGGTATTCCTCAAGCCAGAGAGGCAATTGCCGCATCACTACGACGCCGCTTTGGAGACCACGCGGCACAGGCCAATGACCTCATCTTGACCTGCGGAGCTGCAGCTTCCGTTTCTATGGCGCTCAATTCCATTGTTTCCCCAGGTGAAGAGGTTATTGTTATTGCTCCATACTTCCCTGAGTATCGCGTGTGGATTGATCATGCACAGGCTACCTGTGTTGAGGTTTTGGCTGACGAGAAAACCTTCCAGATTGATGTTGACGCTGTTTGTGCAGCTCTTACGTCTAAGACTCGCGCGGTGATTATCAACTCTCCAAACAATCCTGTTGGCGCTGTGTATACCAGGGAAAACCTGGACGCATTTGCCAATATGCTCCGCAAACGCACTGCTGAACTTGGCACCGACATCTACGTCATCTCCGATGAGCCTTATCGCGAGATTGTTTTTGGCAACATTGAGGTCCCTTGGGTTCCTGACGTCTACGACCGTACCATCGTGTGCTATTCCTACTCCAAGTCCCTCTCGCTTCCTGGCGAGCGTATTGGTTGGGTGCTGGTTCCCGCTTCTAATCCGGAGCAGAAGGAGATTTACGCAGCTTGTGCGGGTGCCGCTCGACTGTTGGGCTTTGTTTGCGCGCCAGCCCTTTTCCAGCGCGTTATTATCGACTGCGTTGATGAGCCAGCGGATGTTGAGGCCTATGCAAAGAATCGAGAAGTGCTGACCGAGGGCCTCACCAAGCTTGGTTACGAGTACACCCAGCCTGATGGTGCATTCTACCTGTGGGTTCGCGCTCCTGGTGGAGATGCTCAGGCATTCTGCGATGTGGCCAAGCAGTTTGAGCTGCTGCCTGTTCCTTCCGATTCGTTCGGCTGCCCAGGTTGGCTGCGCGTGAGCTACTGCGTTGCGTATCAGACCTGCGTGGACTCGCTTGCTGCCTGGGAAAAGGCTCTTGCTGCAATAAAATAAGTGCTACAACAGGCGAGAAGATCAATCGACCGCAAACGACAAAGTGAACTGCCTCCCATTTCTTGGACATAAGAAATGGGAGTCAGTTCATATGCAGGTGATTATGATTCTGCAGCGTGTTAGCGTCGGCTTTTAGGTCTGACGCACAAAATAGCGCAGCTTTGGTAGGTTTTGCTAAAGAATCGACGTGTTCCTAATCAAGATAGCCAGGCAGCTAGGCGCTCACACTGCCTGATATGCATCTCTATGCATAAACTTCATCTAATATGCTAGAAAATGAATAGCGTCATATAAAAGATTTAACTATAGGTAAATTTCGTACCTAAGGAACACACCTAAGTCAGATAATCTGCTCAGATGCGGGCATTTTACACACCTAATGAAGATAATCTGCGCGTTTGAGGTATTTTCAGCGTATTGTATACGTCTTTTTGACAGATTATCTGTCATAGGTGTGTTTTGAACTGCCTCCTATTTCTCGTGTCCAAGAAATAGGAGGCAGTTCAAAGCCGCGTGAAAACGCGGCTTTTTTCTTTGTGCGATGTTGTTGAAGCTGCAGATGTTCTGGCTTAATATCCCTGCTTAGAGGCTGGAATCTTAGCGTCAGCAATGGTGCCCAAAAACGTCTGGGCATCGCGACAAGCCATAAGCTCCTCGGGGAAGTCAACCTCTTCAAGCAGCTTAATAACAGAATGCGCATCAGCAATGCGGGTTGCAATGTGAGCATCTGAGCCAAAAGAAATCTTGCATCCCAGTTCCGCACAGGTCTCTGCAATCACACGACAACGCTCAATAGCAACCTCACGCTGGCCTTCGTCGTGTGTGGCCTCGTTCATCTCGATGAGCTTACCGCGATCGCGACACTCTCTGACAAGTGCTGGAACATCAAAATCTAAACCGCTGCGACCAAGGTGACCAAGAATTAAAACATGTGGATTATCCAGCGCATTCACGTACATTTGGGTAATCTGCTTCTGCGAGGCGCCAGCAGCCCACTGCTTGCTATGGATGCTTGCAACCGCATAATCGCAGGTACCCAGAATATGCTCGCCAAGAATATGAGGCTGGCGGAGTTTATCGCCATTAATACCCTGGTCAAACGTTATATCGTAGGCAAACAGATTGCCCTCAAGGTCAACAATATCCACCTCGGCGCCGTGAAGCAGCCTAACGCCGTACCAGGTTTCTGGCCAAATAGCGGTGTTCATAAAGAACTGGAAATTCTTGATAGTCTGCTGGTCATACAGCATGGACGAGAAGTGGTCGGTGATTCCAAGCAGCTCATAGCCACGCTCAGAAGCTGCACGAACGTTCTCCTCAACGGTTGAATAGGCGTGCCTCGAGTACAGACTGTGAGTATGAA
>ERZ772979.1442-NODE-1442-length-13630-cov-4.464309_pt1 | contig 13630 bp, 8 predicted proteins | sample MGYA00511130_ERZ772979 | MGnify/ENA primary metagenome ERZ772979 (study PRJEB29015, sample SAMEA2738103) | human oral metagenome | biome: human oral; feature: human-associated habitat; material: saliva | place: China | collected 2186 ... | reverse complement strand
CACATTGCCCCCTTCTATCACATAGATAAACACTAATGAGCGTTTGCCTAATTCTTTATAAGTAGTGCTATCTGGCCAATTGTTCTGATAATTAGTAGTCAAAAGCACCTCTTTCCCTTCCTGACTATAGATGGTCACGCGCACATTAGGTTGACAATACGTATCAGGTATTACCCAATAATCGTTTACGCCATCAGCATTAGGCGTTACTATATTCGGAATTACTTTTACTTCAAAAATATTCAGCTCAAAATCAAGGGTATTAGCCCCTACGGCCGTACACGATTCTTCTTTTAGTGTGTAGGTGCCTGCCATATCTTTTGAAGTGATTCTGAGGGTACTGCCATAGGTCACAGTGCCGTCTGACTTCGCCCAAACAAAGTTATTACCTCCGTCAGCTACCAATTGCTGTCCTACATTCACATCTAACTTGCGCTCTCTTGCCGAACTGTGTTGGTTGATTTCCTTAGCTAAAGCGCCTGTAGCGGTAATTTGTTTTATTTTTAGGTTACCTGTACGGTAATTTTCTACCTTTATATGGGCACGTTTAGGGCAACCTCCGTTGTTTATCTCCAAATAGTACTCTCCGGTCTCGCTCACGGTTGCAGTAGGCTGTTCACTACCCAAAGCAGTATCATTGCGATAGTTAGCACTGGTTACTTTATACCATTTGTACGAAAAACTATCCGCTACTGACGAACTTGGGTCAAAACTATCAGAAGCTACAGTTAAAGTTAGCGAACCTCCGGGACATAAGTAAGCGGTAGTCTTTGCGCCTTCTGATGAAGATATTTCAAAATCAGGAATAGGTGTAAAGGCTATTGTTTTAGGGTCTGAAACCTTTATAATACTAGTATTGTAAATCACACGTATAGTGTATTGAGCGGCATCAGAGTTACCCGCGCTCGATACTACGTAAGTAGGATTCGTTTCTCCATATACATCATTACCATCTTTAGCCCATTGGAAGCTAAAATAACGATAATCCGATTTCTTCACAATTACTTCTTCTCCCGAACTGCTCAATTTTACTTTTATTTGTTGCAATTCAAGGGTCGTTTGTGTACGCGTCTCGCAATTTACTGAGGCTACAGTACCTACGCGCAATTGCTGAATATCAGAGATGGTTTCAAAATAAACAGGGCCTAAAGTTACTGTATTGCCACAAGTACCAGTATCTGTTAGCTTTACCTGATAAATATCTACTGAAGTAGGCGCAGTGCTTATAGTAAGCGAGGTACCTGTCTCTCCTGTCAATACAGTACCATTTTTTGTCCACTCTATAGTAGGCGATTCCATATTATGCGATACTTTCAGCTCGTTAGTTTTCCCTGCGTAGAAAATCTCGCGTGTACCCATATCATCTTCCCAACGCACTACTATATTTTTCTTCCTTACTACTATCGCAGCTGAAGTTGCAGGGCAGCCACCGTAATTAGCACTTACCGATACGTAGAATGAGCCCGATACCTCTGTACTATACTCAGTAAGCCCTACCCCTTGTGCTACTTGTGCACCGTCTTTATACCAAGTGTAGGTAGACGAAGCATTAGCACCAGTAGTAACGGTTAAGGTTACAGAGGCACCGCAATATTCTAAGTCTGCAACACCTCCGTTTATCTTCAGCGCATTAGCATCTTTCAATAAAATGTTTATTTCGTTCGATTCGGGTATGCTACTATAGTTAGGCCCTGTTATATTCAGTTTATATTTACCATTTTCTAAGGCACTGCTCAAGGTTATCTCTTTGGCATTAGTGCCTACATTAGCATAAGTACCTGTGATGTTCGCTTGCCATTGAAAGGTAAAAAACGAATAATCAGCTGGGTCTACAGTTACCTCATTGCTGCCTATTTGCGCTATAATCTTATCTACCGTTAGGGTTACACGGTCGTACGTACAATCCTGATAAGCCGATTTTGTTTTGATGCTTACTTTGAAGTTATCTGGCTGAGTAAGCTCATATTCAGCCGTTTGCACTGTCACAGGGCAACTACCTGTCTGGCTTACTTCAACTTTGTATTTACCTGCTGAAGTAGTTACTAAGGTTGCTCCTGTTTCACCGCTAATCTCCGTACCATCTTTAAACCATTTGTAGGTAGGCACTTCAGCAGTAGTGCTTACCGTAAAAGTCTTATTCTTACCGGGCATTAGCACGCTACCTCCTGTAGTGTTCAAGGTAGCCGTAATATCGTCTTTGCGAGTAATAGCAATTTGGTTAGAACGCACATCGCAATTACCTCCACTTCCCACTTCCACATAATATTTCCCTGCCTTATTATCAGGTGCATTCACAGTGTAGGTATTATTGTCAGTCTCTGCTATTTTAGTTTTTGTCTGAGGGTCTGAAGCGTAGTAATACCAAAAATACTTACTTCCTGCAATAGGAGGGGTAGCGGTAAGCGTAAAAGCATCGTTAGTACAGATAGCGGTAGCCGAACTGCTAAGGGTAACGGTCTGATTACCCGATATATTTACTGTTATATTAGCAGAACGCGCATTAGTCGCTCCTGAACAAGCGCCATAATCTATTTCAGCATAATATTTACCTGCCTCGCTAACCGTCTGGGTAGGAGGCGCATCACTTGCTAAAAGAATGTTGTTGCCCGAAGAGCCTGCTTCTTTCAGCTTATACCATTTGTACTTGTAGTTAGACGGATTTTTACCCCCTGGCAAAGCAGTAACTTTCAGCTCTTGTGTATGTCCTGAGCAAAGCGTTACATTGATAGGCGATACAGTTATCTGAGTGGTAACATCCTGATAATGAACTTCTATCTCTTCCCCTCTATTGCCGCCAGCTTCCCAAAAGGCTATCACTTCATTCGACGGACTTGTACTTCTTACCCTTATTTTGTATTTCTTACCTTGGGTAGTAGAAGGGAACTGGAATGTTACAGGTATCTCACTGCGATTGTTTTTATCTGTAATCGTAGAGAGAATGGTAGGGTTGTCAAAATTACCATCAGCATCCGAAAGTTCTACGAAGTATTTGTTATCAGCGTTAGGGAAAGGAGGTTTCCACGAGATATTTACCCTAAAGCTGTTAAAATCACTTTTAGGGCAAGCATATATCGCAAAACCCAACTTAGCCTGCTTAAGCGAGCCTTGGGTCTGGGCGTATAGCTGTACATTGCTAAAATACGTCAGAAAAGCTACTATAGTACACGCTAAAAATCTTGTTACTTTCATCTTTTTCCTTTAAAATATTAAAAAACATTGCTAAACTGAAGTGCCTACTAAGCACTATAAATCGCACAAAAGTACAAAAAAAGAATCATATAAAAAAATTCTAATTAAGGTTACTTTTATGACTTACATATCAGTTTAGTATGGCAAAAATAATGCCACGATGCATCTCTACTTTCTACAAACCTTTTAAGTAGCTCATTTCTAAAGCATTTAGCTTCCGTTCCCCTCCCTTTCGCACTACTGTCACCCCCTGCAAAGCCCCTAATTTTTAGCTATTATTTATGAAGACATTAAGAATAATTTAACGCTACTATCACACCGCCAACGCGAGCTTGCTGCTCATATCTTCCCCAGCCTTCACATTCTTCCCAACCCTCCCATATTATCACTATCATTGCTAACTTGCTTTCTCATAATTATTTTGTACATTTGCGCTATATAATTATCTCTATTGTTATCCAGCTACGATAGTAGAAAATAATCTAAGATATAACAACAACACCCAAAAATAAAATTACTTTACAACGATTTAGGCATCTATAAAGCCAATGTCCTATTAAGGAGATTAACAATATAATTTTATGACCGAATTCTTATTTTTTACTTGTGAAGAAATAGACCTCAACCCTCGTGTGTATTGTAAGTTCGATATGAGCTATATTATGCTATTATGATGTTCGTGTATAAGCTCCCCCTTTGAAGGGGGCTGGGGGGATGTTTATGAATACATCGCCATATTATGTCTAGCTGATGTTTATTTAAAAGAAGTGCTACAACACCTACAAAAAAAAGAAAGTCCGATAAAAAATTATCGGACTTCTTCATTAACCAACCAAAACTTTAAATTATGAAAACTATTATTTGAAGTTTACAATGAGCTACCACCCTCATTGCACTGCAAAGGTACGAATAAAACCGTACTTGTCAAGTGTATTTTTAAGTTTAACAAAAGTTTAATACAAAAAGGGGCTTACACAGCCCCTTTTAGCGTAATTTTAATATTGAAAATCTTACCCTTTTTAAGATTTTATTTACCATTTTTATTTCGCATTGCACGCCTCTATCCACTCTCTGGCATTGATAAATGCCTCTAACCAAGGACTTACCGCCTTTTTTTCATTCGGATAATAAGCCCACTGCCAAGGGAATACCGAGCGCTCTATATGGGGCATCGTTACCAAATGTCTTCCCGATTTATCGCACAGCATAGCCGTGTTGTAATCTGAGCCATTAGGATTAGCAGGATACTCTTCATAAGCGTATTTAGCTACTATGTTATAAGCGCTTTCTTCTAACGGCAAATGAAATTTACCCTCACCGTGCGAAATCCATACCCCTAAAGTACTGCCTGCAAGGCTTGATAACATCACCGAGTTGTTCTCCGGAATCGCTACCGACACAAAGCCACTTTCGTGCTTGCCACTGTCGTTATGCCACATCTTGCCGTGTTCTGAATGTTCCGGATTGATGACCTCCAACTCCATAAACAGCTGACAACCATTGCATATCCCTACAGAAAGAGTATCAGGGCGAGCAAAGAAATTATCCAATGCCTTTTTAGCCTGCTCATTGTAGAGCAACGCTCCTGCCCAACCTTTGGCACTACCCAATACATCGGAGTTAGAGAAGCCGCCAACAGCTCCTATAAACTGTACATCTTCCAAAGTTTCACGTCCGCTGATAAGGTCAGTAGTATGCACATCTTTCACGTCAAAACCTGCCAAATAAAGCGCATTTGCCATTTCGCGCTCAGAGTTGCTACCCTTCTCGCGTATCACTGCCGCTACTGGGCGTTTGCCTGCAGGGCAAGTAGGTTTTTCACCGGTGAAGTGCACAGGGAAAGTGTATTGCAAAGGCTGCTCAGAGTAGTTCTGATAACGCTCTGTAGCCTTGTCATTCTTAGTTTGCTGTTTGTCTAATAGATAAGAGGTCAAATACCACACATCGCGCAATTCAGGTATGCTGAATAGGTATTCTTTCCCAAAGTGAGTAATCGTAAGGGTTTCAGCAGTAGCTATGGTACCTATTTTAGCGTAATGTATGCCTTGTGCCTCCAAAAAGCCCTCTACAGAGGCATCAGCTTGCAATACAAGCCCTACATTCTCTGCAAAAAGCACTTTTAGCAAGTCTTCTTCACCCAAAGCAGTAAGGTCTACCGTAGCACCCAACTCGTTGTCAGCAAAACACATTTCTAAAAGGGTTGTGATAAGACCTCCACTACCTATGTCGTGTCCTGCTTGTATTTTGCCTTCATTTATAAGAGTTTGTACCGCATCAAAGGCTTTCTTAAAGTAGTTGCTATCTCTCACCGTAGGAGCTTCAGTGCCTATCTTATTAAGGACTTGAGCAAAAGCCGAACCGCCTAATCGATAACTATCATCTGATAAATTCAGATAGTAAATAGCCCCTCCGTCTCTCTTCAGTACGGGCTCTACTACCTTTTGCACATCAGTACAATGAGCCGCTGCCGAGATGATAACAGTACCAGGGGCAATCACATCGCCTCCTTCAGGGTATTTCTGTTTCATCGATAGCGAATCTTTCCCCGTAGGGATATTGATGCCCAATTGTATAGCAAAGTCCGAAGCTGCTTCTACCGCTTCGTACAAACGCGCATCTTCACCTTTGTTGCGACAAGCCCACATCCAGTTGGCAGATAGCGATACGCCTTTTAGTCCGCCTTCTAATGGAGCAAATACTATATTAGTAAGGGCTTCTGCTATCGCATTGCGGCTACCCGCTGTCGGACTGATAAGTGCCGTAAGTGGCGAGTGTCCTATGCTGGTAGCGATTCCCTCTTTGCCGTTGTAGTCGAGAGCCATTACCCCTACGTTGTTCAAGGGGAGTTGCAGAGCGCCTGCACATTGCTGTTTGGCCACCTTACCCCCTACACAGCGGTCTACCTTGTTGGTAAGCCAATCTTTACAAGCTACTGACTCTAATTGCAGCACTTGCGACAAATAGGTGTATAGCTGACTTGGGTAGTAAGTAAGCCCTTCGTAAGTGGTAACTACCGTTTCATCGGTCATCACCGTTTTAGGCGAACTGCCAAAAAGGGCGCTAAGGTCTAAGTCCATTGGGTGAGTGCCTTTCTTTTTAGAGGCTATACTGAAATGCTTATCATCAGTCACTACACCCACCTCATACATAGGCGCACGCTCGCGGTCTGCGATGGTTTTTAGTTGGGCTATAGCCTTTTCTGGCAATACCAAGCCCATACGCTCTTGCGATTCGTTGCCTATAATCTCTTTATCCGATAAAGTAGGGTCACCTACAGGCAGTTTATCCAAATCTATTTTACCGCCAGTTTCTTCAATAAGTTCAGAGAGGCAGTTTAGGTGTCCGCCTGCCCCGTGGTCGTGTATCGAGACGATAGGATTCTCGTCCGATTCTACCATCGCGCGGATAGCATTAGCGGCACGTTTTTGCATTTCAGGGTTAGAACGCTGCACCGCATTAAGCTCGATACCTGCGCCGAAAGCCCCTGTATTAGCTGACGATACAGCAGCACCCCCCATACCGATGCGGTAGTTTTCACCGCCCAAAATAACTATTTTATCACCTTCTTTAGGCGTGTGTTTTATAGCTTGCGAAGCTTTAGCATAGCCTACCCCACCCGCTTGCATAATCACTTTGTCGAACCCTAATTTGCGCCCGCCTTCTTCGTGTTCAAAAGTGAAAAGCGAACCTGTAATCAGCGGCTGACCAAACTTATTACCAAAATCGCTCGCCCCATTCGACGCTTTGATAAGGATATCCATAGGCGTTTGATACAACCATTTGCGTTCAGCCATTCCTTGCTCCCAAGGGCGGTCTTCTTCTAATCGGGGGTAAGCCGTCATATACACCGCTGTTCCTGCCAAAGGCAACGAACCTTGTCCACCTGCCAAGCGGTCGCGTATTTCACCACCCGAACCCGTAGCTGCCCCGTTAAAAGGCTCCACCGTAGTAGGGAAGTTATGTGTTTCAGCTTTTAGCGAAAGTACTGCCTCAAAAGGTTTAACTTCGTAGAAATCAGGTTTATCAGCACTCTTGGGGGCAAACTGGTCTACGGTAGCCCCTTTGATGAAAGCCACATTGTCTTTATAAGCCGAAACTATGTTATTGGGGTTTGCTTGCGAAGTCTTTTTGATAAGCTTAAAGAGAGTAGAAGGTTTTTCCTCACCGTCAATTACGAAAGTACCATTGAAGATTTTATGACGGCAGTGCTCCGAGTTAATTTGCGAGAAGCCGAACACTTCCGAGTCAGTAAGTTTGCGGTTCAGTTGCTTAGAAAGGTTTTCCAAATAAGCGACTTCTTCAGAGCTTAGTGCAAGTCCCTCTTGTTGGTTATACGCCTCAATATCATCTATTTCAAGGGTAGTTTGCGGAGCTATATCAATGGTGAAACTATCCTGAGTAAGACCGTCGTATCGCTCAAAAAGCATCGGATCAAAAGGGTTATCAGGGTCAGTCAGCTCGTGGAATTCCTCAATGCGAGTAATGCCCTGAATGTCCATATTCTGGGTAATTTCCACCGCGTTAGTACTCCAAGGAGTAATCATTGCCGCGCGAGGACCAACGAAAGAGCCACTAAGCGTCGGCTGATTAAGTTGCTCGGCATTGCCAAAGAGCCATTTCAATTTATTGAGGTGAGGTTCAGCAAGGGCAGCCTCGACAGCCACCACATAAAGCGTGTTTTTAGGATTTTTAAAGAAAAGAAGCATCTTTTTTTAATTAATAATTAATAATTAATAATTAGGAAGTAGTATTTAGTTTAGCTATAAGGTCTTTAGGGTGTCCTATTCTAGCGAATAAAGCATTAGCTTTTTCCACTTTTTCAGTAAAATATATCTTATTTTTGTCATAGGGTTCAATATCCTTATTTTTATAAGTAATTCTGACACCAAACTTATCCCATAATTCTTTTTCCTTAGTTCTTTTTTGTTCTGTTGTCATCGATATTTAGTTTTTAAGGTGAATTAAAAATCCTATATAGTCAGAATCTGGATAGTCAGATAATGTAGTGTTAATATGCGACAAAGATATAAACTTTTTTCCAATTAGCAATACTAACAAAAAACTCCTTCCTATTTTTCTTAAAATAAGTAGGCTCAAGACGCACACCTTTTTCAAATTTAATGCAACGTTATAACGAACTATTTTTATCATCACACACATATCCCCTCACCGAACGTTAAACGAACGATGAGCGAAGGATAAGCGAACGATGAGCGAAGGATAAACATATTTCTCCCTATACAGAAAAACTCGAAAACCTAAGTAGTAACGCCTTCTAATATGCTGAAAGCCGCTTACGCAAAGGCTCATCGTAATATTTCAACACAAGATAAGCTAAAACTACACTCCCTATTACTACTGCTAAAGCCCCATAAACAGCGTTTTCAAAGGTAAAATTATTGTTCTTTACCCAAGCGTAGTAAGCATAGATAAACGGATAATGCACCATATACAAAGGGTACGACAGCTTCCCTAACCACTCACACAAACGGTTAGTAAAAGTCGTAACAGCAGTATCAGAAGCTACAAAATAAACTATCAAAGGAAAGATAATCAATACGCAAAAACTATCAAAAATACCATTCGCCCAAAGGGCTTCAACCCCTCCTATACGTGGTGTTAAAGCAATAGCAATCAATACCAAAGAAGCTATCCAAAAAGAATGCTTAATCGTCTTAGGTTTAAAAATACGCGAAAGCAAAAGCCCCATACCAAAAGAGAAAAGCACCCGCAAACTACCACCCAACATACCGATAGGCGTCATCGACCAACCGTAGCCTATATAGCCATCGCCTCCTGCTATAGCCAAAGTAGCCAAACCTACCCCAAAAACACCCACTAATACGGCTAAAACACGTGTAGAGAGCAAACGCAGCAACAAGACATAAAGCAAATTAGCCAAATATTCAAAAAATAACGACCACGTAGGACCATTTAAAGGGTACATTTCACCAATACCACGTACTTCAATGCTGGGAGCGACGGGAATCATTACTAAATTGAGAAAAGTAGCCACCAAAAGAGCCCCAAAAGACACTTTACTCACATCCCAAGCCTCGCAGCCTTGCCAATAGAATAGGATAGCACCCAGCAAAGCCCCAAAAATCACCATTGGGTGCAAGCGTATAAGTCGACGTTTAAGAAAAGATTTAACAGAGAGCGTCCCCCATCGGTCGTTATAAGCATAGCCTATCACAAACCCCGATAGTACAAAGAAAAAATCGACCATCAAATAACCGTGATTAACTATTTGGTCGATAGGAGACGAAGCGTGAGCTTCAAAAATGTGATACCAAAGTACCATAAAAGCCGCGACCCCTCGCAAGCCATCAAGAAGGAGATAATGAGGTTTATTCATCATAATGTTGCAATTTTCCGGCAAATATAACATTTTTTCAACAGACACCAAACAATAGCCCCCATACCATTCCCAACCCTCCCACTCGTCCCACCTGTCCCACCTGTCCCACTTGTCCCACCTGTCCCACTTGTCCCACATCTCTGCCTGTGCGGCTCGCACTCCCAGCCCTCCCATTCCATTATTGGTATGAATTTTGTACTCTTATTAAGCAAAAAAAGTGTTTTATGAAAAACCTCCTCCTACTTTTCACCCTCTTTGCCAGTGGGCTATATGCTCAAGTCGATAGCCTTGTCGGGATTTATAAAAATGATAGAGAAAGAGAAAATATCCGGCTCAATGCTGATAATACTTTCGATGTGATAAAATACTCAGGTAGCTACAGACGCGATGGCAACCTTGTGATACTAAACGCCGACCGCTCTTTTATGCTACACAAACAGCAGGGCAACTCCCAGCAGCTGCAACTCTCATTCATAGGCTCCAAAGGAATGATTTGGGAGGCTTCCACCCCGTTTATCTATGTAGGCTACGAAAACGAACAAGGGGGCGTCACTTATCTGCATTTGTATAAGGAGGCGAAAGACCAGTTCGCTAATGATACCCTTCATATCGAAATTCCGCGTACCGAAAAGCTCTATTTGGTAAACAGCTTTGCTGCTGAATACCGCGAAAATAACGACAAGGTAACTATCAACACTTTTTATATAGGCAAAAACACCAATGCCTTAGAAGTTGTTTTCTTGGGAGAGAACAGTGCTTTAAGAAATCAATTTATAGGAGTATATGAGGCTTCAACAGGCGAGCTATCACTTATGGAAACAGGCAATAAAAGACCTGATATATACCAGAAGCTCATCCCTACCCCCATCTACCCCAACGAGATAACACGTGTAAAGAACTGGGAACATCTGCCTTTTAAAGAAGTTAAAACGAATAGGAAACTGGGTTGTATAATGGATGATTATGACGATATACTCGAAGATTATAAAGAGGAGGAAGAGGAAGCAAAGATAAACGCCACCTTAGTGGTGAGCGATAGCAAGAATATTGAAAAAGCGATACAACGCGTAAAACCCACTCAGCAGTTGCTCGCTATCCTTCACCAACCCCAGAACCCCAAAGCCGACAAAGAGTTTGAGCTGCTAAAACTATCTTACAAGATAGAGAAAAGCGATAAACTACCTTTTACTTATCAGTTTTATACCACTTCTAAAGACGATGAGCAGTGGCTGAAAAAACACGGTATTGCCACTGATAAAAACCAAGTGATTTTTGTAGATTACGAGGGACACGTGCTTTACTATCAAGAAAGTACCATAGCCGAAGCCCAGCGCGATGATTTCTTCGGAAAAAACACGGCTCCTACCCTTTTCAATAGCATCATAGTAGCGCGCCACATCGACCAGCTATTTGCTAACCCTCAGGCTCCTATAAAAGAAGTGGAAGCGCTCTTTTACACCTACCTCAAAAACTATGATTTGAGCTTATATTTGCTTACCGACCGCAAAAAATTTGAGCAAGAGTATTACGCACTCGACTTCAAAAATAAAAAACTTATTTACCAACTGAAAACCACCCCCGCCCAACTGACTTACCAATGGCGCAGAGTGGCTGCAAGTCATCAAAACGATACAGTTTTAGACCCCTTATTTGCCAGAATGACCGTCAGCAACCTTTATAGCTACCGAAATTATCTGATAGAGGATAAAAAAGTTGCTGCCAAAGACAAGCTGCAAACCATTGCCTACCTGATGAAGTTCAGCCAAGCCATTAAAGCCTATAACGAAGCTATTGATAAAGACGTGAATATCAGCTCTAAAAAGAAAATAGAGCCATACGACTCGACTGTGCAAGAGGCCATTAATGACTTAGAAAAAGAAAAAGTACTACCTTTTGAAGAGATTAGACCTATTTACGAAGAGGCAGTCGCTAAAAAGATGACTTCGGCACTGGGTTATATATACTATTTGTTAGACCGAGATAAGCAAGCGGCTATTGATTATTACATACCTTATATAGAGGGAGTTATCGCGCAGGGGAAAGGCAATTTTGTGCAAGGTATCAACAAGGTATTTCCTAAGAATGGGTATTATTCTGATTGGTATTCTTATGGCAATGTATGGGCAAATCAGGCTAACACTATTGCTTATTATATCTTCGAAACACGTCGCAATGATGCTGACTTACTCTCTAAAGCCACACACTGGATGGAGGCCATATGCGATTTCAGAGAGAATGACCCTTATTACCTCGATACTTACGCCTGCTTATTATATGCCACCAACGAGAAAGACGAAGCCATAAAAATAGAAGAAAAAGCCGTGCAAGCCGCGCAAGAAAAGGACAAGAAAAAACTTTTAGACAGCCTACAAAACACTTTATTACAAATGAAAAACGGTACTTTATAGCACTTTGTGGTATGAATTTTGTATCTTTGCAATATCAAATAAATTGTTTTTATGAAAAACCTTATTTTTATAGCCCTGCTTTGCTGGGGCGGAATGACAGCTTGGGCGCAAAGTAGCGAAGAAACTAACAAAGAGCGCGCGGGCTATGAGCAGCCTTATCACCCTGAAGAAGACGGCGATAAGCGCATCAGCGAATTGCTAAAACAAGCTAAAAAGGAACGCAAAAAGGTGCTCGTACAGATTGGGGGCAACTGGTGTATTTGGTGTTTGCGCTTCAACCATTTAGTAACCACTAACCCTGAGTTAAAGACTATTTTAGACAAGAAATACGTGTTTTATCATCTCAATTTTTCACCTGAAAACAAAAACGAAAAGGCTTTTGCCAAATACGGCAACCCTGGTGCGCAGTTTGGTTATCCTGCATTCCTGATTCTCAATGCCAAAGGAGAAGTGCTCTTCACCCAAAAAAGTGAGGATTTAGAGTCGGGCAAAGGCTATGATACTAAAAAAGTAAAGAAGTTTTTACAAGGAAGGTTATAATTTGTCAATTAGTCGATTTGCTAATTTGTCAATCATCTCATCGACAAATTGGCAAATCGACAAATCGACTAATTGGCTCATCGGCAAATCATCTCCATCGTTGCTACGGCTTGGGCAGCGGGTACGGGGTTTTCTTTCTTGCCTATAAGGGCTTGATAGAAATCTTCGTAAAACTGCCAATAGTTGCCGTGCTGAGCGGTAGTAAGGGTACGGCTTTCGAGGGTGTGAAGTATCCCGTTAGGCTGCTCAATTTTCGGCATCCAAGGGGTAGCGGTGGGTATGGCTCCTGCTACAAGGGCGGCTTCTTGTCCGTCAAAGCGCTGTTGCAAGAAAGAGCCACGAGTGCCGTGTAGGGTATATTCCCATTGGCGTTCTAGGGCATAAGTAGTTGATTTGAGACGCACACGCAATTGGTGGTTGTAAAAAAGGAGCAGTTCAAAATAATCATCAGCTTGAGTATGAGGACGCAGATAACCCTTATCAGCATATATAGCCTTAGGCTGCCCAAAAAGCTGTAGGGCTTGGTCTATGAGGTGCGCCCCGAGGTCGTAGAGAGCCCCTCCCCCACGCTCAGCTGTTTCTTTATGGGCTTTACTGCTAATCTCGGTGCGAAAACGGTCGAAGCGTATTTCTACTTCTTTCAGCTCGCCCAATACCTCACTTTCTATTACCTCTTTTACCTTTAGATAATCACCGTCATAACGCCTATTTTGGTAGACGGTCAGCAGTTTGCTTTTTTCTCTTGCCAATAGGTCAAGGTCTTGCGCCTCTTCAGCTGTAAGGGTAAAAGGTTTTTCTACTAATACGTGTTTACCTGCCAAAAGGGCATCTTTAGCGTACTGATAATGCGTCTGCACAGGGGTATTGACCACTACTACCTCTATTTTAGGGTCTTGTAGCATCTCTTCTACCGAGCGGTACAATACACTATCCGGATAAAGCGCACGCGAGTCCTCACGATGGCGTTCTACCACTGCATAAAGGTGTAGGTGCGGGTGTTGTGCTATAAAAGGCGCGTGAAATACACGCCCACTCATTCCAAAACTACTAAGGGCAATGTTCATTGTTAGTCGTTAGTTGTTAGTCGTTAGTTGTTAGTCGTTAGTTGTTAGTCGTTAGTTGTTAGTCGTTA
>ERZ772979.1441-NODE-1441-length-13635-cov-4.937334_pt1 | contig 13635 bp, 11 predicted proteins | sample MGYA00511130_ERZ772979 | MGnify/ENA primary metagenome ERZ772979 (study PRJEB29015, sample SAMEA2738103) | human oral metagenome | biome: human oral; feature: human-associated habitat; material: saliva | place: China | collected 2186 ... | reverse complement strand
CATTATTGTTGGTTGGTTTACTTACAAGTATCATACAGGCAAATTACGCACAACATACTGTATTTAAAAGAAAGATACGTGAGATGGAAGAGTCATTGTTGGAAGCGATGAATGATATAGAAGGGTGTTTACAAGCATGTCAAATAGAAGAGGGTTCGCACTCATCGAAATCTTAATTTGTATTTTAACAGTATGTATCTGCATTCCAATGACAGTACAAGTTATCTCTATAACACGTAATGTCTTAAAAGATAGAACACCATTACAAGATCAGATTGCGCTAGTGCAATTACGGCATTATCTAGCAGTAGCGTATGACATTGAATTACAACCAACTATGATTTCATTTCAAAGACAACATGAAGAAATGAGATTACGTCTTGTGAATCAGAATCTTATCATACAGCCAGGTACACAAATATTCTTAATGGATATAGAGAGTGCAATGTTTTACTTAGAAAATGATAGCGTGATTCTACGGTATGTTAGAGAGAACCAAGAATATGAAGTATTCTTATGTAAACAATAAAGGTTTTATCAGTGCATATTTTCTCGTTATCTTTCTATATGTGATAACACTTGTAACAGTACTGAGTACCAATCTGAATTACCAAGCAAAAACACTAGAGAATTTAGAAATAATCTATGCCTATCAACAAGAAGAACTTTCAGCGATTGCTAGATTAAAAAAAGAATTATGTACTGAAAAGAATTTAGAAGATAAATATCAAATCAGAGATCGATATATTTATATCCAACTGACAAATGAGATAGTTATTGTGGAATATGATCCAGATAAAAAAGTTGTGTTAGATTATGAGGTCACTCGATAAAGCAATATTTTTTCAGATTCTTCATAATTAAGAGTGTTATAAGATAGTCTTTTTGTTTATAATGAAACTACTGGAGGCGAGTTTCATGGAGAAAGTAAGATTTATTGGCAGTAAAAGAAGAACAAATACTCCTATTAGCTATCGTCAGCGTGTTGTGCAGTATCGTCATAGACCGTTTCAACAACATGCAATTTATAAAAGTGAGAAATTATCTAAGTCAGAATCAGTTATGAATCAATTGATTCCTCAGAAGTTTGTTGAAGATATCAAATTAGATGAGAATCTTGATAAAGCAAAAGCTGTACTTGGCGATGTAGGTGGAAAGATGAAATCTTTCTTATCAGATGCTGGGAATAAGGCAAAAGAATCTTCTCAACATGCATGGCAACTATTACAAGAAAAATATGTATCGCTGAAAGATGATTTTCAAAAGAGAAAAGAAGAACGTTTAGAAAAACAGAAGACACTACAAGTTGCGAAAACAGAAGAAGCGGATAGAAAAGAATCGACGGTAGAAGAAAAGTCTAAGCCTATCAAGATGACGCGTAAAGAAAGATTGATTGCGGAAGCAGATAGAGATATTAGTACTGCAAAGACAGACTTCTTAACAAGACTGTTATTCCCAGCGTATGCGATTGATCGTCTTGCGAAAAACCACGATGACTTCATGATGTTCATAGGTGTTGTGATTCGTAATTCAATCCATTGGATTGCGTTTGCGTATTTCTTATCTGCAATGCTTGCTAGTTATATTAATCTTTCACCATTTGGGTTTACTAGAATGAACTTTAGTGACACATTTATCATGTCGTTAAAACTAGCATTTTTATTCATCTTATTTGAAGGAATCTATTTGGTAATTAGTGGCTATATCGCAAATATCAAGGTATCTTATAACTATCGTCATCAACTTGCGTCATTAACTTCTATCGCAAGTTTACTTCCAACAGTGATTTATATTCTTGCGATTCTATTGTTATCGAAGTCTATGTCAGTAGGATTCTTACTAGGAACTCTTGGTATGGTGGCTGGTGTATATCTACGTATTCAGGCGTACATTAAGTCTGCGCCATTTGCGACAAGTGCACAGATGATTGTTCTGATGATAGTAGTCGCTGGATTTATTTGTACTGCATACTTCTATATTCCACTTACAATGCAAAGCACAGTGGAGATGCTAAAAACATTATTAAATATCTAAGAAGGAGAAATCCTTCTTTCTTTTTACTGGTAAGTGTAAATAAAGTGGTATATACTAAAGAAGATAAAACTCAGGGCAGGGTGCAATTCCCGACCGGCGGTATACCCCGCGAACCGAAAGGTTGAATCGGTGCAATTCCGATGGCGACAGTACAGTCTGGATGGAAGAGTAAAATGTTTTTTCATCATCAATTTTTACCCGAGGTGTTATCTTAGATAGCCTCTTTTATTTTGAGGCAAGGAGATGAAACCATGTCAGGAAGTAAGAAAGTTTTAACAACAAAATTTATTGCGAATGTAGCGGTCCTCAGTGCGGTAGCGTTTGTGCTGATGCTATTTGATTTTCCGTTACTATTTATCGCGCCTAACTTTTACAAGTTAGATTTTAGTGAAGTCAGTGTATTGATTGGTGGATTTGCGTTTGGACCATGGGCAGCAGTTCTGATTGAAGCAATCAAAATTATCTTGAAGTTATTATTTAAACCTACACAGACAATGTTTGTAGGTGAACTTGCAAACTTCATTATCGGTGTTGCCTTTACTGTGCCAGCTGCGATTATTTACTGTAAGCAGAAGTCTAAGAGAAGTGCTTTAATTGGTATGGTAGTGGGTACACTTGTAATGGCTGCTGTTGGTATTCTAGCGAATTATTTTGTGCTATTACCGTTCTATTCAACACTATATGGAATGCCTATTGAAGCATTTGTTAAGATGGGATCAGCAATCTTCCCATTTATTAAGAGTGTATGGGGATTACTCTTTGTTTGCGTATTACCATTTAACTTAATCAAAGGCTTTGTTGTAAGTGTCATCACAAGACTACTGTACAAGCGTATCTCAGGTTTTTTGCATTAATCTGAAAATTCAGTGAAAAGGCGTGATAATACGCCTTTTTTCATATGCAAATAATAAAAATATCCAAGCGAGTAAGTGAAATAAATACGGATATGGTATAATATTTCTGTTTATTGGGAGATGTACATATGGCTGAATTATCACGTATTAAAAAATATAAAGATTTGCGCGAGAAAATTGCGCAAGATTTAGATAGTAATGACGTAACAACAACCAAAGAATTATCTCGTTTCCAAAAGAGATTGAATCAGATTGACGCAAATAATTTTCACAGAAGTGGGGATTATACAGAGAGTGCTAACGAAGGTGTTCACCGTCGCGTAAGTGCACCAATCAAAGATGTAGAACCTGCTAAACCAGTGATTTCTGAACCAGTCACTTCTTTTGGTCATGAAGAGCCAGCACCAACATTGGCAAACTTTGAGGCTGGTGCTTTTACGACTGTAAATGACTTAGCGGGATATGATAATGACTATCTAGATCAGTATATTCGTGAAGTAAAACAATATAATATCGAACAGGGAAATTCTTCTTTAGAAAATACATCCATGGATATCTTACGTAAGATCAAGGGGGATTCCATTGCGAATAAGAAGATTCAAGAAGCACGTAAAGAGCCTGTAAAAAAGCCATATTCTAATAGTACAGGAACAACTGACATTCCATTTATGTCATCAAATAAACAACGTACATCTCAACCTGCAAAACCTGTAACTCCATCAAAGCAGGATAATCTATTTGATGTACCTTATACAGGTGATAACAACCATATTAATGATCCAATGAGTCTTACAAAAGAAGACATCATGGCAGAAGTAAAGAATTTAATGAATGAGAAGAGATCGAATCCAGATAATTCTCTTCCTGAGATTCCTGCTTTTACACCACGTGTTAGTCATATGGATTCTAGAGACTATATGAGTCAGAATACAACTAGTTTTCCACCACTTGAAAATACTGCGCAGTTTAGTGATGCATTTGGTGATTTAATGAATCCACAAGAACCACGTAGTGAGCAGCAAATAAGTCAGACAACTAATAATGATGATGCGTTTGCGATGTTTCCAAGAAAGACGGAGAATTATGAAAGTACAAATCAACGCCTATTGAATGAAACAACACAGATGCGTGTTCAATTGGATAACTATGAAGCAAATCTAACAGATGTTAATGAGAAGATGCAGTATACAAACCATGTGTTAAACATTGTGGTTGTTGTGCTGATTCTATTGCTTGTAATCTTATTATTACTAGCAGTTTATGGCATTGTAATGAATAGTGGTAGGGCATAAGATGAAGATAAATATTGCGATTGATGGACCTGGTGCAGCGGGAAAAAGTACCATTGCTAAGTGTCTGGCAAAAAAATTGAATTATGTACATTTAGATACAGGTGCGATGTATCGTAGTACAGCATATAAGGCTTTACAAAATCATATTTGTTTAGAAGATGAAGAGGCTGTATGTAAAATGTTAGAACATACGAAGATTCAGTTATTGACGGATGGTTCTATCTTATTGGATGGAGAAGATGTATCTGATAAAATTCGTACGAATGAGATAAGCCTAGCAGCTAGTCTTGTATCTAAGCTAGCAAATGTACGTCGTATGCTTGTTGCACGCCAACAAGAAATGGCAAAAGAGAAGGGCTTTATTATGGATGGCCGTGATATTGGAACTGTTGTTTTAAAAGATGCGGAAGTGAAGATTTATATGACAGCTACTCCAATGGCCCGTGCAAAGCGTAGATATGATCAGAATATCGCTAAGAATATTCCGACTGGAAGTATTGAAGAAATAGCGAAGGAAATCGCAGAACGCGATTTACAAGATATGACACGTACTAATTCGCCACTCAAAAAAGCGGATGATGCGGTTGAAATTGACACAAGTGATATGTCAATCGAAGAAGTAACAGAACGTATCTATGATCTTGCTAAGCCTTTTATTGAAAAGGAGGTTTTGTAATGCATAGTGGAGTAATCGCAATTGTTGGTCGTCCGAATGTTGGAAAATCAACAATTTTTAATCGTATTGCGGGTTCTCGTGTATCTATTGTGGAAGATTTTCCTGGTGTAACACGTGACCGTATTTATACGACTGGTGAATGGACTGGAAAGAAGTTCCAGCTGATTGATACAGGTGGTATCCAATTAGCAGATCAACCTTATCAAGAAGAAATCCGTGCCCAGGTACAGATTGCAATGAATGAAGCGGATGTTATTCTTTTTGTTGTAAATGGTAAGATGGGTTTGACAGATGATGATTCTTATATTGCAGGAATCTTGCAGAAACAGACAAAACCGGTTGTACTTGCTGTAAATATGATTGATGATTCAACTCGTATGATGAATATCTATGAGTTCTATAACCTTGGTTTAGGTGATCCAATTGCTGTATCTGGTGTACATGGTATCGGTATTGGTGATGTTTTGGATGAATGCTTACGCTTGATGCCTGAAGAGGATAAAGAAGACAAGCACACAGGTATTCATATCGCTGTCATTGGTGAACCAAATGTTGGCAAATCTTCACTTGTTAATGCTATTTTAAAGGAAAAACGTTCTATTGTTTCTAACGTACAAGGTACGACGCGTGATGCGGTAGATACACCATTTGTTTATGAAGGTAAACCGTATGTTATCGTTGATACAGCAGGTATTCGTAAGCGTGGTAAGGTATATGAATCTGTTGAAAAATATTCTGTATTAAGAGCGATGACAGCGATTGAACGTTGCGATGTTGCTTTATTTGTTATCGATGGGGAAGCAGGTATCCGTGAACAAGACAAACATGTTGCGGGGTATGCTTGTGAAGCAGGGAAACCAATTGTTATTGTTGTCAATAAGTGGGATGCAGTCGAGAAGGATGACAAGACAATGAATGCGTTTATCGAACGTATTCGGATTGAATTTGCGTATCTAAGTTATGCGCCTATTGTATTTGTAAGTGCTCTAACACATCAAAGAGTAGATACAATTATTCCAGTCGTTGATCAAGTATATGAAAATTCTTGCCGTCGTATCGCTACAAATATTCTCAATGAGGTAATTACAGATACACAGATTACTACACCAGCTCCAGCTCGTAATGGAAAACGTTTCCGTGTATACTACGGTACACAGGTATCAATTCAACCACCAACATTTGTACTTTCCTGTAATGATCCACGACTTATGCACTTTACGTATGAACGATTCTTAGAGAATTCATTACGTCAAGCATTTGATTTTAGTGGTACACCAATTCGTATTGTTGTTAGAAAGAAGGTATCCGAATGAAAATATGTGTATTAGGAACAGGTAGCTGGGGTACAGCTCTAGCGCAGGTTTTGGCAGATAATCAACAAGAAGTTATCATGTGGGGTATTGATCCACGTGAAGTTGAAGATATCGATGTGAATCATCATAATATAAAGTTTTTTGAAACGGAAATCAATCATAACATTCATGCAAGTACAGATTTATCTGTTGTAGCAGATGCGGATGTAGTGTTAGCAGCAGTTCCAACAATGGCACTCGAAGAAGTACTTACAAAAGCTAGTCAACATCTAACAAAGCCAGCGATTATAATCAATGTAGCAAAAGGGTTCCATCCAGTTACACACGAACGTTTGAGTGTTGTGATTTCTAAGATTGTTCCACAAGAAAAGTGTAAGGCTATCGTATCATTGATTGGCCCATCGCACGCTGAAGAAGTTATTCTACGTTTGATGACTTCTGTTAATGCGGTAAGCGATAACGAAGAAGCAGCTAAGACGGTACAGCACTTATTCTCCAATCAATATTTCCGCGTATATCGTAATTCGGATGTGATTGGTGCTGAAATTGGTGTTGCGATTAAGAATGTCATGGCAATTGCCAGTGGTATCTTAGAAGGTAGTGGACAGGGTGATAATGCAAGAGCTGGTCTTATGACACGTGGTCTTGCGGAAATGACTCGTTATGGTGTTGCCTTAGGTGGTAAGCAAGAAACTTACTTAGGACTAGATGGTGTAGGCGACTTAATCGTTACATGTACATCACGTCATTCCCGTAACTTTATGGCTGGCTATCAGATTGGTTTAGATCAGGGTGCGAAGAAGTTCTGGGAAGAAAATAAAAAGACGGTAGAAGGTGTATTTGCATGTAAAGTTGTTTATGAAGAAGCAAAGAAACGGAATATTTCAATGCCTATCACAAACGAAGTATATGCAGTACTTTATGAAGGAAAAGCACCATTAGACGCAATGAGAGATCTAATGGCAAGAGATTTAAAGGCTGAGTAGTATATTGGACATCTATCTAGATGTCTTTTTTTATCAAAAAATCATACATAATGCGAATTTTTGTAAAATACATTGCTTTATTTTGTTAGTCTTTATTTTTCGGTTTATCTTTTGGATTGATTACAACAACAATAGTATAATTGTGATATTTCTGATTTACATTTATAATTATAAATAACCTTAGGGGGTTATATGATTAGGAGGTAATGTTTAATGCATAACTTTAAAAAGCTGCTTATGGGTGCTTTGAGTTTGTTGATGATTACTACTTTAATTGGCTGTAATCCAACTGACAGTAAGAATGCAAATAAGCAAGCAGCAGATGAGGAAAAGATCGATAAGGTTCTTCAAAGCTTTGAAAGAATGAAGACGGGTGAAATACACATTGTTAATACAGAAGATGGTACGCATTCTACTCCGTTGCCAGGTGAACCAGCTTCGTATCACAATGAAAAAGAATTTACAGGTACATTTTACCTAAGACAAGATCTTATTTTAGGTAAATTTAAAAATGAAGCTGGTGTTGTATATGATTATTATTATGAAGATGGTGAGTTATATTACAAATTAGATACGCAATCGCAATGGAAACGCAAGAAATACGATACAGATAAACAAGAAAGGCCAGTTGGAATCCAGCGTGATGCGATTTCATATTTCAGAACAATAAAAGATCAATTTACAATTACAGAAGATAAAGAAACTATCACAATCCATTATCAAAATTCTGATATAGATTTCTTAAGTCAAAATACAGATTTATTTGCTATTTCAGCAAATAATCGCTTTCACTTTTTCCCTGATGATAAAAGCGCAGAATTAAATATTGACTTAACAGTATCGAAAAAAGACTATACACCATTATCGGTTACATTTACATGTTCTAGACGTTCCTATTCATCTTCAAAGGAGAAAATGGTGAGTCAAGTGATGTATTCTAATATCAACTCTGGAATTCATGTAGAAGCTCCTAGTGGAGTTGAAAACGCAGTTTCGGATGAGGGGGAACTAAAATGAAACATATAAGAACTATCTTTTTAACATTCCTTACTGTTGTTTTAGCAGTTACTGTTTCTGCTTGTCGAAAATCAGAAGACTCTGTAGCAGAAACATCTACAGAACATGCGGCGGAAGATGTTATGAATTTTGCAACAATTCTTCATGATGCAAAAAGTTTAAAATATGAGAGTTCTTATTATACTAAGAACCTGCAAAAATACAGACAAACAAGACAGTATGGTTTTGCAATGTTTGGTCGACAAGGGAATATTATATTTGAACCACAAACATATTATGAGCAATTCTATCGTCACTATGCTGATTATGATGAAAGTAAAGGTTATAAGGATAGCATTGATGAAAGCCTTCTTAGGGTTACGGAACCGGCCTATTATCGATATAGACTGTTTTACTATTCTCCTAGCAAAGGGGTTAGCTACGCCAGTTATATCAATGATAGAAGGGATTTAGGATGGCAAAATATAAACAGCTGGAAAAAGTCCTTGGAAGGTATTTATGAAGAGAAAGTTCCGGAGGTAGGACATAGTGATGAATTCTATAAGTTATGTGAAACATTTGCGGATCAGTTTACAAGGGCGGAAGATGAACAATTTGTATTCCTAGACTTTAAAGGAGACGCAACAGATAACTATGATGTTATTTCTGCATTTAGATCGACGTTCTTAGATAGTGGAATTTTTGAAACTGAAAAAGATAGTATAACATCTATCGATTTACAAATTCATCTTGTACTTGAAAAGATGGAAGATGGAGAGTTTAAACTCGTTCCTAGTGAAGTAAATGTTTCAATTGACACACAATATGACAACAAAGAGACAAAGACAAAGATGTCTACTACGGATAATTTCCAGCTGTATATCAGTGGTATTAACCAAGTTAACGAAATTGTTGCACCTGACCCTGTTAAACAGCTTATGGCAGAGGGGAAGTAGTATTAGTCAAGAATAGCGAATAATGGATGTATTTCTGTTATTCGTTTTTTGATTACAAAAAAGAACCTATATTGCTATAGATTCTTTCAAGTTTATTTACTATCTTTTGCAGCTGTTGCATCTGGATCATAGTAACCAGCATCTGTACAGATAGTATCTGATTTCTTACCACTACTAGTCACAAAGTAACCACAAGCTTTGACTTTTCCTTTGAAGTATTCCGGCAGACCTGCATACATGTTTGTCTTACTTGTTACAGAAGTGATATAGACATCATCCTGATATAAGTCGGCATAGAATTTACCGTTTGCAGATGATTGTAGAAAGCTATTATAGGCAAGACAAGCACCGGATTTAGAAATGTTGTTATAGTTATCCTTGAGGGATATGTTACGACTACCGGAACATGTATCTTGTGTAAGCCAATTAATATATACAATACCATTTGAAATAGAAGCGTTTAGTCCTGCTAAATAGCTGTTATTGTTACGATAAGAACTTGCATATTGTGTTGGTGTGTAATTTAAACCACTAGAAGATACTTGCGAAGTTATTGTCTTACCGCCATAGCTTGAACCATCATTTGCAACGTGTGGGTATGTACCATATAGATAAGTTACATCTTGTACATCGCTTGGTTGAGGCACACCTCCAATTGTATCTGGAGAGATATAGGATTCAATATCTAACATATGACGATTGATTTGTCCTGGTGTATTCAAATCTCGCCAGGTAGGGAAGTATGTCATTTCACCATCAATTGCTTGGTCAAATCCATACCATACTGCATTAGTGTATTGAGATGTACTTGCAATCATCCACTTGTCTTTCGCAGCACCACTTGGAATACCGTATTGTAAACCATCATTGCCCCAGTCAGTTGTACCGGTCTTAGCATATACTGGATAGCCGCTCTGTAATATTTGCATGTGGTTATAATACTTGTTTTGATTAACGTTATTTTGCATCAATTGGTCTACAAGGTAGGCACTACCGGATGAAAGTGCACGAACATTTTGATTTTGTGGTTCATATACATTACCATCATCAGTTTGTATACGACGGATGGTATGCGGTTCGTTATAAACACCTAAATTTACTAACATTGCATGTGCAGCTGCCATCTCAGCTACGGAAGCTGTAAAGTCATTACCACCGATTGCGTAGGATAGGTGGTAATTGCCATATTTCACCTGTGAAAAACCAATTTTTTTAAGATAATCGACAATCGCATCAGAACCTATCTTGGCTGTAACTTTTTCCAACGTTTGGATTGCAGGGGTATTTAAAGAGTTTGCCATTGCGTCTTTAAGTGTAACATCGCCCTCATATTTGCCGTTATAGTTTACAAGAACACGTTGTTCTGCAGGATAGGTGATTGGTCTATCAATTAAGACTTCATCCAAGGAGTATCCCAAATATTCGAATGCAAGTGCGTATTCTAATACCGGTTTGATACTGGAACCTGGTTGCTTGTATTGTTGTAGAGCACGGTTTAATAGTCGTGATCCACCATCTCCACCATAGTTTCTACCTCCACCAACACCAACGATTTCTCCGTTTTTGTTATTTAGGGTAATCATTGCTAGTTGAACAAGGTCACTTTCAAAGTCGACAACTTCACCGTTTTGAATCGCTTCAATTTCTGTTTGAATCGTTGGGTCTAATGCGGTATAGATAGACATACCAGTTGATAATGGATCAAGGCCCGTCATACGTTGTACTTCATCTAATACAACATCTAAATAAGATGAAAAACGTGTATTACCTGTATTGAAATTAGATTTACCAACAAGCGTATCTTCAACTTTAATTGATTTGGCTAATGTACATTCTTCACTTGTAATATAGCCGTGATATTGCATCAGGTCTAATACGTTATTACGACGCTCTGTTGCGTAGTCTAAGTAGTTATATGGGTTATAGGTATTTGGTAAATTGATAATACCGGCAAGTAGTGCAGATTCCGCAAGTGTAAGTTGACTTGCGTTTTTACCATAGTAGTATTGAGCAGCTTTTTGTACACCACGAATACGGTCGCCAAAGTTTAACTTATTTACATATAACTCAAAGATTTCTCGCTTGCTGAGTTGCTTTTCTAACTGCATACTTAACACAATCTGTTGTGCTTTATAGGAAAGGGTAGCTGAGCGCTCAGTACTGTTATCGCCATCTTCGATGGAGAAGTAAGTATTCTTTACTAGCTGCATCGTAAATGTAGAACCACCTTGTGTATTGTGACGTAATACTGTTTCTAATACAGACTTCGTAAAACGTGGTACATCAAATCCATTGTGTTCGAAGAAACGAGAATCTTCAACAGATAAAAATGCATCAATTAAGGATTCAGGCATTTGTTCGTATGGGATATTTTCACGGTAGTAGGTACCAATTTCTGTTAGTAGTGTACCGTTACCATCATAGATTTTTGAGGACTCTGTACTAATTAAATCATCTACGTTTAACGTTGGCATCCCTTTTAATAATTTACTTGCATAACGTACAGCATAGATGCCACCAACGACATAGATGCTGACGACCAAGACCATAAATACAGTTAAGATTTTATGCCATCGTAATTTACGTATATATTTCTTACGTAGTTTTTCGCGCTGCTTTTCATCTGGCTGTTCTACTTTTTCCGGATGATCAAAGTCAGGCAAAAATGACTTTTTCTTTTGTGCCATGGAACCTCCATTTCTTAGCAGGTTTTAAAATATTGAATTGCAATACAACCAATACCAGTATGTACCGCTATTGCGTTAGGTAATTCAATGACTTGAATCTTCGCAGTAGGGAAGCGTTCTGTCATTGTGTGATATAAATTCATTGCCTCAGAAACATTTGCGACATGCGCAATTGTGATGAGTGTATTCTCATCTGGGTTATCTTTTGCAATTTCATCTACCGCTGTGCTAAGCGCTTTGCGGAAAGTTCGAACTTTTGTTAGGGTATCAACTTTACCTGCAGTTTTTTTGTTAATCTGTAAAACAGGGATAATCTTTAAAAGTTGTCCAAGTTTTGCCGCAAGAGGTGTCATACGACCTCCGCGAATAAACTGTTCTAGAGTCTCTGGAACAAGCAATGTATTCGTAGAGTTAATGATATTTTCAACTAAGATTTGAATCTCGAGATGAGACTTGCCTTCGTCATACCACTTTTTAATATTTGTAATTAGATAATCCTGAACCACCGCTGTAACGTAAGTATCAATACAAATAATCTTAATATCTAAACTATTTGCAATTGCGGTCATTGTGCTGATTGTGCCAGAAAGTCCATTACAAATAGGTACGGCGATGATTAATTCAACACCTTGTGCTTTTAGACTTTCAAAACATTCTTCAATAATGCCTGCAGATGGTTGGGAAGTTGTTAGTACTTTTCCTTCCTTCATTAAGCGAATGCAGTCATTTCGATTCAACGTTTCCATATCTTGATATGTTGTATCATCTACGCTGATTTGCAAAGGAAGACTAATGATTCCTTGTTCTGCGTATTCGTGAATAGATTTTCCAGTACCACTATCTGTAACAAATGCAACTTTCATACTATTTGACCTCATTTCTAAAAATGTATCATTTAATATTATATCGCAGTTTCGTCTCATTTTTTTATTTTATACGTCAACATTAACTTTTCTTTTAAGTTATTTCTTAATAGTATGCCCTTAAGGTATAATAGTAGTATGACTACACATCTATTCGTACGTAGCTGTTACACGTTACTGGATAGCACAATTCGCATTCCAGAGCTTGTTTCAACAGCGAAAAAATATGGATATCAAAGTGTCGCTCTGACCGATCATCATGTGATGCACGGCGTAGCGCGTTTTCTGCATGAATGTAAAAAAGAAGGAATTCATCCGATTGTAGGATTGGAAGTTGATGTTTTCTACCATGAACAGAAAGTTCCATTTTTATTGCTTGCAAAAAATAATAAAGGCTATTCAAATTTGATGAAACTATCTTCTATGTTATGCGATGGAAGAGAGTATGCCACATATGAAGAACTGCTTCAATACTGTGAACATAATTTCCTCATTGTATATGGTGAAGGTGGATATTTTGACGCAGAACTCATCAGTGAAGATCGTACAGGAATCATACAGAAATTAGCTTTGATGAAATCGGAATTACCATCTTTTGATATTGCGATTTCATATGAGGAAACATCTTTATGGCGCTCTAAGAATGCTTTGTTAAAAGCACTGGCAAATGCACAAGGAATTCAGACGGTTGCTGTAAATAAAATCTATTATCTTGGACAAAAAGATTATGAAACATTAAAGGTATTATCAGCCATCAAGCAGGGTACAACCGTACGTGACAAGAATGTGACTCCAATTACAGGAAGATACTTCTTATCAATCCCTGAAATGGAACAGATATACGATACGGATGATTTGCGTAGAGCAGATGAAATCGCTAGTGAATGTCTTTGTGATGGAAATCTAGAAAAGACAGGTATTCCTGTATATCCATTAAAAGATGGAATTACAGCGGAACAATATTTACCGCAATTATGT
>ERZ772979.1438-NODE-1438-length-13643-cov-68.990580_pt1 | contig 13643 bp, 13 predicted proteins | sample MGYA00511130_ERZ772979 | MGnify/ENA primary metagenome ERZ772979 (study PRJEB29015, sample SAMEA2738103) | human oral metagenome | biome: human oral; feature: human-associated habitat; material: saliva | place: China | collected 2186 ... | reverse complement strand
ACGGCACCACACACCCGGCTTCAACACCCCAAAACCGCCACAGAACAGCGAAAACACCACCCTGGATAGTTCCTGGCCGTGCCGGAAACCTTTGTATCCAGAGTGACCTCCTTTTGGACCAAAGCTGGTCACGATGGATACAAAGCCCGGGGTGGGTGCAGGCTGAGGGCGGGTGGGTGCAGCGCGAGGCCCGGTGGGTGCAGTCCGTACCTAGGTGGGTGCAAAAACGGGTAAGGAAGGTGTCCGACTTCCTTGGCTACCACGTACCACGGGAGATCGAGGATTGATACGATAAGCACAATGGGGAAAACCAAATGACCCCACCGATCCGGAGCAAGCAGCAGGGTAATTTAATCATGGTCTACGATGTAAAAAAGCAGTTCAAGATGCTTTATCAGCCACCTGCAACCCCACATATTGTTACTGTTCCAGAAATGAATTTTCTTGCGGTACGAGGTCAAGGTGATCCAAATGTGCCAGCAGGTGAGTATCAGCAGGCACTAGAGATGCTTTATGCGGTTGCCTATACCATCCGGATGAGTGCGAAAGCTGGGGTTGCTTTACCTGGTTTCACGGAATATGTGGTTCCCCCTTTGGAAGGCTTTTGGTGGCAACCGGGGCTGGATGGGTTTGATTTACAGCGGAAAGATACTTTTCAGTGGATTTCTGTTATCCGCCTGCCTGAATTCGCCACCGTAGAAACAGTGCAGTGGGCTAAAGAGGCGTCGGCCGCAAAGAAGAAACGAAGTTTTGACCCGGTTGAGTTTTACCCGCTCACAGAGGGGCTTTGCGTGCAAATGCTCCACCAGGGCCCTTATGACGCAGAACCGGCAAGTGTTGCGGCTATGGACTCCTTCGCGGTAGCGGAAGGCTATCAACTGGACTTTTCTGCGCAGCGCCACCATCACGAAATCTATCTGTCTGATCCTCGGCGTACCAAGCCGGAAAAGCTAAAGGCCGTCCTGCGTCATCCTGTACGTCTAGCCTAGTTACTACCTTTACGGTTGGTTGTGCCGTCGTTGAACGTGATGGTGATTGTGTCGTCGGGGTGGATGGTGGCGTGGTCGACGAGGGCTCGCCAGGCTTCGGGCGTGTAGCTGATTGCGGGGTTCTCACTGCGGTATTGGTGGAACGCGGTGATGGCTGCACGTTGGGCTTCGAGTTCGTGTAGTTGTTTTTCGATAGCCTCGACTGTGTTGAGGTTGTGCTGGTAGTCGGCTTCAAGCCTGGCATGGTCAGTCTCGAAGGTGTCAGGGTTGAAGTCGGTGTTGGCTGCAGAGCGGATGAGGGCGTTGATCTCGTCCACCACTGCGTCGCGTGCGCTACTCGCCTGGGCGAGCTTGGCCTCGAGCGCGTGAGGATTACCGAGCTGGTCGAGGGCGGCTTCGAGTACCTCGGGGCTGGGTGGTGGTGCGAGCTGGCGGGTGGCCTGTTCGAACGCTGCGATCAGCTCGTCTTCGGTTACGTGCTTGGTCTCGCATGGCTGGCCGATTGCGGGATCGTATTTGCGGTTGCACCGCCAGATGCGCCGCTCGTAGCGGCTGCCAGCGTGCCAGGTTTTCGGCCCGTACCATCCCCCACAGCACCCGCACTCGATTTTCGAGGCGAACGGGTGGCTAAAGGAGCGTGATCTGCCAGAGCGCCTGGCTAGTTCGTGCTGGACTTGGTCCCATACGGTCGGGGCAATGATGGCCTCATGGTTACCGGTCACGTAGTACTGGGGTATCTCTCCTTCGTTGCGTTTGGTGGTTTTGGTTAGGAAGTCCACGGTGAAGGTTTTCTGCAGCAGGGCGTCGCCCTTGTATTTTTCGTTGCGCAGGATCGAGTTAATGGTGGACACGGACCAGGTCTTCTTCCCCAAGGGCGTAGGGATACCATCTTCGGTCAGGTGTGCGGCAATGGTTTTGGGTGAGTGCCCTGCCAGGTATTCACGGTAGATGCGTCGCACGATCCTGGCCTGGTCTTCATCAACAGCCAGGCCCCCGTCGTCGCCTTTCTTGTAGCCCAGCAGGGAGGCGTAGGGCACCATGACTTTTCCTTCCGCAAAACGCCTGCGGTGTCCCCAGGTGACGTTCTCAGAGATGGAGCGGGATTCTTCCTGGGCGAGGCTACTCATGATGGTGATGAGTAGTTCGCCTTTCGAGTCCAGGGTCCAGATGTTTTCTTTCTCGAAGTAGACCTCCACGCCGGCTTCTTTGAGCGAGCGCACGCTGGTGAGCGAATCGACGGTGTTACGGGCAAACCGGGACACGCTTTTGGTCACGATCAGATCGATACGGCCGGCAAGCGCGTCGGTGATCATGGTTTGGAAGCCCTGCCGGTGCTTCGTTGAGGTTCCCGAAATCCCCTCATCGGCATACATGCCAACGAACTCCCAATCGGCCCGGCCTTGGATGTAGTTGGTGTAGTAGTCGATTTGTGCCTGGTAGGAGGATTGTTGTTCTTCCAGGTCCGTGGATACTCGCGCGTAGGCCGCGACCTTACGCCGGGAGCGCACCGTCGTAGGAGTGAGCGTTTTGGCGGGCCGCGCCGGGATGGTGGTGACGGTGGCCATGGGGTTATTCCTTTCCTGCCATCACGGGCTCGGCGGTGTGTGCGCCTCGTTTCGTCACGGTGACTTTTCCGCTGGGGTAGACGGTGACCTGCTCGAGACGGTCAAGGACTTGCTGGTCATCCCACTCACCTAATCCCAGGTGGGTGGTGATGGCGCTCTTGAGCTGGGCTTCCCTGATCTGCGGTGCCCGGCAAGGGTTGCCCTGGCCCCGGGTGGCGGTTTCACACCACCAGTACTTGTAGGAGATGTGCTTGCGGGTTTTGGTGCGCCGGTGAAAACGCCGCCCGCACTGGCTGCACACCACCCGGTGTGTCAGCGCACACGTCCCACCACTAGGGGTCAGCGCTCTGCCACCGGATTGGCGTCTGCGGGCAAGCTCGTCTTGAACTCTCTTCCAGGTGCCCTGGTCGATGATGGGAGGGTTTGCTCCCTCAACCCAGTACTTGGGTAGTGCCCCGTCGTTGACGACGAGCTTTCCTCCAGGACCATCGGTGTAGGTGGCTTGCAGCATTTCGTTGCCCACGTAGCGGGGGTTTTCCAGCCAGGTGCGGATCACCGAGCCGAGGAAGTTTCCTCCTCCTCGTGCGCGCAGCCCCTCAGCGTTGAGGCGGTCAGCAATAGCCTCGGGGCTCACACCGGCCAGGTACTCGTCAAAGACGCGGCGCACAACCTGGGCCTCATCATCGTTGATGTGCAGGCTCCCGCCTACCCAGGTGTATCCGTAGATGCGGTGGGAGTTGGTGCGACCGGCCTTGTAGCGGTTGCGGATCGCCCACTTCACGTTCTGTGACAGGGAGCGGGATTCTTCCTGGGCGAAGGAGGCCAACAGGGTGAGCATGAGCTCACCTTCCGCGCTGGAGGTGTCAATGTTTTCTCTCTCGAACCGTACCGCCACCCCGAGCGTGGCGAGCTCGCGCACGCATGAGAGCAGGTCGACGGTGTTGCGCGCTAGACGGGAGATGGACTTGACCAGCAGGATCTGGAAGTCGCCGGCTCTGGCGTGGTCCATCATCTCGGCAAACCCGGGCCTGTTGCTGGTGGTGCCGGAGATGCCTTGGTCGGTGTAGATCCCTGCGAACTGCCAGGCAGGGTTGGAGCAGATGAGCTTGGAGTAGGCCGAGACCTGAGCGGCGAGGGATCCTGCTTGGGTCTCCGACATGGTTGAGACCCGGCAGTAGGCGGCCACGCGGATACGGCTGGTGGGTGTGCGTCGGGGTGTGATGGTCTTAAAGTCTGGGCTCATCTACTGCTCCTTTCTGCCCGCGTGGGTCTCGCCGGTGGTGTTCTGGTGTGTTACATGAACGCTCTACAGGCCGGGTTTATCAAGTCCTGGCGCGGGTAAACCCCACCCTGGTCCCATCCCAGGAGGCGGCGAGCTGGCGGTGAATGGCGCGTACCTGACTGGGGGTCAGTAGCCCTCGGGCGGCAAGGGCATCAAGGAAGTCCAGGTCTGCTGCCGTCTGGGTTTCTGCCCGCCAGCACGCGCCGGTGACCTGGCTGGTCATGGGCGTCCGCCCCGGGTTCCGAAACGGGTGCGGATGTAGCAGGCGTGCGTGCAGTACTTGCGGTGCTTGTTGCCGTAAGACTCGAAGGTGGCCCTGCAGCCGGCGCAGGCGTGGGTGGTGATGGCGCGCCGCTCAAGCATCATCGGGTGGGTGTGCCACCAGGACATGCGGCAGGTACGGCTGCAAAACCTCTGCCCACGCCGTGGCTGGTCAATAGCTTGTCCGCAGTGCTCGCACGCCCCACTGGTGGGTGTGCATCTGGCGTGTGGGGTGATGTTGTTGCGCCTGCACCACGATTTGATCGTCTCTCGCCCCACCCCGGTTATTGCTGCGATCTGCCCGAAGCTGGCTCCACCTTCCCGAAGCGTGATGATCTTTCGCTTCACGCGTGGCTCCATGGCCTTTTCACCGTCCTTTCACCCATGCGTCCTTGGCCGGCGCGTAAACCGGACATGGACGCGTTGCCTTCACGGGCAGCGGGGTGCTGCCACGCTCTAGGCGGCGGAAGGTTGGTGGTGATAACCCTCTGGAAACGGCAAAAGCGCCCCCACCCACCGCTGTTGGTGGGCAGGGGCGCAATGCCAGAAAGGGACTGGTGGTCAGGAGAGCTTGCGGTTGACGATGGCCTGAACGGCGTCGTAGAGGTGGCCGAGCCGGTTACGGCGCTCAGCCCCGTTGCCGTAGTCACCGCGGATCACCGCGTCCGCCAGGGCATCCAGGTTCGGACCCGGCACAGGAGCCGGGGCGCTGCCAGAGAGCTTGGCGTTCACCCTGGCCTGGACCGCGTCATACAGGTGACCTAGGCGGGCCTTGCGGTCCTCACCGTTGCCGTAGTCTCCGCGGATCACCGCATCAGCCAGGGCGTCAATGTCAGGTGCCGGTGCCGCAGAAGCAGCGGGCTTAGAGGCGCGGCCTGCAAGAATCTCGTTGACCCTGGCCTGCACCGCCGAATACTGGCTACCCAGGCGGGCCTTGCGGTCCTCACCGTTTCCGTACTCGCCGCGGATGACCGCCTGAGCGAGGGACTCAATGTCCCCGCCCACGCTGGGTGCGGGACCAACAGGGCCGCCGCCTGTGATGTAGGGGCCAAGCACGCTGGCGGGCGGGTAGTAGCGGCCAGGACAAGCGGTGGATGAAGCGTCCTTGTGGCCGATGATCCGCAGCGGCCCGTAGGTGGCCTGCAGGTTTCGGATCAGCTCACCGATGGTCGCCTTGTCGGCATCCGTGCAGCGCGGGTTGCATTCGATACCGATCGAGCACTGGTTGATTGGCCAGTTGCCGGCATGCCAGGCGGTGTTGGCCAGGTCCACCATCTGTACCACGCGGCCTGCTTCGACCACGAAGTGCGCGGACGCGCCTCGGCCGGGGTTTTGGAAGGTAGCGATCACGCCGGACAGTTGGGGGTTGCGTGCGGGGTCGTCCCAGTGGTGGATGACGATGGTGGTGATGCGCTTGCCGCCACGACCCTTGGTGTAGTTAGACGGGTTGGCGGGGATGAATGACTGCTGGTAGCTCATGGTGTCTCCTTCGGATGGTTGTCGGGTACGAGAAAGCCGCCGGCAGTAGAGCGCGGCGGCTGAGTGGACTCGGGGGAATCGCTGTCCCCGGGTGGGATCGGTGGCGGATCATCAACGTGGTCCGTCGCTAGTGGCCCGTCGTAGACATGCCGTCCCCGGGCCGGGTGCTGGATGATGGTGGCTAGGGCGTCGCGGAGCTTGTCTGGGACGGGAAGCCCAATACGGGCAGCGTTTTCCACGATGGAGAGGCCCTCGTTGGCCAGGTAGAAGAAGATCGTGGCTGTCCGCAGGACTCCTCCTTCACCCAGGACGTGGACGTCGAGGATGTTGGCCAGGCCCACCAGGGCGAAGATCATGACCTTGCGGGCGATCCCCTTAAATCCCACCGAGCTGGAGAGCTCCCCAGTGGCGAAGGCGGCGATCACTCCGGTTGCATAGTCGATGGTCACCAGGGTGACCAGGGCGAGCAGGAAGCCGTCGGCCCCTCCGAGAAACCAGCCCACAATGCCTCCAATCGTGGTGAAAAGTGTGTGTGAAACAGTCCAGGCAGTACGCATGGGCTTCTCCTTTCTGTGTGGTGTTAGAGCAGGCCGTCTGGGCCGGTGAGGACATCGAGGACTTCCCAGGCGACATCCACCGAGCCTGTGCTGGCCGGCGGCAACGGCACACTGACCGGTGACGGGTCTGCCGGCGGAATGGGTGCTGCATCGTGGTCGGGTTCGAGCAGCACCGAATGCGCCGCGCCGCCCAGCCCATTCGAGCTCTCACCGGCAGACTCGGTAGTTTCGGTGGTGGCCTCGACGGTGTCGGTGGTGTTACTCATCACCGGTCACCTCCTGCTCGGACTTGATGGTGGCTAGGTGTGCTTCCAGGGCGTCGCACAGGTGGTCGTAGGCGGCAGCCTCATCACCCGAGAATGGTCGGGTGAGTTCTGTGAGTGCCTCATACAGGGTGCGTGCCATGGTGGTATACGACGGGCCAGAAAGCTCCGCTCTCTCGGCGAGCAGCACATCCCTGGCCTGGATGAAGGCCGCCGCCTGCTCAGGAGTGTCAAAACGAATATGGCCGTCACCGTCGACTTGGGGTGTGCCGGTCGTATCGCACAGGGCGTGCTCGCGGGCGAGCTCCAACTCGCTCTCTGCCAGGGACTGGGCGGCCAGGGTGGTCATGGCCAGGACTTTGGAGCGGGCTCTGGATGCGGCACCAGCAAGCGGCAACGAGGTGAGAAGTTCGCAGATGCTGGTGAGGTACTGGTTGGTGATGATGATCGACATAAGGGTGCCTCCGTATCTGTCAGGGGTGGTTAGGTGAGGTTGGTGGACATGGTTTGCCAGCCGGTGTTGGAGTAGTACTCCCAGGTCACCCGGCCGCCACCGGCGTCGCGGATGGTTTTGATCCATCCCTGGTTGAGCAGACTGATCAGGGCGTTGACCCGTCCCATGAGGTCTTTGACCCGGTCGAAGAGGCGGGTCATGTTGTAGTAGGACCCGTTGGACACGATCATCACGTCGTAGGTGTGGAACGCGATCTTGGCCAGGTTGTTGGAACTTGCCCACCCCGGAAACGTGCCAAGCCCATTGAGAGTGACGTCTTGGAGGGTGATGGAGCGGTTGCCGGCGGTGTAGAACGCCCACCCGTGTGTGCGCAAACTGGTGCCCAGGTGGATGCCGGACTGGCCCCAAAACTTCCCCTTAGGATCCAAGGTCAGCAGCGTGGTGAAGGTTGATGCTGTCGATGACTGCTTGTATGCCCAGTCCACGAAATCACCCTGCCAGTCCAGAGCATTGGTGATGCCCCGGATGTCTGGGTAGTCCTTCTTGTACTGCTCGCCGATCCAGCCGATCTTGCGGGTGCCGTACCAAAAGGTCATGCCCTGGCTAGTGATCTGCCCCTCGAGGTTGGACCCGTCGTACCAGGAGATTGAGTACGGGGTGATCCGGATCGTGTTCGACCAGCCTGCCAGGCCCACCTGGATCGCGTTGGAGGCAAGCTTGTCCGCGGTAATAGACCGCGACCCGATCCGCGCAGCGCTCAGGGTGCCGGTCGTGATCTTGCCGGCATCCAGAGAGCCGATTTTCGCGCTGGTGATCGCAGCGTCCGCGATCATGGCGGTGGTGATGAATCCGGCAGCAATGGTCAGCTTGTCGCTGGTGATGCTGCCTGCACCGATTCGTGCAGCATTCAGGGTGCCGGTGGTGATCTTCCCGGCATCCAAAGAGGCGACCTTCGCGCTGGTGATCGCGGCATCCTTGATCATGGCGGTGGTGATGTAGCCGGCCGCGATCGAGAGCTTGTCACTCGTGATGGAGGAGGCGGCGATGCGGGCAGCACTGATATAGCCGCTGGTGATCTTGCCAGCATCCACCGAGCCGATTTTCGCGCTCGTGATGGCGGCATCGGCGATCATCGCGGTCGTGATGAACCCATTAGCGATGACGAGTTTGTCGCTGCTGATGGAGGCTGCCTTGATGCGGGCTGCGTCCAGGTAGCCGGTGGTGACCTTTGCGGCGTCCACCGCGCCGATCTTGGCGTTGGTGATGGCGGCATCGGCGATCATGGATGTCTTGATCACGGCCGTATCAATGAGTGCCTGGCCGGTGATGTGCAGACGCTTGCCTGCAATGAGCTCGACTTCTGGGGAGGCGTTGATCGCGGCAATCACCCCGCTCACAGCGACCTTGCCGCCCAGCTCTCCTGTAAGGGCTTGGTAGGCGGTATCGAAGTCGGTGTTCATCTGGGTGATTCGGTCGTTGAGGGCCGCATCCTTGGTGTCAACGTCTGCTTTGGCTGCGGCGAGTGCGCCGTTGACCGCATCGCTTAGTGCGCGTACGTCATCCTTGGCATCCTTGATTCCTGCCTGCATGTCGGTGCGTACCGACGCGATTGCGGCATCGAACTCACTGTCCATCTGGGTGATCCGCCCGTTCAGGTCGGTGTTGATCTGGGCGATCTCGGTGCGGGTTTGTGCGAGTTCGGCGCTGATTGCTGCGGCGGTGATGTCTCCGGCGACCTGCACCCAGCCGGGTGTGCCCTGGCTGGTGGTTTGGTATACCCAGATCGCGACCGTCCCGTCGCCCACGTCTTGGAACCAGGTATCCCCCAGGCGGGCACCAGCAGGCTCAGTGGCCTGGTAGTAGACGGTGTTAGACCCGTTAGCTGAGATCAGGGCGATGGCGGTGTCTTCTGCCCGGGCGGCGGCCTGTGCGGTGAGGGCCTTGATCTGACCTGTGAGCGTCCGGGCCGCCACCACGCTCGGGTTGGTGGCCAGGGTGAGCGACTCATATGTTCCAGTTAGTGGGTTGAAGGTGTAGCCGGTGATACGGGCGCTGGCCTGCAGACCATAAGTGTCGGCATGCACCGTCACCCGATCTCCAATCAGCACTTGTTCCAGGCCTACCTGGTCGGGAGCCATCTCAGCCTCAATGACAAGGGCGGGCTGGTCGACATGCTCGACGCTAAACAGCCCGCGGGCCGCATCCCGCAGCGCCGCCAGTGCCTCATCCCTGGGCAGCTCGCCCTCACCGGGGTTGGCGGGATCCTTCGCGGCCTTGATCTGGTCGAAGGAGACCACCCGGATATACGGGTGCGGATAGTCAGTGATGCGGGGTGAGTTGATGAAGACTTCCGGCAAGGTCAGTCCGTCAAAGCCGACCGGCAGGATGCGGGTGGCGAGGCTGGTGGTGTCGCGAGTGACGGTGAGTGCCGTGAGGTTTTTGCCTTCCCACACGCTCGCCCCGCGGTCTCTTCCACGCGCGCTCACCCAGGTGATGCGGGTGTTGTCGCGGATGATCTCCCCACCCCACCGCGAGAGCAGCCCGACCTCGTCATCGACGAGGGCTTCCAGGCCGGTTTTACGCACCCACCTCGCGGTAGTGCGATACCCGATACTCGTAGCAGGGCCCGCGGTGAACGGGTGCGGGGCTGACAGGGATGCCAGCAGGTAGGCCAGGGCCTCGCTGGCGGTACGGTTGACGGCTGCCTTATCGACGATCACGTTCGATCCGAGGTCGCTGGTGATGTGGGTGCAGGTGGCGGTCATCAGCTGGTCGCTGGTGGCTTCTAGGGTGGTGATGCGGAAACCCTGGCGGGCGATGCCAGGAATCGGGGCTGCCACAATGTCGCCTTCGGCCACCATGCCCAGCGCGCCTAGCGGCCAGGACAAGTGCAGGGTGAAGGCCCCGTTGATTTCTTCGCTCACCTGTGCAGAGGCCAGGTGGGGGTCGAGCACCATGCGGCCGCTGGTAGTGAAGGTGGTGCCCGGCTGCAGGTCAGGGTGGTGCAGGGTGATCATGGGAGCCTCCACATTGGTTGGATTCGCCCAGAAACACCACTGGGCAGGCTGACGGTCGTAGTGCCTGCAGGCAGGACAGGGAAATCAGTGGCGGTCAGGGCGTCGAGTGTGATCTGCCCGGAGACGGTGCAGGTGCGTGCTGCGCAGTCGATGACCAGCTCACCCGAACCCGGCAACCGCACGGTGTATGGCGTAGCCCCGATGCGGACGGTGGCTTGCCCCGAGCCCGTGAGGGTGATGGTGGGGCGGGCTGGGATGAGGCTCGGGTTGCTCACCCGCACACTGCCGCCTGCTGGCAAGGTGATGGGGGTAAGGCCCGACTCCAGGTAGGTGAAAGGCCGGCAGGCGATCTCGAGGGTGGCCTGAAAGCGGTTACCAAACCTGGTCACTTCACTGACTGCGCTGGTGGCGGTGAGGAAGAAGCGGCCAGGCAGGTGGCTCAGCCGCAATTCCAACCCCGGCGTGGCACACACTCCGGCGAGCTGGTCGATGACCTCGAGTGTGGGGGCGAGCAGGCCGATGGTGAGGGTGCGAAGGCTCCAGCCTCGCGGGCGCATCAACCTGCCTTCCCCGCCGATGATCTCTACCTCGTCGACCACTCTGGCTGTTGGGGTGAGTACCGGTGGGTTGGTGATGCGGCAGCCGGTGGCCAGTGAGTTGAAGGTGCCGAGGATAAACGAGCGCATACAGTTCGACTCCTTTATGCGGGTAGCAGGGTTGAGGCGCGTGCCCGGCCTGCGATTGCTTTATCCATCAGGGGTGCCAGGCGGCCTACCAGCGTGCCGTCATTGAGGCGCACCTGGATATCGAGCCGGTCAATGACCGCCCGGGCTGCCTGGGTGGCGATAGTTTCAACATCCACACCACCTGAACCAGAACCGGTAAGCCCACCGATGGACGCTGATGCGGGGGTTCCATCAGGTGTTATGGCGACAGGGATGGTCACCCCGCTGGCAAGGCCGGACAGGGTGTCGGTGACTTCTCCTGCCATGGCCTGGGCTGCATCCACCGCACGTGCCCCGGTAGCCGTGATGCCTCCGGCAAGGCCGCGGGTGAGCATGTCACCAACCCAGGCCATCTGCTTCGAGGGTGAGTGGATCCCGAAGTAGTCGGTGATCCCGTCCCAAATGGAGGCGCACCAGGAGGCGACCTTGTTCCACAGCCAGTCGGCCAGGGACTGGATCCCGTTCCACAGGCCGCGCACCAGGTTCATTCCCACATCCGCGAGCTGCCCGTAGCCCGAGGCCAGGCCGCCCACGATTGCAGAGATAATCTGCGGCAGCGCGCCCACGATCGTGCCGATAATCTGCGGCAGCGCCGTGATCAGGGAGGTCAGCAGGCGGATGCCAGCTTGGACGAGCTGTGGAAGTGCTGCCAGCAGTGCGCTGATGACGGCGGCGATGATGGTTGGCATCGCGGCCACGAGGGTTTGAATGATCTGTGGCAGCGCCCCGATCAGGGCTGTGAGCAGCTGGATGCCGGCGTCGATGAGCTGCGGGATAGCAGTCAAGATCCCGGTCACGATGCTGGTGATGATCTGTGGCAGGGCCGCCACGATGGCCTCAATGATCGTCGGTAGCGCCGTGACAATGCTGGTCAGCAGTTGGATGCCGGCGTCGATGATCATGGGGATCGCGGCGATGATGAAGTCCACCAGCGCCTGAATAATCTGCGGTAGTGCCTCAATGAGTACCGGCAGGGCTTGGATCAACCCCTGGGCCAGGCCCGTGATCAGCTGCAGGGCTGCGGCCAGGATCATGGGCAGGTTGTCTGCCAGCACCTGCACCATGGCGGCAAGCACCTCGACCATGCCGACCAGTAGGCTGGGCAGGCCCTGGCCGATACCGTCGATCAGGGCGGTGAGGATCTGCACCCCCACATCAAGCAGCCCCGGAAGCAGGTTCAAGATCCCACCGATGACGGTGGTAACGACTGTGGAGGCCAGGGTGGCGATGCTCGGCCCCATGGTGGAGAGGGATTGGACGATGGTGTCCAGTGTTTTGAGTAGCTCCACCCCGATCTTGGGAACCTCGGTCGCGAGGAACTGGGCTGCCTGATCAATAACTGTGCCCAGGGCTTGGAGGAGGCCTGTCACACCACCGGACTCAAACCCAGCGGTGAGCGCATCAACCCAGGAACTCACCGCCGGCAGTGCGGTGGAAGCCAGCATGGACGACAAGCCACCGGCGAGTGCGCCCTTGAGACCTGCGATGCCGTCTTGCAGGGTTGAAACCTGCCCGGAGAAGGTCTTGGACTGGGCTTCCATCGCCCCATAGAACTGGCCACCCTCCGCTGTCGCCGAGGCGAAGGCGCCTGCGACCATGTCGGCGCTGATCGCGCCCTTTTCCATCTCCTCTTTGAGCTCACCGACACTCTTACCGGTTTTCTTGCTCATTTCCTGCAGGGGGTTGAACCCGGCGTTGATCATCTGCAGCAGATCCTGCCCGGAGAGCTTGCCGGCACTAGAGACCTGTGCGAAGGCGAGTGTGAGGGATTCAAGCTTCTGGGCGTCGCCCTGGGAGATATCACCGAGCTGGCCAAGCCGCAGCTTTGCCTCATCCGCGCTGATGCCGAACGCCATCAGGGTTTGGGTGTTTTTGGCTAGATCCTCCATCCCAAACGGGGTTTTCGCGGCTGTGATCTTCAGGTCGTTGACCAGCTGCTGGGCCTTGGCCTGGTCGCCCAGCATGGTGGTAAAGCTCGTGGTGTACTGCTCCATCGAGGCGTTGTAGGCAACACCGTCCTTCATGGCCTGGGCGAACCCACGCCCAATCCCCGCGATCGCCCCGCCAATAGCCTTGACCCCGCCGATGATCGCCTCAGCAGCAAGATTGGCTTTGAGGACATCACCGAAGATGCGGGTCTTGCCCGAGGTGTCGTCCAGCTCGCCGCCGAGTTCGTCGACCTCGCGGGAGAGCTTGTCCGCACCACGTGCTGCGTCCTTGAGCTCACCCTCCGAGTTGCCTGCCGCGGTGGTGAGCTGGTCGATCTTAGTAGTGTTCTCGGAAAGTTCGCGCTCCATGTCGTTGAGCGTGGCGGTGGCGTTGTTGAGCTGGATCCGCCAGTTCTGGGTGCGAGAATCCGACTGGCCGAAGGAGGCGGACGCGTTATCCAGTGCGGCCTTGAGCGCCTGGATTTTGGAGCGTTGGGCCTCGATCTCTTTGCCGAGCACCTGGTTGCGGGCGGTCAGGGCGTCAGCGTCGGTGGCGTTTTTCCCGAACTGGGAGGCCACCACCTTCATCTCTGAGCCAAGGACTCGCATCTCACGGTTGATGTCGGCGATCGCTTTCTTGAACTCCCGCTCGCCCTCCAGGCCAATCTTCAAACCAAAAGTGCTATCAGACATGGCGTGTGCCTTTCTGGGGATACAGAAAAGCCCCACCACAACACGTGGAGGGGCATGAGGAAGCTGGAAATTGGGGTATTGGAGCACTCTGACGCGTGATGGCTGCGTGCTTCTTGGCTCCCGCAGTGGATTCGTGCTAGTCTGGTCTCACCAGTACCGGCTCGCCACGTCTTCGGATGTGGTCAGAGCCGGTCGTCATGTATCTAGGGGTGTGCCGATGGTCAAGCCGTGGACAAGCCTGGACGAACAGGTCAGCATCCTGGTCCAGCGCGGGCTGACTGATGCCCCAGAGTACCGAGACCTCATTGAACGCACCGGCTACTACCGACTGTCTGGATTCGCCTACCCTTTTCGGGCTATAGGCGCAAACGTGGTGCTTTAGACGGCGTGTCGTGGGTCTAGTGGGCGCGTCCGGCCCAGCCTTTGCGTG
>ERZ772979.1436-NODE-1436-length-13659-cov-4.229124_pt1 | contig 13659 bp, 10 predicted proteins | sample MGYA00511130_ERZ772979 | MGnify/ENA primary metagenome ERZ772979 (study PRJEB29015, sample SAMEA2738103) | human oral metagenome | biome: human oral; feature: human-associated habitat; material: saliva | place: China | collected 2186 ... | reverse complement strand
TTCGCGGTGCGAATGATTTGGAATTCAATAAAAGTAGAAAAGACTCGCACTGCGAGTCTTTTGCTTTGTTCTATCTTTCTGCCTAGTAGTTGAGTTCGCAAAAGCAGAGGCTCAAGCCTTTCGAGTTTAGTCCGCACGGTCTTTCTGACCGCTTACGGCTAAACTGCGAACCGTCATCGCCTCTGAACGCTTTTGCTCACATCCTTGTAGTTGAACTCGACCTCGCAGAAATGGCGTGCGTTTCCTGAAACATCCGCAGAACGTTTCACGTTCCTTCCGGTGTTCCAGTCCAACGTTCCATTTCTGAGCGCTCGGTCTCGTATCCTGTTTAGTCTTCCCCCGGGCGCATTGGTCTCTTATACTTACTCTTAGACTCTTGTCGGATGATGGTGTGTGGGGATTTGCGGCCCTTGTTTGAATTTCTGAAGAGCATTTGCATTTTTTCATCGTCGAAGAGTTCTAAGTTTTGATCGACGAAGTGACTTGCATCAGCTTTCCAATCCGAATGATAGTAATTAAATAATTCGGCCATAGCGACAGTTTTGTCGGTGGCGCTCCCTTTAAATTCAGGGTCTGTTACATCTGTTAAGTATTGTTGCATTTTTGCAATTCTATTTTTATCAAAATCTGCCATAACATTCGCCTCTTTTCAGTCCTATTTTAGCATAGAAGACGTTTTCTTAAAAGAAATTTTTCAAAACTACTGTTCATTTTCACAGGAATGTTTTATACTATTCATTGCTAATTTTTTGAAGAGGAGGGTGTCTGATGGCAAAAGATATGACAAGTGGAAAACCGTTGAAACTGATTTGGAATTTTACAATCCCACTATTAATTGGGAACTTGTTCCAGCAATTATATAATATGGCCGATACCTTTATTGTAGGTCGTACAATTGGTGTGCATGCGCTAGCCGCGGTTGGTTCTACAGGAAGTATTGTGTTTCTAATTATCGGTTTTGCAACAGGGTTAACAGCTGGTCTTGCGATTCCATTAGCGCAACGGTTTGGCGCCAAGGATTACAAGGGCGTGAAGCATAGTTTTTATGTTTCTATTTTAATTTCCATTGCTACGGCTATTGTGTTAACCGCACTCAGTATGATTTTCTGTCGTCAAATTCTGGAAATCATGCAGACACCATCCGAGATTATTGATGGGGCCTATGATTATTTAATCGTTATTTTCGGTGGGATTTTCTCATCAATGGCTTACAATTTATTATCTAACATTTTCCGTTCTATCGGGGATGCAAAAACACCATTGTATTTCCTTGTTATGGCTTGTGTGATGAATATTATTTTGGATATCGTCTTTATTGCTGTCTTTGGAATGGGAGTTGAAGGAGCAGGATATGCAACGGTTCTTTCTCAAATCTTCTCAGCAGTAGCCTGCGTGGTTTATATTTGGAAGAAAATTCCAGTGTTAAGATTAACAAAAGCTGACCTTGTAGCGACAAAGCAAAATATTAGAGAACATTGTCGTATTTCATTTCCGATGGCATTCCAAGCATCGATTATTGCCATTGGAACAATTATGGTTCAAATCGCATTGAATCAATTAGGACCGACTTCGGTTGCGGCGCATACGGCAGCGCAAAAGATTGACCAGTTAGCGATTCTTCCGATGATGTCATTCGGGGTAACGATGGCGACGTATTCTGCGCAAAACTATGGTGCAAAGAAATATGATCGTATTTGGCTTGGCGTGCGTGAATGTATCAAGTTATCTTTAACATTTGCGATTGGAATTGGGATTATTTTAAATCTCTTTAGCCCGATTCTTATTCGCGCTTTCGTTGGAGAAGGGCATGAGGAGGTCGTTGAATTAGGGCGACTATTCTTCCTTACAAATGGGACAACATATAGTTTCCTTTCATTACTCTTTATTTATCGTTACACCTTACAAGGAGTAGGGAAAACTTTCACACCGACCTTGGCTGGAATTATGGAACTCATCATGCGTTCTGTAGCAGCGGTCGTTCTATCAAATATGTATGGATTCGTTGGAGCAACGGTTGCAAACCCAATGGCATGGTTTGGTTCGATGGTGCCGCTCATGATTGCGTATTATATCTTTAAAAATAAAGTTCAACATGGATTAGAGCAGTAGTATCAAGCTACTGTTCTTTTTTTGGGAAATAATGAAAATTATGAAAATACTTTTCGAATTAATTGTGAATTATTTAGTTGTAAATTGTACAAACTTATAGTAAAATAATTCTAACTAAAGTGTTTATGGAGGAAAGATTGGATGAAAAAAGAACAATCAATTCGTAAAATTGGAAAACTGATGTTAGCAATTTCGTCTTGCGGAATTTTATTAACAGCATTCCAAGCGAATAAATCTGTATTTGCGGAAGATGCAACGACTACAGAAGCGACTACAGCTGCTGCAGCAACAACAGAGGCTACAACAGAAGCAACAACTGCAACGACAGAAGCTACAACAGAAGCAACAACTGCGGCTCCAACGCGTGCAGCAAAAGAAGTAAATGCAAAAGTAACCGGTACGATTAAAAACCATGATATTAAATACTATGAATACTACACAGACGTAGATATCGCTGTTTCTCTAACAGATGACGATGTTAAAGAAGGCGACTACGTAACGATTACATTAGAAAACGTAGCCGTGTTAGGTTCATTAGCGGGTAAAGATGTTATTTATGAAGGAAAGAAAATTGGGACCATTTCTATCGTTTCCTTCGAAAACATTAATAAAGCTCGTCAAGGTTCGAACAACAAAGCTCAAATGGAACAAGCTGAATTGGAATCAACACGTGCTACATTAAAAATCACATTTACAAAAGCAGTTGAAGCGGTAAAACCCGATGTGTTGAAACAAGCACAGTTCACAATTAAATCAGATAACGCTTATAACGGAGCTGTTATTGCGAATAAAGACTACACTTTAAATCAAGTGATTAAAGTGGGAGATTCTTCTGTAACAAGTACAGTAGATATTCCAAAAGTAGAGAAATTTGCGACAGAAACAAACTCAATTCACATGCCACCTTCAGGTAATACGATTAAGTTCAACGAAGATGGTTCATATGAAACAAGTTCAGAAATCCAAGTTCGTGGAAGAGAAGGAATGAAGGTTGGTTCAACTGTTGAACTTGAATTCAACGATGCTTCAGGAATTGAGTGGAAAACAAGTGGTGATACTGCACTTAAAGTTGGAGATACATTTAAATCTAGCTTTATCTTACCAGTATATAGTTCATATGACGTGAACCAATATGGAGCTTATATCTTCCCAACTGGTGTAGAGCCAACATTCAAAGTTACTTCTATTACAGCTAAGAAAATCACGCTTGAAATGATTTCAGGAGATGTTCCTAAGGAATTAGGAGTATTCTTCCGTATCGGTAAAGATCGTGTGAATATCATCGACAAATCTAAGATTGATATCGAAAAAATGCAATATGATGTTTCAACAGTGGCTACAGCTACTATTGATGGTAAAGATTCTAAAGGAATCTACATTTACCGTATTATTAGTGATTCTACAAGTGCACAATTAGTGCTTGATTCACTTGTGACAGATTACAAAGATATTGATACAGAAGAATCAATTAAAGCAACTGATAGAGGTTGGAAAGATCCAGCTGAAATCGATGGATATGAATTTGTAAGCACAGAAAAAGATCGTGAAGGAAATCGTATCCACTGGTATAGAAAGATTTCTCAACCAACAACAACTGAGGAAACAACAGAAGAAACTACCACTGCTACTCCAGAAGAACCAAAACAAGAAGAATTACCAAATACTGGGGTTGCAACAACTGCGATCACAACTGGTTTAGCAACATTATTTGCTGGTCTTGGTTTAGCTGTTTCTAAAAAGAAAAAATAATTTAAATGATTAGAGTCGTATGGCATTGCCATACGGCTTTTTTTGTTGTTGTAGAGAGGGTTAAAACGAAATGAGAAGATTTTATGAAAACTAAGGAAAGCTAATGAAAATAAGTTGAAAATAAATTGTGACAGGTGTATGATTAAGTCAATTATTTCATTAAAGGGGAAAAGTTATGTTTAAACATCAATCGACAAAAGTTGGGTATAAAAAATCAAAAGCATTTGGGTTATGTGGCTTTGTAGCAACAGCAAGTGTATTTCTATTTGTAAGCAGTGTTTTCACAGCTGATACGGTTTCAGCTGATGAAGTGGTTGCTGCAGAGGAAACTCTCGCGACAACAACGAAAGCTATTGAAAATTCAGATGAGTTGAAGACAGCCATCGACAATGCAAAAGCAGAAGGTGTAACCGTTAATGAAAGTTCAGAAACGATTACGAATTTAAATGAAGAACAAGTCAAAGCAGCTCAAGATGAAAAAGCAGCTGAGATTGAACAAGTCACTAATAAATATAAAGAAGATAAAGCAACATACGCCGAAGAGAAGAAGCAATACGACGAAGATTTAAAAGAATATAATATTAAAAAAGCTCAATACGACGAAAAGAAAGCTGCCTACGAAGAATACCAAAAGCAAATTGCGAATGGTACAGATGCCGGCGTTATTAACACATTACAAGAATTAACGTTAAAGACTGAACCAGATGCGCATACGGTTGTGAGTGGAGATGTGAAATACCTTACACAAGCAGGTGTAGACGCATTGAATCAATCAGACTACTTAGCTCGATTTGATGGAGACAAAGTAAAAGACGAGTATTTGACAACAACAAATCCATATTCTGATACAGATGATGCGTGGGTTGCGCTTGAAGTTGGTAAAACAATGACAGTGACAAGTACTAATCTATCCAATTCACGCTTTAAAGATACAGCCATTGCTAAAATCGTCCGTGAATTTACAGTTACAAGTGCACCTGGTAATTCAGGAAAAATCATAGCGAATGTTTATCGTGATCCAGCAAAAACAATTGTAGTGGGAGATAGCACGGATTCTGCTAATCCATTAACAATCAATGTTGTGGATCATTACTATGACGCTGCCGGAAATGAAGTCCAAGCGGTTTACAATGGAAACTCAATTATTGCTGTAAACAGTTTGAACCACTACAACGGCATTCGTTATACAGAAAACGGTGAAACAAAATGGGCTTGGGATGATACAAAGCATATTGAAAAAATGAGTGTTGGAAGCAACAAATTTATTCCAATTCCAGGTTCTTCTGTAAGTGAACAAAATGGTGAAATCTATTCAGTGAACGACAACCAATACTTAGAACATGGCTCAAAATTCAACGGGAATGACATGGGAAATGTAAAAGGTTGGGATGATGAAACAGCGCCAAACTTCTATTGGGGAAGTGGAGCACTTCGTTTGTACGATAACCACTATACTTTCTCAGTACAAGGGAATTCAGTAGGTCTTAATACTGTGTATTGGTTTGCGATTAATACGAATATTGCTTTTCCTCAACCACCAGGGGAAGAACCAGTGAAACCAAGTGAGCCAACAGAACCAGAAGCTCCAAGTGTAACGGTAAATAAATATGCGATTATTTCAGCACTTCCTGTAGAACCTGCGACTCCAGAAGTGCCAACAACTCCAGAAGTACCTGTGACACCGGAAGTTCCAGCAACACCAGCACCACAACTTCCAAATACAGGAACGGCAGACTCTCTACTAAGTGCAGCAGCTGCATTCCTATTTAGCGGTTTTGAGGTATTAGGCTTCAAGAAAAAAGAAGACTAAAATAATAAGAGATGAATGAGGATGATGTTGCATCCTCATTCTTTTTTTGCGTTAAATTATGGTATAATAAAACGAATATGCATGAAGCGAGGTGACGTCATGAAAACAGATATTGAAATTGCACAAGAAAACCAAATGCAACCTATTTCGGTCATTGCCGAGAAGCTTAATTTAACAGGTGAAGAAGTAGAGCCTTATGGGAAATACAAGGCAAAGATTGATAAGAATGACATCCATAACCCAGAGAATTTTGGGAAACTTATTCTAGTAACATCGATGAACCCGACACCTGCTGGCGAAGGAAAGTCTACTGTAACAGTGGGACTTGGAGACGCACTAACGGCTATTGGAAAGAAAACAGCGATTGCGCTGCGCGAACCATCTCTAGGACCTACACTAGGGTTAAAAGGTGGTGCCACTGGTGGAGGATATGCGCAAGTCGTTCCGATGGAAGAAATCAATTTGCATTTCACAGGAGACATGCATGCCTTAACGACGGCGACAAATCTATTGTCTGCTATCATTGATAATCACATTCATCAAGGAAATGAGCTACAAATCGATACAAGCCGCATTTTGTGGAAACGAGCGCTCGATTTGAATGACCGTTCGTTACGACAAATTGAAATTGGACTGGGCGGTCCAGTGAATGGAACACCGCGCAGGGACGGTTTTGATATTACCGTTGCAACCGAAATGATGGCGGTGCTTTGTTTAGCGAGTGACCTAAAAGACTTGCAGCGTCGTGTATCGCAAATTTTAGTGGCGTTTGATGTGAATGGGAAACCAGTGACAGTAGCGGATTTACAAGTAGAAGGAGCTATTACCGCCCTTATGAAAGAAGCCGTAAAGCCAAACCTTGTTCAAACTTTAGAAGAAACGCCAGCCATTGTTCATGGTGGACCATTTGCCAATATTGCACATGGATGTAATAGTGTTATCGCAACGAAAATGGCCTTAACGTTGGCAGATTATACGGTCACAGAAGCAGGTTTTGGGGCCGACCTTGGTGCTCAGAAGTTCCTGGATATCAAAGTGCCAGTTCTTGGAAAGAGTCCGGATGCAGTCGTAGTGGTAGCAACCATTCGTTCAACGAAGATGCATGGCGGATTATCTCTTGAAGAGTTAGCGCAAGGGGAATCTCTTGAAGCCGTTCGCGAAGGATTTAGGAACGTAGCGAAACATATTGAGAATGTTCAACAGTATGGTTTACCTGTAGTGGTAGCACTGAATGAATTTATATCAGATACAAAAGCAGAACAAGAACTCTTTGCATCGCTTTGTCAGGAGTTTGGAGTTCCTTGTATCATGACTGCGGTATGGGAAAAAGGTTCCAAGGGCGGTATTCAATTAGCACAGAAAGTTGTTGAACTCTGTGAAAGTGGCAAAGCTGCTTTTCATCCAACTTATAAAGAGAACCAACCGATTCAAGAAAAAATCGATGCAGTCGCTAAGAATATTTATGGAGCCACGAGGGTAAATTACACCCCTGAAGCGTTAGAACAATTGAAAGAGATTGAAGAAGCTGGATGGAATCATTTAAATGTATGCATTGCAAAAACACCGTATTCATTCTCAGACAATGCCAAGTTAAAAGGACGTCCAGAAAACTTTGAAATCACGATTCGTTCATTGATTCCAAAACTAGGTGCTGGATTTATTGTCGCATTAACGGGAACAGTTTTAACAATGCCGGGACTTCCTAAAGTTCCAGCAGCACTTGGGATTAGTGTTGATGACAATGGGAAAATTCAAGGGTTATATTAAGAGACTTGAAAGGAGTTTGCATGAAAGATTTTAGAGTCGATCATTTGAAAAAATCTTATGGTGCGAAATCATTATTAGAAGACGTGTCCTTTATTATTAATGAAGGAGAACACGTAGGCTTAATCGGTCAAAATGGGACTGGTAAGAGTACATTATTATCCATTCTAGCAGGGGTTGATTTTGCTGAATCAGGAGACATCACAACGTCTAACGATTACAGAATTGGATACTTATCGCAACAACCAGAATTGGATGATGAAGATACGATTTTTGAGGCCTTATATAAAGGAGACCATCCAACATTAAAGGTCGTTCATGACTATGAAGAAGTGGTGGAACAATTACGTGAAAATCCAACTTCAGAAAGCCTCACAAAACGATACAGCGTCTTAGAACAAAAGATGAATGAAATCGATGGATGGCAAGTGGAAGTTCAAATTAAGACTATTCTTCAAAAGATGGGACTCACAGACATCCAGAAAAAAGTTGGAACGCTCTCTGGTGGACAGAAGAAGCGTGTTGGACTTGCAAAAGTATTAATGGAAGAACCAGATTTACTATTGCTTGATGAACCAACAAACCACTTAGACTTAGAAGCCATCGAATGGTTAGAAGGATATTTAGCCAATTACAAAGGTGCGATGATGCTCGTGACTCACGACCGTTACTTCTTAGAACGTGCGGTAACACATATGTTTGAACTAGTGAATGGCCGAATCGAAGCTTACGAAGGAAACTATGAGTCGTACTTAGAGCAACGAAGCCAACGAGAACAAATCGCAGCACGCATGTCGCAGAAACAAAAACGTTTGTATCAAAGTGAGTTAGAGTGGATGCGTCAAGGCGCTAAAGCTCGTACTACGAAGCAACAAGCGCGTATTCATCGTTTTGAAGCGTTAGAAAAAGATGTGAAACAGACGACTTCAAACGACAAGCTAGTGATGGAATTCGATCAAGCGCGTATCGGGAAACGTGTCTTCCAAATGGAAGATGTCAGTCTTTCGATTAATGGGCAACAAATCGTGAAGAATCTGGACTGGATTATTCAAAGTCAAGCCCGTGTCGGGATTGCTGGGGTGAATGGTGTTGGGAAATCTACTTTCCTAAACGCCATTGCTGGACAGATTCCATTTGATAGTGGCCAGTTTGTGGTCGGCGAGACTGTTCGAATCGCATACTACAAACAACAAGATGAAGATATCCCAATGGATAAGCAACTTATCCAATATTTACGAGAAGAAGCTGAAGAAATTAAACGTGAAAACGGAGAAGTTGCTTCCATTTCAGAATTACTAGAGACATTCTTATTCCCAAGACATTTACATGGAGCGTATATCCACACATTGTCTGGGGGAGAGAGAAGACGACTTTACTTACTTCGCTTATTAATGACAAAACCAAATGTGTTATTATTAGACGAACCAACGAACGATTTGGATATCGATACATTAACCGTACTCGAAGACTTCCTAGAGTCGTTTAATGGGGCAGTTCTTATCGTATCGCATGACCGTTACTTCTTAGATAAGACGGTCGATCAATTATTTGTCATCCGAGGCGAAGGGCAAACAGAACTGTTCTACGGATCGATGAGTGAGTATTTAGAACAAGAAAAGACGCTCGCAAAAGTTGTGGTGGAAGCTCCAAAGGTGGAAACACCGAAAGCGGAGGCACCAAAAGCAGCTCCATCTAAGAAGATGACGTATCAAGAGAAGAAGGAATGGGAGACGATTGAAGGAACCATTCAAGAACTCGAAGAAAAACTAGAATTCTTGCAAGAGGAAATGAGTGTTCATGCACAAGATTTTGCCAAATTACAAGAATTACAAGAAGAATTAGACAAGACGGAAGAAGCGGCAAGTGCAGCTTATGAACGTTGGGAATATTTAGCAGAATTAGCAGGGAATTAAAGAAAGGAACAGATATGACGAAACAATATAAAGACTTACTAAGAAAGATTTTAGAAGAAGGAACAACAAAAACGGACCGTACTGGTACAGGAACAAAGAGTGTGTTCGGATACCAAATGCGTTTTGACTTGCAAAAAGGATTTCCACTTTTAACAACAAAACGTGTGGCGTTTGGGTTAATTAAGAGTGAATTACTATGGTTCTTACACGGAGATACAAATATCAAATACTTATTAGAACATAACAATCACATTTGGGATGAATGGGCATTTGAGCGTTATGTCTCTTCTCCAAAATACACTGGTCCTGATATGACAGACTTTGGACGTCGTTGCTTAGAAGATGAAGCCTTTAACGAAGTATACCAAGAAGTGAAGAAAGACTTCTGTGAGAAAATCTTAACGGATGATGCGTTTGCGGCTGAATTCGGTGAACTTGGAAATATTTATGGTTCTCAATGGCGTCACTGGAAAACAACAAAGGGTGAGACGATTGACCAAATCGCAGACTTACTCAACTTATTGAAGAATTCTCCAGATTCACGTCGTATGATTGTATCCGCGTGGAATCCAGAAGATGTGCCTAGCATGGCGCTTCCTCCATGTCACACAATGTTCCAATTCTACGTGGCTGATGGTAAATTAAGCTGCCAATTATACCAACGTAGTGCGGATGTGTTCCTAGGAGTGCCTTTCAATATTGCAAGTTACGCCTTATTAACACATTTAATCGCAAATGAAGTAGGCTTAGAAGTTGGTGAATTCGTTCATACATTAGGCGATGCGCATATTTACTTAAACCATATGGAACAAGTAGAAACGCAATTAGCGCGTGAAGAAAGAGAATTGCCAACACTCGTATTAAAACATCCTGAAAAATCAATGTTTGAAATCGATGTTGATGATGTGATTGTAGAAGGATATAATCCACATCCAACAATTAAAGCACCGATTGCAGTGTAATACCGGAGGAAACAGATGTTAATTTATATTTGGGCTCAAGATGAACAAGGGCTTGTTGGAAAAGACAATACGCTTCCTTGGCGATTACCGAATGATTGGAAATTCTTTAAAGAAGTAACGATGGGGCAAACCATCCTTATGGGACGTAAGACGTTTGAAGGGATGGGGAGCCGCTTGCTACCAGGGCGCCAAACCATTCTTTTAACCAGAAGCAACGATTATGAAGTACCAGGTGCTGAAGTCGTGACCGATATCGATGAAATTATCGAGGATGCTAAGCACGAGGATATTTATGTGTGTGGTGGTGCCGAGGTGTATCGTCTTCTAAAAGACCATGTGGAGCTGCTTTACTGCACAAGAATCCATCATACGTTTGAGGGAGATACGTATTTCCCAACTGATTTTCCTTGGGGAGATTTTATTAAAGTGAAATCACTCGAAGGAGAAGTGGACGAGAAAAATGTCTATCCACATACGTTTGAAATCTACGAGAGAAAAGAGGAAACTCTATGACAACGTGGCATGATGTCATTGGTGGGGAGAAGGAAAAAGAATATTTCCATGCAGTACGTGCCTTTGAACAAAGTGAGCGAAATCATCACAAAGTATTTCCTGCTGCAGAGAATGTCTTTAAGGCTTTGGAACTGACACCATTTGATAACGTGAAAGTGGTGATTCTTGGTCAAGATCCTTATCATGGCGATAACCAGGCACATGGTCTTAGTTTCTCCGTTCAAAAAGGAATCGCACTGCCGCCTTCATTACTGAATATTTATAAGGAACTTGAAAGTGACTTAGGCATTCCAGTTGCAAAGAGTGGAGATTTAACCGCTTGGGCAAAACAAGGCGTGTTGCTTTTGAACACGGTATTGACGGTTCGTGCACACGAGGCGAATAGCCATCGTGGTCAAGGGTGGGAGACTTTTACCGATGCGGTCATTACTTCTCTAAACCAAAGTGACCATCCGATTGTATTTGTATTGTGGGGGAAACCAGCGCAATCGAAAGAAAAGCTGATTACTAATCCAAATCATTTGATTTTAAAGGCGCCACATCCAAGCCCGCTGTCGTCATACCGCGGATTTTTTGGAAGTAAGCCATTTAGTCAAATTAATAAATTTTTAGAAGAAACAGGTCAAACACCAATCGATTGGCGAGTAGAGTAAGTGGAATATTGCCACTTGCTCTATTTTTTTGCTTTTAGTATGAATTTTGTGGTACGATAATGAAAACGGTTAAAAGAAAGAAGGGTTTATATGAAGAAACAGAGTAAATGGTTTGGTTTATTCGCAACTTTATTGGTGATTTTATCATTGGTGTTTTTAGGAAACACTTCAGCAAAAGCAGCTGAAGGAAAAGAACTTCAAAACGTAATTTCAGGGTTAGAACTTCTTGATCAATCGGATACAAAATTGAATCCAGATGCAAATGGAGTCTATCAAATTCTTACAAATAGAGCTTATAAATTAAGAGCGGTATTTGATTTAGAACATTACAATGGAGATATTCAAAATGGGGATTTCTTCAAATTGGAAGTTCCTGCTGAGATTACATTCTACGATAATCATGATGTGGAATTAGTGGACTTAGCAACAAACGTTCCGATTGCGGATGCGCATTTTGAAGGACATGGAGATAACCAAGGTGGAACAATTACAGTAACATTGAAGAACCTTGACCAATATTTAGCAGCAAAAGGTGCGGATACAGTAAAAGAGGTCAAAGGAACTTTGGCGCTAAACTTCTTATATAAGAAGAATGTTTCTAACCAACCAGTAACATTTGATTCACCTTCAATGCAAACAACAATTACACAAACGCATAATGTTCAAACACTTTCAGATGAAACAGATCCAATTGGCAAAGAAAACTTCGCGAAAATTGGTGGACAAGCAGCTAATAAAGCTTGGACTTCAGCAAAATTAGAAGCAGCAGGTTCAAAAGGTTCTGGCCAATATGTTTCAGAGTGGAAAGTACGTGTAAACACAAGTGGAGATAACTTAGGAGAAAACTTAGTATTAAATGATACTTTACCAAGTGATCCTTCAACAGCCTCTATTCAATATATTCCTGAATCATTAGTAGTGTACAATGCACCTTTAATGAACGAGACAACATCTGGTAAAGAAGATGATTTCGTACAATTAGTAGAAGGAACTGACTACACAGTAAACTGGAATGAAAACTATACAAACTTTACAATCACATTCAAAGATGGAACTAAAAAATACTATGTCACTTATAACACAACAACTCCAAATGATGGAAGTAAAGTTCAAAACATGGTTTCTGTAACAAAAGCAGATGGAACACCAGTCACTCGTCGTACAAACACAACTGAAACAACATTCACAGCTAGTGCCACTTCACTTTTCTCAGGAACAATCGAAGCAACAAGCGCTTATACTGTTAAAGTAAGTAAAGTGGATGCTAAAACATTGAATCCTGTAGCAGGGGCTGTCTATGTGATTACAGATCCAGATGGAAATACAGTTGAAGTGACAACTGATGCAGAAGGTCATGCTGTTTCATCACAATTCGATGAGAAATATGCTGGTAAAGAATTCAAGATTAAAGAGAAGACTGCTCCAGAAGGTTACGAATTAGACGAAACAGAATACACAGTGACACTTGGACAAGAAGGAAGTATCTTACACGTGAAAGATACTCCTAAAGAGGAAGAAACAACTACTACAACGACAACAACGACTGAAGAAACTACAGAAGAAACTACAGAAGAAACTACAGTTACAACAGTTGAGGAAACTTCAACAACTGTAACAGAAGAACTTCCAAACACAGGTACTGGCAACCAAACAATTTATATGGTGATTGGTGGATTACTAGTGGTTGCGGCAGTTGGAGTATTAGTCTTTGCTAAGAAAAAAGATTCTGAAGAAGACAAATAACAATCGATAACAAAATGAAAGGCTGACAAGTTTATTGTCAGTCTTTTTTTAGCTCTAAAATATCCAAATTCCGATTGAAGTCCGCTTTTAGGAGGAGTACAATAGAAGTAGATAGAAGAGTTGGAATGGAGGGATAATGATGAAAAAGCTGATGTTAATCTACTATAATATTGTCGCTGTTTTAACCATTCTCTATTTAGTACTGACAGCAACCTTAATGAACTTAGGGAATGCTTTTATTACAACTCAAGGATGGCACATTGTGATTCTTGGCGCACTCATCCTAGTGATTATATTTGGGATGGAAGTTGCGAAGAAGAAGTTTCCAGATGATTTCTTTGAATTTATCATTGAAAATGCTGGGCTACTTTGTATCGCTTGGCTCACTTTAGTCGTTCGAGCGTTTGGTGTCACTGTTTTAAAATACGCAACAGATTTAGCTC
>ERZ772979.1433-NODE-1433-length-13679-cov-25.366412_pt1 | contig 13679 bp, 18 predicted proteins | sample MGYA00511130_ERZ772979 | MGnify/ENA primary metagenome ERZ772979 (study PRJEB29015, sample SAMEA2738103) | human oral metagenome | biome: human oral; feature: human-associated habitat; material: saliva | place: China | collected 2186 ... | reverse complement strand
GGGGGCGCAGCCCCGAGGTGGTCTCCTCCGCCGCGCCGACCAGCGCGTCCAGGACGCCCGGGCTGTCTTCCGTGTCGTGCGCCAGGCGGATCAGGTGGGAGCCGTCGTCCAGAAGGAATTCGCTGCGCTGGCCCAAAAACTCGCGCGCGAGCTCCCACTCGCGTTCGCGGGAGGCGCGCGAGTCTGCGAACACGGAGATGCCGGCGTTGCGCAGCCGGGCGGCGACGTCCTCGCGGGTTTCCGATGCCCAGCCGAAGACGCTCACGCGCGCCCCGGCCTCGGCGAGCATGAGGGCGAGGGCCGCGGTCTTCGGCTCCAGGACGAGGGAAAGCCCCACGCTCCGGCCCGCCACCAGGGGTGCGAGCGCCCGGGCCGCCGCCTCGGTGACGGGCATGTGGGCGCGCGCCCACTCGATGCGCCCCTCGTCGCCGGGGCCCGTGATCGTGCGCCCGTCGGGGGCGACGACCGCGCGGAAGACGCCGCCGGGCGCCAGGACCGTGATCGCCCCGGGCCTCGGGGCCGCGTCCTCCTCGAGCGTGAAGACGACCGGGGACGAGGCCGGGGTGGCCTCGGCGTCCGACAGCGGGCGCACGTGGGCGCCGAACGCGCGCAGCAGGGCGGCCAGCGTCGGGTCGTCCGTCGCGAAGGAACGCCCCGCGATGAGCATGTTCGTGGCCCGCGCGTAGGCGCGTAGCAGCAGCTGGGCGGCGAGGGGATCCAGGGCGCGGTTCATGCGTCAAACGTAGCAACTGCGGCATTGATGTCGGGGATGAGCCAGGGGGCGACCAGGGCGGACCCCCATAGAAACGCGCGGTGCTGCGGGCCTATCGTTCAAACATGACACACGACACGGCGGGTCTGGTGACCCGAGCACTGACGAAGACATACATGCGTGGGAACACGCCCGTCCATGCCCTGGCAGGCGTCGACCTGACACTCCCGCAGGGCACGCAGGTGGCGATCATGGGTCCCTCGGGCTCCGGTAAAACCACGCTCCTGCACTGCCTGGCGGGCGTGCTGCGCCCCAGCTCAGGGTCCATCACCCTGGACGGCGAAGAGATGACGACCATGTCGGAGCGGGTGCTCTCCAACCTGCGCCTGCGCCGCTTCGGCTTCGTGTTCCAGGACGGCCAGCTCCTGCCCGAGCTGCCCACGCAGGAGAACATCGCGATGCCCCTCATGCTCGCGGGAACGCCGAAATCGCAGGCCATCGCTCGCGCACGTGAGATCCTGACGAACCTCGGCCTCGACGGCGCCGGCCCCTACCGACCCGGCCAGCTCTCGGGCGGCCAGGCCCAGCGCGTCGCCATCGGCCGTGCGCTCGCCACCAACCCCTCGGTGATTTTTGCGGATGAGCCCACGGGCGCCCTCGACCAGGCAACCGGCGGCGAGGTCATGTCCCTCCTGACGAGCGCCTGCGCCTCCACCGGCGCATCCCTCGTCCTCGTCACACACGACCCCGCCGTCGCCGCGCGCCTGCCGCACACGATCCACGTGCGCGACGGCCGCATCTCCCTCGAGGGACGAGGCAGTGGCGCGCCCAGCCCGGCCCCGGCCTCGTCGGGAACGACCCTGAGCACCCCCACGGTGGCCGGCGCGGCGGGCCAGGGGGTGGCCCGATGAGCGCCGTGCGCACAGCCGCCGGAGCGCTCCTGCGGTCACGCGACCGGGCGACGAGTGTCCTCACGGTCGCTGCCTTCGCCCTGCCGCACGCGTTCCTGCTCGCGGTCACCGGCGGCGTCATGGCCTTTGGGGCGCGTGCCGCCGTGGCTGCCACGTCCGCCACGGGCGATGACCCGTCGACCCTGGATGGGATGGGACCCTTCTACGTGATGCTTGCGTACTTCGCGGCCACCCTGCTGATCGTCCCCATCATCTCGATGGGGGCAGCGGCCGCGCGCCTGGGCATGAGCAGGCGTGAGCGCGACCTCGCGGTCCTGCGCCTCGTCGGCCTCGCGCCGGGTAAGACGAAGCTTGCCTGCATCCTCGAAACCTGCGTGTTCGCGATTGTCGGCGTCGTCGTCGGATCGATCCTGTACGCCGTGACGCTGCCCGCGTGGGGTGCGCTGTCCTTCCAGGGACGCCCGATGGGGGTCGGCGAGATGTGGGTGGGGGTCGTGGCCCTCCTCGTCGAGGGGCTCGCCATGATCCTCTTGGCCGCCCTGTCCTCGTGGCTGGCCATGCGCACAGTCGCGATCACACCCCTGGGCGTCGCACGCCGCACGCAGGCGGGCCGGGTGAGTGCGGTCGGCCCCGTCCTCGGCCTGGTCCTCCTCGTCGTGTGGCTGACCGTCGGCACCCTCGCGATGAATCTGGGCACCGCGATCGGCATGGCCGTGTTCATGGGCTTCATGGGCGCGATCTTCCTCATCGTCAACCTGGTGGGCGTCTGGTCGATCAGCCTCATGGGGCGCCTCATGGCCCGGGCCTCGCGCAGCCCCCAGATGATGGTGGCCGGGCGACGCATGGCCGACGACCCGCGCGCCGTGTGGCGCTCCTTCGGGGCGGTGGCCCTCGTCGGGTTCCTCGTGGGCATCATGTATCCGGCCTCCTCCGCGATCTCGATGAGCGGGGATGGCGCGGACGAGGTCGCCCGCATCGTCATCGGCGACATCAACAGGGGCATGCTGCTGACCTTCGCGATCACCCTCGCCCTGGGCGCCGTGTCGACGGCGGTCAACCAGTCGATCCGCGTCCTCGACTCCGCCGACCAGGTACGAGCCCTGTCCTACATGGGTTCGCCGAGGGGATTCATGGACCGTAGTCGCCGACTTGAGGTCGCGATTCCCGCGTTCGTCATGATCGTCGGCTCGATGCTGCTTGGCATGGTGTTCATGTCGCCGATGCTTGCGGCGGGTGCGGGAAAGGGCTTCCTCATTGCGCTCGCCTCCGCGCTCGCGGGTGTTGTCCTCATCGTCGCCGCCTCCGAGGCGACCGTCCCGCTGCGTCGCCGCATCCTGGCGGGCGTGCGCGAGGGACGGGAGTAGCCCTCTTCAGCGTTGACGCATGTCCCGGCCCCGGCCTCGTCCCCCTATCGACGAGGCCGGGGCAACTTATGGAGCTGGTGTCGAGTAGCCGCCGCTTGCTGTGTGACGATTGCGCGTGTCAGCATTAACGGTTTTGAACTGCTTGTGGCTACTCGGTAAGCGGTACGAGGTGCTGGGCGATCCAGCTTGCGAAGTCCGCGAGGGGAAGATTGTGAGTGACGACGGAAACCACCACTTCTTCGCCCTCTGCATCGGATATGCCCCGGAGGGTTTGTCGATGGCAAGCAAGGAAGTAAATGAGGGTCATCCAGCCGGTTCTTTTGTTCCCGTCGTCAAACGCGTGAGCTAAGACGATTCCCTCTAAGAGAGCAGCAGCCTGACTGACGACGGTTGGATGCAGCAAAGATCCATCGAAGGTCTGGAAGGGTCTGCCACACGCGCTCCGAAGCTTGTGTTCCGAGATCAAAGAACCGGAACACTCGGTGCGCGCGTAGCAGACCGCAAACTCGAACAGCTTGTCGCTAGGATCGGTGGTCACGATCCAAGACGGGCCAACAGGCCAGCCCAGCGTTGATTCTCACTTTCCATGAAACTGCGAGAAACCGGCTGAAAATCACAATCCAGGGCCTGGGGACGCTCGGGTCCGGAGGCAGTGGAGAAGTAGCGCATCATTGTCTGCAGGGACATCTGCTCAGATGAAGGAGCGTTACTTGGGAGTCCGGCACGTGCCTCGATCCATGGTTCCTCTTGGTGGGTTCGTTCCGCAAGAGTCCACGGGTCGCTCGTCTTGTACGCGCTTACGACGGCATCGATCACTGCGATTTCTGCCTTGGTCAGAGAAGCTGTGCTCGTGGGGTGAGAGTGCAGAGCACCACTTTTCTGTGCTGTATACACGCTTTTGTAGACAGGGCCGAACTTCCATGCTTCAGGAGCCTCGTGGAACAGGGGGTGACCCGTCCAAGCCTGCGACCACCCCTGTACGTAGTACAGGAGCTTGTGCAGCTTCATCTTGTCGCAAGAAGGATCGGTGGCCAGGATTCGCTCTGCAACCGTGAACACCTTGTTCTGATCCGTCATCATCTGACCCCCTCTCTAGGTCATGTCTTTCTGGCAAGTGTATGTGTTTCCCGTCTGGCTTTCATGCTTTTCGCTCTGCTGTGCGTAATTTCGCGTTTCGAGTAGTGGTTATCTATGGTCCTTGTTTTTGATCCATGCTCTTCTGTAGCCTCCAGAGTGATCGGAAGCTGACCAGATGTGTACTCTTTCGTGCTTGCGGCCTGTGTGGATTTCCAGAACGTGATCCTGCCTCCGAGGCGACCGTGCCCCTGCGCCGCCGCATCCTGGCGGGCGTGCGCGAGGGACGGGAGTAGAGCGCTCCTCGCGATTCGCGTGGGTCCGAGCTGCGGGGGAATGTAAAACCGTCGGGGCGTGAGTGTATGGAGAAGGGGGGCGAACCTCTTGGTTCGCCCCCCTTCTGGTGGCTCACTTCTCGAGCTCGTCCTTGACGTCCTCTGCCTTGTCCTTGGCGTCCTCGGCCTTGTCCTTCGCGTCTTCGGCGATCTCCTCTGCCTTGTCCTTGGCGTCTTCGGCGACGTCTTCGGCCTTGTCCTTGGCGTCCTCCGCCTTGTCCTTGGCGTCGCCAGCGAGCTCAGCAAGCTTGTCCTTGGCCTCTGCAGCCTTCTCCTTGGCCGTGTCGACGGCCTTCTCGAAACCTTCTTCGGCCTTCTTGGCCAGATCTTCCAGACTCATGGTTCTCTCCTTGAAATGCGATTGTCGATCAATTTAGGGGTGTGACCACGATAACACATTGTTTGTGATGTGGCGCATTAAAGTGTTGGCCTTCGATTGGGTCTCCGATGTCAGCTGAGAGCCATGCTCGGGGAGTGGGCCGTGGTCGCCCGAGCGACGATCCGCACAAGTGCAGTGTCAAACACCGGCGGCGAGCGTCTGGGCTGGCGTAGCATCGAGTTGTATCGGAACGCGCGACCTCCACGCAGGGTGTTGGCTTGATCTTGTGTCCCTCTCCTTCGTCGTTGAAGGGCGGGGACGTGAGCATGGATTGTGAGGGACCTGCGTTCCGGTTTTTGTAGGAATCAATCCATTGCGAACGAGGAGGTTCGACGATGAACGATGACACGATGAGGACGCCCCGCCCAATGCCCGCACAGATGCCGCCGATGGGATTGATCCAGTCCCCTCCCGGCCCCGGTAGGCCCGTCTCGGACATGGCGTGGCAGCCGGGTTATGTTCCTCCGACTCTGCCAGCTCGCCGTGTTCGAACAAAGCCGCGGGTGCCCAAGATCTGGCTCATCTTTGCCCTCTTGACAATCCTGCTCCTCGTGAGCCCGGCAATCGTGAAATTCGTGCTCGACTTGCAGCCGGGGGATCACACCGACAACGGTGACGGAACATACTGGCTATACGGGCTGCACTGGGTCTTCGTTATATTTACGGCTCCCCCGCTGGTGGCCCTGACGTTGTGTGTCGCGATCACTGAGGGCGTCATGTGGATGGTAGACGAATGGCGGATACACGGTATAACCGTCCGACTGTGGCTGCTGCCCCTCCTGGTCGTAGCCGCGCTGGTCGGCGGCGTCATGTACTTGTTGTATGGCTACGACCTCGTCCTTATTTGACGGCGATAGAACCGAGCACCGCGGGGGCGGCGTCGGCACTTCAACGGGGCGGTGCTACCCGTTCAGGCTCGTGACCAAGGATGGCCTCGTCCCCGGGCGTGAGCACCCGTGCCCCCGGTCAGGCACAATGGACGCATGATGACCCCCACTGACCCCGCGCGTTACGCGGGCGCCGACCTGCGCCTGGCCGCCGTCGACATGGACGGCACCCTCCTGGACGATGACAAGAACTTCCCGCCCGGCATGGATGAGCTGCTCGACCAGATGGACGCGCGCGGCGTCACTTTCGCTCCCGCGTCGGGTCGCCAGGTGTGGACCCTCATCGACATGTTCCCCGGGCGCCCCGGTATGACGGTCATCGGCGAGAACGGCGGCATCGTTATGCGCGACGGCGTCGAGGTCTCCTCCCACCCGGTGGATACCCCCACGGTGCGCGAGGTCATCCGTCTCGTCCGCGAGGCAACCTCGGGTCCGGACGGGATCGACGGAGGCCTGGTCATGTGCGGCAAGCAATTTGCCTACGTCGAGCGCACCGACGACCGTTTCGTCGATGGCGTCATGCCCTACTATCACCGCACCAAGCGCGTGGATGACCAGGTCGCCATTATCGACGGGATTGAGGCCGGCGAGATCGACGATGCGATCGTCAAGCTAGCGGTCTTCGTCCTTGGGCCGGTTGAGGCGCTCGCGGAGGCCACCCTGGCCAACTTCGCCGACACGCATCAGTACGCTATTTCGGGCGCGAATTGGGCGGACCTGCAGATCCGCGGCGTCGACAAGGGCAGCGCCGTGCGCGACCTCCAGCGCTTCCTCGGCGTCGAGCGCTCCCAGACCGCCGTCTTCGGCGACGCCGGTAACGACCTGTCCATGATGAGCGAGGGGGACCTGTCCTTCGCGATGGCCAACGCCTCCCAGGATGTCATTGAGGCCTCGCGCTTCATCGCCCCCTCCAATAACGAGGCCGGGGTTGCGCAGGTGCTGCGCGCTCTCCTCGGGTGAGTGCCCGTTGCGCGGGTAGGACCTTACCGTTAATCTCAATTCTTGAAAGACTTTTCGGTACGGGGGATGTGTGGGTTCTTCACAGTCTCGTTGCCGCATGTCGGTGCAATAGAGGAGGAATCTGATGAGCACGCCTTATTTTCAGCAGCCTGCGGGGCAGCCCGCAGTTCCCGCGCAGCCTGTGCAGCTCGCGCCGCAAGGGTCGCCGCAGGTTGTGCCCCAGGCGGGCGTGCCATATTCGCTGGCGCCCCAGCGCCAGGTCCCGGAAAAGATCAGTAGGCTGTCCTTCATTTTTGCGATCATCGGACTGGGTGTCCTGGTTCTGTCACTCCTGTTCTGCGCCTATATCGTTTTCACTGCTGTGCACAGTGATCATCCCGAAGGCGGTGGCTTTGTATGGATCATTCCGTTCGTTGTATACATGTGCCTCCTGCCACCCATCAATCTTGCCGGTCTGATTGCTGGCTTCCTGAAGGTGGGGCCCTCGGTCTCTGGCCGACAGCGGATGTGGAGCCTGCTCGGTATCGGCCTGAATATTCTTCCCTGGGTGATCGCTGCAGCTCTTCTTGCCTGGATTCGCACGTCGAGCTTCCCCGGTGCTGCTGGTGCCGTGATGGCTCTCGGATGACTATTGTCTGCGAATAGCGCCCATTGAGTGGAGGAAGCAAATGAGTATGCCGTATCCACAGCAGCCTGCGGGGCAGCCCGCAGTTCCCGCGCAGCCTGTGCAGCTCGCGCCGCAAGGGTCGCCGCAGGTTGTGCCCCAGGCGGGCGTGCCATATTCGCTGGCGCCCCAGCGCCAGGTCCCGGAAAAGATCAGTAGGCTGTCCTTCATTTTTGCGATCATCGGTCTGGGTGTCCTGGCTCCGTCACTCCTGTACTGCGCCTATATCGTTGACAGTGCTGTGCACAGTGCCCATCCCGAAAACGGTGGCTATGTATGGATCATCCCGTTTGCTGTGTACATGGGCCTTCTTCTGCCCATCAATCTTATTGGTCTGATTACTGGCTCCCAGAAGGTGGGGCCCTCGGTATCCGGCCGACAGCGGATGTGGAGCTTGCTCGGTATCGGCCTGAATGTTCTTCCGTGGGTGATCGCTGTTGGTCTCCTTGTCTGGATTTGAATGCCTAGTTTTCCGGTACTGCTGGGGCCCTACTGACCCTCGGATGACTGTCGTATGCGAATAACGCTAATGAGATAGAGGAAGTAAATGAGTATGCCTTATCCTCAGCAGCCTGCGGGGTGGCCCGCAGCTCCCGCGCAGCCAGCGCAGGCGCCGCAGGGGGTTCCCCAGGCGGGAGTACCCGCGCAGCCAGCAGCTCCCGCGCAACCGGCGCCGCAGGGGTATTCGGCGGTGCCCCAGGGATTTGCGCCGGGCTATGCGCCCGTGCCCCAGGGGCCTGTGAAAGTGCGGGTTAACTACATCTCCCTCGTCTTTGGAATTGGTGTATGGGTGTTCATCGCGCTGTTAGTGCTGGACGCGTGGAGATTGATGCACTCACCAGACGTGTCCGCGAGCGGGGCGGCTATCGTCGGCTTCTATCCTCTTTTTGTGCTGGCCATCGGTGGTCCGTTCAACCTCATCGGTGTCATCGTGGGATCCTCAAGGGCGAAGGAGAAGCCGGCGAAATGGAAGCTCAACAGGCTGGGAATTATCCTCAATGCGAGCCCGTACGTCATCGGTTTGGGTTTTTTCTTTATCGCGTACATCGCCGGGGCTGTGGCGGAGTTTTTCTCGTAGGTCGTGAGCGTGCGCTTCTGGTGAAGCGCTCCGTTGCGCGGGTAGGAACTTACCGTTAATCTCAATTCTTGAAATACTTTTGGGGAGGCGACGTCGGCTCCCCGCGATGATGAAGGGGAATCCGGCATGTCCAATGATCAGCGACCTGCTGCTCCGCAACAGGCTGCGGGTACGTACCCTCAGCCCGGCTATCCGCAGGGTTTCCCTGTGCGTCCGCCCAATCCCTCGGCCCTCGCACGTAAGGCGCTCGCATGCGGAATCGCCGCATGGGTCGTCTCGGTCCTCACCATCGTGGGCGCTGTTGCCCTCGTGCTCACCGCGCGCGCGATGCGTGATGCCAGTGGGCTCGGGTGGATCGGCTTCGTCGCCCCAATGGTGATCCTCCCCGCTCTCATCGTCCCGACCATCATGGGTTCCAACGCTGGGGCTCAGGGCATGGCCTACGCATCCACCCCGCGGGAATTCACAATGAGCAAGCTCGGTAAGCGTCTGAGTGTCACTCACTGGATCCTGCTGGCGCTCGCCTTCGGGGCCGAGTGGATTCGGGAGATAGTCAACTAGTACATGCGTCATCCCGGGTAGTGCATGTGTGAGGAGTAGACGATGACTGTGGTGGGTGACGCCTCACCGGTTCCTGCCGTCTCGACACAGGTTGGTACTCCCGCTCCTCGGGGGTAGGGCTGGTGTTGTCGGTCGTTGTCTGCGTGGGGATCGAGTTCGTTCCCGGCGATCATGGGGACAGCGGAGATGGACTTGCCTGGCTCGGTGTCATGGTCCTCCTCGATGTGGTGCCTTTTGGGTTGATGCTGGCACTCTGTGGTCTCATGTTGTTTGTTGCTGGACGACAGAAAACGCGGTGACCGACATACGTGGGGCAGCCGGGGTGCTGCGCGCTCTCCTCGGGTGAGTGTCCGTTGCGCGGGTAGGACCTTACCGTTAATCTCAATTCTTGAAATACCCGCTGGATGGAGGACCCTGTGAGCACGCCCGGATACACGCAATATGGAGACAGGCCGCCGCAGGGAATTCCCCAGGCGGGAGTACCCGCGCAACCCGTGCCGCAGGGGTATTCGACGGCACCTCAGGGATTTGTGCAGGGCTATGTGCCAGTACCTCAAGGGCCTGTGAAAGTGCGGGTTAACTGCGTCTCCCTCGTCTGTGGAATTTGTGTATGGGTGCTCATCGCGCTGTTAGTGCTGGATGCGTGGAGAATGACGCACTCGCCGGATGTGTCCGCGAGCGAGGCGGATATTGGCGGCTTCTATCCTCTTTTTGTGATGTGCTTCGGCGGTCCGTTGAACCTCATCGGTGCCACCGTGGGGTCCTCAAGGGCGAAGGAGAAGCCGGCGAAATGGAAGCTCAACAGGCTGGGGGTTATCCTCAACCTGAGCCCGTACGTCATCTTTTTCGTCATCATGTTCGTCACCATGGTCACCATGATTGTGGAGATGGTCGCCATGATTGTGGAGCAGTTTTTCTCGTAGGTCGTGAGCGTGCGCTTCTGGTGTAGCTGTTAGTTGCGCTGGTAGGAACTTACCGTTAGTTTTAATTCTTGAAATACCCGCTGGATGGAGGATCCTGTGAGCACGCCCGGATACACGCAATATGGAGACAGGCCGCCGCAGGCGGGCCCCGCACAGCCGTACGCAGCGCAGTATCCGGGGAATCCGACGGGAGGACCCGCCTACCCGGGTGGTATTCCACAGCTCTACGGCGGGGTGGGTACTGAGGCAAGCAAAAAGAAGATCCCGGCTGCCTTCTTCTTCGGGATCGCGACCTGGGTGGCGATCCTCCTGATCATCGGCGTGACGGCCTTGATGATAGCGAATTCGACCGGCGAGAGTACCTCCGCAGGGGGTGTGATCGCTATTATCCCGATGGTTGGGACCCCGCTTGTCGTGCTGCCCCTCGCCGTCTGCGGCCTGGCCACCGGCGTGTCAGCGAAGAAACGCCTGATGACGCGCAAGCAGCTGATCATGAACAGGATCGGTTTCTGGCTGAGCGTCGCACCGCTCGTCATCTTCCTCCTGCCCTCCGTCCTTGCCATGATCGACGCTATCGTCTCAGTGTTTTCACCGTCCTCATGATCGCTCTGATGTTTGTCAAGTGGGTCACTGAGGCGTCGTAAGAATGTCGTCGAGGACGATGCGCTTCCGATCGTCCTCCTTGCGTGAGCGCCTCCTCTCCATTAATCTCAAGTACTTAAAATACTTGTCGGAGTGAGGGGTGTTCATGGAAGCTTCCGACGGTAGCGAGTCTGTCGCCGCTCGGCGGGTGCGTACGCGCAGAACGTGGACCCTGGCCATGGCGTGCGGGGTCAGCGGCTGGCTTTTGATCGCCTGTATGATCGTCTGGGGTGTCGTCAACATCCTTACGGCCGCGAACGAAGACGGGGCAACGCTTCGAGACTATGGTTTCGTCGTTGCCATTTTCCTCGTGCTTCTCCTGCTCTTCGTCATTAACGTCATCGGTGCTCTCGTCGGTTTCGTCGACCTCCTTCGGTGCCGCACCCGCAGAGAGGTCATGCAGAGCTGCCTCGCGCTCTTTCTCAATGTGTTGCCGTGGATCATTGTCGGCACCTGGACGTGGATGGTGTAGTCGCGTGACGCGAGGAGGTCTCATGCCTCGTGGCGCCCTCCAATAACGAGGCCGGGGTTGCCCAGGTGTTGCGTGCTCTCCTCGTGTGAGTGTCCGTTGCGCCGGTAGGAACTTACCGTTAATCTCAATTCTTGAAAGACTTTTCGGTACGGGGGATGTGTGGGTTCTTCACAGTCTCGTTGCCGCATGTCGGTGCAACAGAGGAGGACTTGATGAGCACGCCTTATTTTCAGCAGCCTGCGGGGCAGCCCGCAGCTCCCGGCGCGACCGCGCAGCCCGCGCCGCAGGGAGTTCCCCAGATGGGAATGCCCGTACAGCCCGCGCTGCAGGGGGCGAACCCGTACCCGGGTGCGGCGCCCTATCAGGGGTATCCACAGGCCTATGCGGTCGGCCCCTATGCGCAGTTGCCCCCGCGGGTCAACAAGCTGTCCGTTGGCCTGGGCATCGCCGGCTGGGTGATTATCGGCCTGACTGTGCTGCTCATGTGGTTGTCGATACTCGCAACCGAATCCGACCCGGATCCCTCGGGCAAGGAAGTCATCGGATTTTACCCGCTCTTTGCCTCGATTTTCTTGATACCCGTGAACCTGGTCGGCGGGATCACCGGGCTGGTGCGCGCGGGGGACAAGATGACGAAGTGGAAGCTGAACTGGCTCGGAATCGTCCTGAACGCGAGCCCGCATGTCATCTTCTTCGTCGCCATGCTCGTGTTGCCGCTGATTCCGTCGTAGCCTTTGAGGAGAACGTCGAAGCTCCTCCTCATGAGGCGATCATCACCGCCGCGTGAAGCGTCGTGCTAGGTGCAAGGGAAAAAAACATGAGTCAATGGCATACCAACGGGGTGGATCCACGCAATTATGGGGGTATGCCCTACCAGCCCGGCATGCCCCACCCGGGTGTCTACCAGAGGCAGGGGTTTGACCCTCGGCTGGTGAAACTACGTGCAAACGACAAGATTGGCGTCTGGTGTGGCATCGCGGGATGGGTGCTGATCGCCCTGCTCATCTGTGTCGGATTCTTCCTCTATCTGGCGTCACTAGACGGGAAGAATTCCGAACTCGCGATTCTTGCTTTCTATGTCCCCTTCGTGTGGGGAGGGGGTTTACTCTTCCATCTCAATCTCGTGGGAGGACTGAGCGGGCTGGTCGGCTACGGGTCGAGCATCACGCAGCGTCAGAAGTCCTGGTGTCGGTGGGGAGTCATCCTGAACGCTGCGCCATGGGTGATCGCTGTCGTTGGTTATATGCTGCTCCAGGTATACACGGCTACGAGGATTGGGTGACGCCGCCCCGGCCCCGGCCTGCTAGGGGCAGATCCGTCGGCGTTCAGCGTTGCTGCGGGCGCGCAGCGCTGCCGCTAGCTGAATGAAAGGTGAATCATGAGTGCTCCGAATACGCCCGCGGGTCCACACCACCGGTATCACGCAGATCGATTGGGGGCTGAAGCGAGCCAGCAGCCGCATCCTGGCGGCCACTCCCAGCCAGCCACGCAAGTCCCGGGAACCTGTCGGCGCCAGTCGCGGGCGGGCGTAGTCGACATGGTCTCGCCTGGGTGCGGCATAGCCGGATTAGTCATCGTCGTGGTACTGATCAGCATGCTGAGGACGCAGTTGTTCGGTGAGTTTTTCCTGCTCGCCCTGACTCTCATTGCCCTGTCCGTCATCGGTTTCCTCTGGGGGTGCATCCGTCTGTTCACGTCCACGACCCGTACGCAAAGAATGATGAGCCTGCAAGGAATAATCCTGAACGTGATGCTCTGGCTCATCATGGGCGGAGCCTATTGCATCGTCGTGTTTGGCAACTTGTGAATCACGGTGCGACGCAACGGGTGGGGGCCGCGACGCAATGCGTCGCGGCCCCCACACCAAGCAGCTAAAACCTCGAAGCGTCAGCCCTCGAAGGTAGCCTTCTCGGCGTCCGTCTCCGGCACGAAGGAATCCGTATCCAGATCGGCCCAGTACTCCTCGGCCCACGGATCCTCGATCGGCTGCGAACGCTTCCAGAGGATGTAGCCCGCACCGGCGGCGGCGCCGACCAGTGCGGTCAGGCCGAAGGCGCGCAGGAAACGGCACTTGCGGCGCTTACGGGTCGGGGTCGTCAGAGCGACAGCCGACACCTCGGAGGCGCGGCGAGCGCGATCCGACAGCGAACCGCGAGCGGTCAGGGCGGCGCCCGCCTGGTTCACAGCGAGGGACGCGCGCGGCAGGTAGTCATCCACCAGGTGCTCGCGAGCGTTCTCAATCGCGGGGCCGGCGTGCGCGGCGGCGGCCTGCGCGCGAGCCGCGGCGTTCTCAATTGCGGGGGTCGCGTGCTCGATCGCGCTGGTCAGCGCAGCCTGGGCACGGGGAGCGGCCCAATCAACGCCCTGATTCGCCAGATCGGCAGCCCGAACGGCAACCTTCCCGGCGTAAACGGCGGCGGCGTCGCGAAGCTGCTCAGAGGTAGCACGCAGCTTATCTGCATCGAAAGTCGGCGAGGTAGCCATGTTGTCTCCGATCCTGTCCACATTAACGGGGGCGCACATGCGCCACTCACGTCCTATTGTGCTACATCCGCCTGTGATGTGCAGCCCACTAGCGGGCGTGAGCTGAACGACGGTCAGGAAACCACCAGGAAAAGATGTCACCATTGACAGTATGAAAGCTATTCTTCACACCTCCGCCGGCGACATCACCGTCGAACTGTTCCCCAACCACGCCCCCAACACGGTCAACAACT
>ERZ772979.1431-NODE-1431-length-13691-cov-14.035274_pt1 | contig 13691 bp, 10 predicted proteins | sample MGYA00511130_ERZ772979 | MGnify/ENA primary metagenome ERZ772979 (study PRJEB29015, sample SAMEA2738103) | human oral metagenome | biome: human oral; feature: human-associated habitat; material: saliva | place: China | collected 2186 ... | reverse complement strand
TGTATTCGGGCACGAAGATCTGGTCGTACTTGGTGAAGGGGTAGGCGATGCCGTACGCGCCCTCGAAGAACTCGAAGCCGCGTCGAGTGATGTCGATGATTTCGTCGGCATCCAGGTGCTCAACGATCGAGGCGCGGGCGTAGACACCCAGGTCGATCGTGCGGCCGTCGGAGGAAGTGAGTGTGGCCGTCGTGCCCTCGTAGGGGCCTGCGACGATCGCCGTGATGTAGGTCGACATCACCTCGGTGGTCGCGAAGCGGTAGATCCAGGCCTCGCCCTCTTCCTCAGGGGAAGGGGTCGGAGCGTTCGAGAAGACCTTCCAGCCCTTGGGGGCCTTCACCGTCAGCGTGAAGGTGGACTTCAGGTCGGGCTGCTCGAAGGTGGTGTACACGCGGCGAGCGTCCGGAACCTCGAACTGCGAGTAGGTGTAGGCCTGTCCGTCGGCGGGGTCGACGAAGCGGTGCAGGCCCTCGCCCGTGTGCATGTACTGGCAGGACGCCTCAACTTCAAGGACGTTGTGCTCGGCCAGGTTCTCCAGCGCGATGCGGTTGTCCTGGTGAACCGTGAAGGGGTCCAGGGCGTTGCCGTTCAGCGTGATCGAGTGGACGTTGTTGGACACGAGGTCAGCGAACGTGGAGGCGCCTTCGCGCGCGTCGAACTCGATGCGGGTGAATGAACCGAAGTCGGTGTCTCCGCGCGTGAGGTCCAGGGAGATCTCATAGCGGGTCACAGAGGAAATGATCGAGGCGCGCTCGGTCGCTTCCTCGCGAGTCAGGTTCAGGCCTGGCATGGGGTGCCTTTCCGTCGATGGAATGGGGGCGCTGTTGCGCTCAACATTCCTATGTTGTCATGTGTTGGGGGTGATTGCGCGGGGCGCGCCGAAATTTGTCGGCTGGGACACGCTTCTACCAGATGGTGACGCGCTGGGAGGGGTCGAGCCACATGTCGTCGTCAGAGGTGACGTCGAATGCCCGGGCGAAAGTGTCAAGGTTGCGAAGTACCTGGTTGCATCGGAACTCTGCGGGGGAGTGTGGGTCGATTGCCAGCATTTGGCGCGCAAACTGGGGGCGCGTGGCCGTCCGCCAGGCGCGAGCCCACGAGTAGAAGAAACGCTGCGGTCCCGAGATTCCATCGATGACGGGCGCCGTCTGGGGCGTGAGGCCCTGCTCTGCGAGCGCGGAGGCCCAGGCCTTCCATGCGATCGTCAGGCCGCCGAGGTCGCCGATGTTCTCGCCGATCGTGAGCGCGCCGTTGACGTGGGGGAGAGCGCGTTCAGTGTCCTCGCCCGCCTCGGATTCCTCGTTGTCGTGCTGCTCGAGGAGGATCGCGGGGGTGAGGGCGTCGTACTGCGCGATAAGTGCGTGAGTGCGTTCTTCGAAGGCAGCGCGGTCCTCGTCCGTCCACCAGTTCGAGAGGTTTCCCGCTCCGTCGTAGCGCGACCCCTGGTCGTCGAAGCCGTGACCGATCTCGTGGCCGATCACCGCGCCGATTGCCCCGAAGTTCACCGCGTCGTCAGCCTCGGTGTCGAAGAATGGGGGCTGGAGGATCGCGGCGGGGAAGACGATTTCGTTCTGCGTGGGGTTGTAGTAGGCGTTGACCGTCTGAGGAGTCATGTACCACTCGTCGCGGTCGACCGGGCGGCCCAGCTTGGCCCATTCGCGGTCGGTGGCGTGGGCGTTGGCGGCGCGCACGTTGTCGACGATGGAAGCCTTCGGATCCAGGTGCAGGGTCGAATAGTCGCGCCACTTGACGGGGTAACCGATCTTGGGGTTGAAGGTTGCCAGCTTGTCGAGCGCTTTGACCTTCGTGTCTTCGCTCATCCAGTCGAGGCCGCGGATCGACTCGCCGTAGGCATCGAGGAGGCGGCGCACCAGCGTGTCCATCGCTTCTTTGGCGTTGGGTGGGAAGTGGCGTGCAACCCACGCGCGGCCCATGGCCTCGCCCAGGTAGGCCTCGATGAGACCGAGAGCGCGCTTCCAGCGCGGACGCAGCTCTTGCGTGCCCGACAGCGTGCGACCGTGGAAGTCGAAGTTTTCGTTCACGAAGTCGCCAGAGAGGAGGGAAGCGTGGCAGTCGATGGCCGAGGCGCTCAGCCACTCCTTGAGGACGGACAGGTCGGTGGTGGCCCACAGGGCGGCGGCGGCCTTGAGGAAGTCGGGCTGGTCGACGTTGACGACGAGGCCGGCGACGGGCATGCGTGCGCCGCTCGCCCACGCGTCCCAGTCGAATCCGGGCGCGAGTGTGGCGAGCTCCTCCCACGGTGTGGGGTTGTCGGAGAGCAGGGGATCGCGGTTGGTCACGGAGTCGCGGTGGTGTGAGGCGAGCGCGGTCTCGAGCTCCATGATGCGCGTGGCCGCTCCTTCGGCGTCGTCCACGCCAGCGAGGGCGAGAAGACGAGCTGTGTGCGCGACGTAGGCCTGTCGGATCGGCGCGTAGTCCTCTTCGCGGTAGTAGGCCTCGTCGGGCAGTCCGATACCTGACTGGACGAGGGAGATCATGTAGCGGGAGGAGTCGTGGGGGTCCGTCCCCACGTATGCGCCGACGAGGCCTCCGATGCCCTCGCGCATGAGGCGGCCCATTTCGCGGGCGAGTTCCTCGTGGGTGGCGCACGCCTTGATCGCGTCGAGGTCGGGGCGCAGGGGGGTGGCACCGGCTGCCTCGATGGTGTCTTCGTCGAGGAATTGGGTCCACAGGGTGGCGATGCGATCGGCGTCCGGATCGTCCAGGGTGCCTGCCGCCGCGTCTTGAGCAATTGCTCGGGCGTATTTTTCTGAGGCGTCGCGTAGCGCGTGGAAGGCCCCGTCCATGGGGCGATCCGCGGGGATCGTGTGCGTCGCCAGCCAGGTGCCGTTGACGTGGCGGTAGAAGTCGTCCTGGGGGCGCACCGTCGAATCGGTGTACTCGGTGTCGAGGACTCGTGCCAGCAGTGTATTCGTCATGCCTTAACTCTAGGGGGAGAGGGGCCGATGGCGTGGGATGAGTGTCCACGGGGCGTGAGCCATTCGAAATTACGTGATGTGCATGGTGTGTAATTCCCTGTTTTTGCCCAGAGTTGTGCGGATGAGTGCGGATGTCGTTGTGTGAGCGCGGCACCGTGCACATATGTGCAGAGTCGTGTGTGCATTCGTGCAATCGGGATCATAAGGCGCATGATGGAGGCAGCAATGAGGCACTTCCTCATCAACAGGTGAAGGGATTTTTAACGGTGAAGACACTTCGCACTGACGTGTGTGTCATCGGTGGCGGATCCACCGGTGCCGGCGTCGTCCGCGACGTCGCCATGCGCGGCTTCTCAGCCATCCTCGTCGATCGGGCGGACATCGCTCAGGGAACCTCCGGTCGCTTCCATGGCCTGCTCCACTCGGGTGGTCGCTACATTGCGTCCGATCCTGAGTCGGCCACCGAATGCGCCGAAGAAAACGAAATCGTCAAGCGCATCAACGCCAACGCGATCGAGGCCACCGGTGGCCTCTTCGTCGTGACGGCCCACGACGATGAAGAGTATGCGGACCAGTTCCTGGCTCGTGCAGCGGCTGCAAAGGTGCCCGCCGCAGAAATCTCCATCGCCGAGGCGCTGCGTCGCGAACCTCGGCTCGACCCTCGCATCAAGCGAGCCTTCGAGGTCCAGGATGGCACGGTTGATGGCTGGCAGATGACCTGGGGAGCGATCCGCTCCGCCCAGGCCTACGGGGCGCAGATCTTGACCTACCACCGCGTCACCTCCGTCGAACGCGAAGGCGATCGCGTCAGCGCCGTCATCGTTCACGACGAGCGCGGCGGCGAGGACGTGCGCATCGAATGCGGGTTCGTCCTCAACTGCGGCGGCCCCTGGGCCGGACAGATTGCTGCCATGGCGAACTGCCACGGCGTCGACGTCGTCCCGGGCGCTGGCATCATGATCGCCATGAATCACCGCCTGAGCCACTCAGTCATCAACCGCTGCGTGTGGCCCGCCGACGGCGACATTCTCGTGCCCGACCACACCGTGTGCATCATCGGCACGACCGACCTGAAGGCCGACGACCCGGATCGCCTGTCGATCCCCGCAGACCAGGTCCAGCAGATGCTCGACGCCGGTGAAGCCATGATCCCCGGATTCCGCAAGTCCCGTGCCGTGCACGCCTGGGCCGGAGCACGCCCCCTCGTCAAGGACTCCCGGGTGTCCGCGACTGACACCCGCCACATGGCGCGCGGCATGAGCATCATCGACCACAACACGCGCGATGGCGTTTACGGCATGCTCACCATCGCGGGCGGCAAACTCACCACCTACCGCCTCATGGCCGAGCGCATTGTCGACATCATGTGCGAGGAGATGGGCGAGCAGCGCGCCTGCAAGACAGCCGACGAGGCCGTCCCGCCCGCCAAGGAAGCGCGCCTGTACACGATCGGCCACCGCCTCGACAATGTCGAATCGCGCAACGAATCCCCCTCCCACGAGCAGATCATCTGCGAGTGCGAGATGGCCACGCGCGCCATGCTCGAGAACGTCATGGACACCCTGCCCAAGGGTCAACTCGACGACGTGCGTCGCCAGATGCGCCTGGGCATGGGCCCCTGCCAAGGTGGCTTCTGCTCTCAGCGAGCCGCGGGCATCGCCCACGAGCGTGGAGATATTGACTCGATGCGCGCCAACTCCCTCCTGCGTCTCTTCCTGAAGAACCGCTGGATCGGCCTGTGGCCCATCATGTTCGGCAAGCAAGCCAGGCAGGCCGCATTGGACGCCTGGATTCACGAGGGCACGCTCGACGTCGAGCACCTGCCCGCACCCAGCGAGGAGGTTGTTCGATGAGAGACGTCGTCGTTATCGGCGCTGGCCTGGCAGGCCTGGCCGCAGCAATCAAGGCAGCTGATGCAGGCCTGAGCGTCACCCTCATCACGAAGGGTGTCGGCGGCATCCAGCTCGGCACGGGCACGGTCGACATTCTCGGCTACCGTCCCGAGCCGGTCGAGGCGCCCCTCGAGGCGCTGGAAGCCCACGTGGCCTCCCGCCCCACCCACCCCTACGCGCACGTCACCCCCGATCACGTCGGTGCATCCGTTGCGTGGCTGCGCGACCTCGTCGGTACCGATGTGCTCATCGGCGATGAGACCCGCAACGTGCGCATCCCCACCGGTGTCGGTGCGCTGCGCCCCACCTGCCTGATTCCTCCCTCCATGGAGGCCGGCATCCCCCAAGCGGGCGCCCGTTATGCCATCGTGGGACTGGCGCGCTTGAAGGACTTCTACCCCAGCCTCGTCGCCGAGAACCTGACGCGCCAGAATGGGCCCGACGGCGCACCGATCAAGGCGCGCGCCCTGTCCGTCGACTACGTCGTGCGCGAGGGCGAGGTCGACTCGACCGGTACCAACCACGCGCGCAGCCTCGACCGCGAGGAGAACTGCGCGCGTCTGGCAGACCTGATTCGCCCGCTCCTCGAAGATGGCGAGATCGTCGGCCTGCCCGCCGTCCTCGGCCTCGACGACCCGAACGCGTGGCGTGACCTCGCGGACAAGCTCGGCCACCCCGTCTTCGAGATCCCGATCCAGCCCCCGTCGGTGCCCGGCATGCGCCTCAACGCGCTGCTCACCCGCATCGCCTCCGAGAAGTGCCGCGTCATCCTCGGATCCCCGATCAAGGCCGTGCACACGGCAGGCGGACGAGTCAGCGCCGTCGAATACGCCAGCGCCGGACGCCCCACGATCGTGGAAACCCGCTCCCTCATCCTGGCCGCCGGCGGCTTCGAATCCGGCGCCCTCGACATGGACTCCTACGGAACCGTGCGCGAAACCATCTGCGGTCTGCCCGTCATGGGTGCCTCCGGACAGCTCCTACACGCCGACTTCTGGGGTGAGGACCAGCCCCTCTTCCTCTCCGGCCTGGCCGTGGACGACAACATGCGCGTCCTGAACGAGGAAGGCGCGCCCGTGTGCCCGAACCTGTACGCGGCCGGAGGCAACCTGGCCGGCGCCACCCGCTGGCGCGAAAAGAGCGGCGAAGGAATCGCGCTGGCCAGCGCGCTCGCGGCCGTCGACTCGATCGTGGAGGAACTGAAATGACCCTGGAAATGTCAACGCTGATGGGACCGGGCGTGGAGGAAGACGATGTCTTCGCCCTGAGTGGTGACGCCGCGCTGCGCGCAAGCCTCGACTCCTGCGTCAAGTGCACGATCTGCGAGACCCAGTGCCCCGTCATGCGCGTCACCGACCTGTTCGCCGGCCCCAAGTACTCCGGCCCGCAGGCCGAGCGCTTCCGCAAGGACGGGCAGATGGTGGACAAGTCCATCGACTACTGCTCCTCGTGCGGCACCTGCTCGCTCGTGTGCCCCCAGGGCGTGAAGGTCACCGAGATCATCCACCACCGCCGCACCGCCATGAAGGAAGCGCACGGTATTCCGCTGCGCGACCGTCTCATTGGCCGCACCTCCCTGATCGGTACCATGATGACCCCGGTCGCCCCGATCGCGAACTGGGCTCTCGACGTCAAGCCGATCCGCATCGCGATGGAGGCCGTCATCGGTGTGCACCGCTCGGCTCCCATGCCGCGCGCCTACGGGCGCACCTTCGAATCCTGGTTCAAGAAGCACACGCCGCTGCCGAATTCGGGCACGCGCGGTCAGGTGATCTTCTTCCACGGCTGCGCCGGTCAGTACTTCGAGGTCGAGACCTCGATCCACTCGGTCATGGTGCTCGAGCACCTGGGATACGAGGTCCTGGTGCCCAAGCACGGCTGCTGCGGCCTGGCCCTGCAGTCCAACGGCCTGTACGACGACGCGCGCAAGTATGTCTCCAAGCTGACGAACGACCTGCGCAGCGTCAATCGCGATGCGCCGATCATCTCCGCGTCTGGCTCGTGTGGTGGCATGCTGCGCCACGAGGCCCACGAGATCCTCGAGATGGACACCCCGGAGCTGCGCGACGTGGGTGCCCGCACGTGGGATATCAGCGAGTTCTTGCTGCACCTGTACGACAAGGGTGAACTGGACACGAACTTCCAGCGCATCGACGTCACCATTCCGTACCACGCCCCCTGCCAGGTCAAGTCCCAGGGCCTGGGCAAGCCCGCGATCGAACTCATGAGCCTGATCCCCGGCGTGACCGTCAAGGATTCCGAGCAGCCCTGCTGTGGCATCGCGGGCACGTACGGCATGAAGAAGGAGAAGTACGCGATCGCCCAGGCCGTGGGCGCCCCCGTCTTTGACTTCATCAAGCAGGTCAACGCCGAGCTGGCGGCCTGCGACACGGAGACGTGTCGTTGGCAGCTGCGCACGGCCACGGGCGCGAACGTCGTCCACCCGATCTGGCTGATCCACAAGGCCTACGGCCTACCCAACGGCTGAGACACCAGCGAGTATCCCCGGGCGCGCACGACGGTGCGTACCCGGGGATATTACTGTTGGGCTATGAGCAATTCTCGTCGCGTCGTCGTCACTGGAGCCTCCACCGGAATCGGGCAGGCCACCGCCCGCCTGTTGGCGCAGCGGGGGTGGAAGGTTGTCGCCGTGGCCCGGCGCCGCGAGCGACTGGAGGCCCTCGCCGCTGAAATTGGCTGCGAATACTGGGCGGCCGACCTCACGGATGAGGCGCAGGTGGAGGAGATGGCCGCACACGTCCTGGCGGGCGGCCCCGTGGACGCGCTGGTCAACAACGCCGGTGGGGCAATCGGCGTGGACCGCGTCGCCGACGGCGATCCTGCTAGGTGGAGCACGATGTTCGAGCGCAACGTGCTCACCGCCCTGCACTGCTCGCGCGCCTTCCTGCCGGGGATGCGCGAGCGCGGGGGAGACCTCGTCTTCCTGACCTCGACCGCCGCCCACGACACCTACCCGGGAGGCGGCGGGTATGTCGCCGCCAAGCATGCCGAGCGTATTATCGCCCACACGCTGCGCCAGGAGTTCGTGGGCGAGCCCGTGCGCGTCATCGAGATCGCGCCGGGCATGGTGCGCACCGAGGAGTTTTCGCTCAACCGGCTCGGCTCGAGGGAGGCCGCTGACCGCGTCTACGAGGGAGTCGCCGCTCCGCTCGTCGCTGAGGATATTGCCGAGGCGATCGTGTGGACCCTGGAGCGCCCCTCCCACGTCAACATCGACTCGATGATCGTGCGCCCGGTAGCACAGGCGACGAACACCCTCGTGGCCAGGAATACCATCGGACAATAGGTCCGCTGAGCCTGGCGCATACATGGGACGAGGCCGGGGCCGCTCGCGCGATGGGGTGCGCGTCGCGGTCCCGGCCTCGCGTCTTCTACTGAGTCCAGCCCAGGATGCGCACGACGCCCGGGACGTCGTCGGTGGTCGTCGTGATCTGGGTGGCCTCGCCGCCTGTGACGGGGGCGACGAAGAGGTGTAGTGAGAGGTCGGAGTAGGGGTCCTTGGGCGACGCGTACAGTGCCATCTGCGTGCCGTCGGGGCTCACGGCGAGCCATCCCTCGATGGTGTGAGTGCTCTCCAGGCTGGGCAGGCTGACCTTTGTCCAGTTGGAAACGAGCAGTGTCTGGTCCTCCGGGGTGGTCTGGGCGAGAGGCGTGCCCGGCTTGGAGTAGATGGTGCCTTGGTCGATCGTGAGGCACGTGCCGTCGGGGGTGACGGCGTTCGCGCCGAAACATCCGACGCCGGCCTCGTTGGCGACCCACACCGCGGTTTTGGTGCGATGGATGGACAGGTCGGGCATGACTTGGAATCGCGCGTAGTTTTCGACCGTAAAGTCGGTGGGAACGGCGTCGGGCGCTTCAGTTTCTGAGGGGAAACGGTAGATTGTACCGACGCGATCCGATGCGGCGTCCTTGTCGATGTGGGCCACGTAGATGGCTCCGTCGGGGCCGAATTGGGCGAAGTGATTGGACACAGGCGTGTGTCCGCTCGGCGTCGGGATCGCGTCATTGAGGGCGGTGAGCGTGCCGTTCGTGGAGACCACGGCGACCTTTTCGTTCTCGCCGTCGTCGTTCGCGACGATCATGCGTGAGAAGTCGGGGGAGTAGCACTGCATATACTCGCACATGTACCCCGGTGCGGACAGGTACTCGCTCGGGAAGGTGAAGGTACGCGTCGCCGTGATCGTGCCCGATGCCGGGTCGATGGCCCGCACGGTGGTGACCGTCGTGTCGATGCCGTCGTCGGCGGCGGCGAAGATAATGCCGGACATGGGTGCGGTCGACGGGTCTGCCGTAGCAGCAGACGAGGCCTCGGCGCTCGCGGTGGGAGTGGAAGGGGTCGAGGCTGACCCACAGGCGCTGAGAGCGAGTGCGGTTGCCGTGGCAAACATGAGCGTGGGGAGGGATTTGATGGACATCTGTCACCTCGTGAGTGGGATCGTCGGGTGGCGAACGTTGCAGGATAGTTGTGAGCTGACAAATAAATCAAGCTCTGGAAAGTGATGTGCAACACCTGTGATTTCATAGCGTTTTCACAGTTTCGCCATAACGTCCGCTTATGTGTCGCTCCTAATCTGCGAGGCAATGATTCATACATCAGCAGAAAGGAGCGTCCCCATGGCGGACGACAACAAGAACCTGGCAGGTGACACTGAGCGCACCTCGATCCTGCCCCAGTCGGAGGCACAGAGCGCAGATCAGACCGAAGTTCTGCCCACTCACGTGTCCCAGGCGGAAACGGCACAGATGCCTCCCGTCGCCCAGGAGGACACCGACAATGCGTTTGCTGGCACGCCCCTGGAGTCCGTCGCGGGATCTTCCGCCGACGACCTATCGGATGACGAGGCCGTGGCAGCTAGCGCCGCGACCGCCGAGCCTGCACCGAAGAAAACCTCGTGGGGTAAGCGCGCGGCCATCGCCGGAGCGGCAGCTGCCATCCTCTCCGTCGGCTTCGGCGCGGGCATCATTACCCATGCCGCCGTGATGGGGGATGGACAGGACTACTACGAGCAGGGATACGAGGACGGATCCAACGATCGGGGTAACGGGACCGAGGATGAGGATTCCGGTCGCGGAAGTGATCAGCAGGGGCCCGGCGGCCAGCAAGGTCCCGGTAACGGTCAGCAGCAGGGTCCAGGTGGTCAGCAGGGGTCTGGTAATGGCCAGCAGCAGGGGCCGGGCGGTGAGCAGGGCGATACCGGTAGCACCCGCCCGGGACCCCCTCCGGAGGGTGGTCGAGGCCCCGGCAGCAAGCCTGGAAGCCAGGGGAGTGCTGACACCTCAACCGAGAATGAGGGGTCGACCGCCAGCTAAGCGATGAGGGCGCGCGAGACAGCATCTGTCTCGCGCGCCCTTTCACGCGAGGGTGGCTACGAGGGTCGAGGCGGCTACGCCTACGAGGAGAGCCGCAAAAACGAGGCCGAGCACCCGGTTCGACACTCTCTTGGTGAGCTTGGCTCCGACGATGCCGCCTCCCATGGATGCTGCGGTGAACAGCGCGACCATGGCCCCGGCCTCGGCGGTGATCGTCAGGGTTCCGGTGAGCGTGCGCGAGGTCAGGCCGAAGGCGGCGGTGATGACCATGACCAGCAGTGACGTGGCGGATGCGCGTTTCATCGGGTAGCGCAGCGCCAAGTGCAGTGCTGGGACGATGGCGAACCCGCCGCCGACGCCGAAGAATCCCGTGAGGAAACCCGTCAGCGTCGCCAGGGCGACGACGCGGAACACGGTCGCGAGCGTCCAGGAACCCTTGTCGTCGCAGGTGGCCCCGGCCTCGTCCGAAGAGGAAGGGGCGGATGTGCGCAGCTGGGAGCGCACCATGAACACAGCGACTGCCCCCAGTAGAGCACAGAACGACAACATGAGGGTGCGCGCCGAGACGAGCGGACCGAGCGTTGACCCCGCCCATGTGCCGACGAGGCCCGCGAGCGCGAAGATCGTTCCCTCGCGCCATGCGACGTTGCCGCTGCGAGCGCGCGTTGCCAGCGAAACGGCGGCTGTCAGCCCCACGATGATGAGGGACAGGCCCGTCGCCTGGTGGGGGTCTTGGCCGAGGATGTAGACGAGGATCGGCACCGACAGGATGCCGCCACCTGCGCCGAGTGAGCCGACGACGATGCCGACGAATGCGCCGATGAGGAGCGCTTCAATGATCATTGGTGATTCCGGGTTGACGTGGACAAGGAAAGTCCGAGTGTGGAAGCGACTGTGGGATCCATGATGTCCGAGGCTGGCCTGCCCGCTGCGATCAGCATGCCCATCGCGCGTAGGGCGGGAGTTGCGTGCTCGTAAAACGCCCGGTATCCCTCGCACAGGTAGTTGTGCGCGGTTTCGCCTCGGCGGACGAATCTGTCTTTCGGGCATCCGCCCCAGCACAGTCGCAGGTGCGGGCAGGACCGGCACTCCTCATCGAGGTCGGGCTTCAGGCGTGCAAAGTCGCGCATCTTGTCCGATGTTGCCAGCTGTGCGAATGATGAGGAATTGATTGAGCCGACCAGCCAGTCCGGCTCCACCCAGTGATCGCAGGCGTACACGTCGCCGTTGAACTCCATCGCCATGTTCGCACCGCATTGGGGCGCGTGGACGCACACCGTGGCCGATCCAAAGAGAGCTGAGAGGGTCGAATCCACGTCCTGGATGAACACTTCGCCCACGTCTGATGCGATCCACTGGTCGAACACCTCGCACAGGAAACGCCCGTAGGAGGCGGGGGACGTGGAGCGGCTGGTCACGCAATCCCCGTCCTGTCGATACAGGAGCGCGGAGGTGCCAGACCTCCAGCCGCGCTCGGCCTGGGCCAGGTCGGCTGCGCGGACGCGCTCCACAATGGGGATGAACTGCAGGTATCGGGCACCGAGGTCGTCGCGGAAGTAGCGGTACACCTGCTCCCCGTGGTCCTCGTTCGCGGCGTTGACCGTGCACAGGATGTTCGTCTCCACGCCCGCGCGGGCGAGGGCCTCCCAGCCGCGCGCAACCATCGCGTGCGTGCCGCGCCCGCCGCGGTTGAGCCGGTAGGCGTCGTGCAGGGGAGCGGGCCCGTCGATGGACACACCCACGAGGAAGTGGTGGTCTGCGAAAAAGCGCGCCCACTCGTCGGTCACCAGCGTGCCGTTCGTCTGCAGGGCATGGCGCACGCGCTGGGTGGGGCGACGGTAGCGCTCACACAGCTCCATGAGGTGCTCAAAAAAAGGCAGGCCTCGCAGGGTCGGCTCCCCGCCCTGCCACAGCATCGTGACCTCGCCGTCGGGACTCGACTCGAGAAAGGCCTCCACGTAGCGCTCCAACGTCTGCTCCGACATGGTCTGCGCGGCCGCGTTGTACAGAAGCTCTTTGGACAGGAAGAAACAATACTGGCAATCCAGGTTGCAGGCGGCACCCGTCGGCTTCGTGACAACAGAGAAAGGGATCGAGCGGGTCACGGCCTGCCCCCGCGATCGGTGCGCGTGCGCATTGACGAGGCCGACCCCACCTCACGGGTCGGAGCATCCTCAGCGTAACGGGGGAGGGGAACCTCATCTTCGGAGGGGTGAGCAGCGATGTAGGCGCTGGCTTGCGCGGCGCCCAAGGGCCCCAGCGATGCCCCCACGACATCGATGTCCCACTCCATCACGGGAAGGAGCTCCTTGTACATGGAAGCCGTAATATCGGCCCGCAGAGAGGGAAAAGCGTCGACGACCTCACCCGCCACGATGATGGCTCGCGGATTAATGAGGAGCGCGGCCGAGCCGAGGACGTAGCCGACAGCCTCCGCCGCCTGGTCCAATGCCTCGCGCGCACGTGCATTGCCGGACAGGACGGCGCCGCGTAGCTCCGCAATGTCACGAACTCCAGCGCTCTCACACAACGCCGGAACGGAGGCCAACGTCTCCAGGCAACCGCGCTTGCCGCAGGCGCAGGGTGAGTCATTGGCGCCCACCGTCATGTGTCCTAGTTCTCCGGCCAGGCCGCCCGCTCCGCCAACCAGGCGGAAATCGGAGACGACGCAGCCGCCCACGCCGCCCGACAGGCGCAGGTAAATGAACGATGACATGTCCGCTCCTGCGCCCCACATGGCCTCCGCGAGCGCAGCCATGCGCACGGTGTTATCAACCACTGGAGCGGGAGACCACCAGCGACGCGTCAGAGCTGCGAGTTCTTCCATGCTCGGGTACGCATCCGAGGACAACCTCGCGTTACGCCCCATCGGAATTGGAACTCCCACACCCACCGCGCGCACGGTCGACGTGTCAATACCCTGACGGGCCGCGCTCGCGGCCAGTGCTTCACAGGTTTGCTCGAGAGAGAGCTGGAGAGACGGGGAAGCGGGGGAAACGATATGGACAGCGGCAAGGACCGCGCCGCTGCGCGAGAGCATGACGCCCGCACACGACGTGCGCGTGACGTTGAGGCCGACGCAGTGGGCGGCCGATGAGTTGAGGGTGAGAAGCTGGGTGGGGCGGCCTCGTCCGGGGGCATTCGTACGCACCGGCGTCACCGATCCCTCATCGAGGAGGGTCGTGAGCGCGCGCCCCAGGTTTGTGCGCGAGGTGTCGAGTGCTTCGCACAGCTGGGAGCGTGTGGCCGGGGCTTTGGCCAGGTGAGCGACGATGCGGTCTTCCAGGGTTGGCAGGGGGCTGCGGGTGGGGTAGTGCATGTCTCTCCTTCCCGGCGCTTCGTCGTTGATGTCCGGTCGGTGCGTTCCGGCCTCGTTGATACTTTCTATGATACGCGTCACTGCGTGGGGTGTGCAGAGGGCGCGTTGCCTCGGCGGCGGAAAGTTGCATGTTCCCGCCGCCGAGGCGTTGCGTCAGTCGCTCGTGACCTCGTCGAGGTCGGAGCGAGCCGTGTTCACCAGCGGGATGTC
>ERZ772979.1421-NODE-1421-length-13780-cov-3.735155_pt1 | contig 13780 bp, 10 predicted proteins | sample MGYA00511130_ERZ772979 | MGnify/ENA primary metagenome ERZ772979 (study PRJEB29015, sample SAMEA2738103) | human oral metagenome | biome: human oral; feature: human-associated habitat; material: saliva | place: China | collected 2186 ... | reverse complement strand
CCGTTTTAGGAACTTCTTCAGTGGAAGATGATGAGTCAGATTCTGAAGAAGTTGTATAAGATGAACCCGCTTCCTCTGATTTTTTTTCAATCTTAGGAATATTCTTGTTTTCAATATTGGGAAGATTCTTTATTTCATTGGCAGTAGGGACCTTCTGGTACACCTTAGCAGGTCTATAGAGTAAAGCGAACGAGAAGAACAAAGCAATGACACTTCCAACAGCTGCCAAGTTCCGTTTACTCGTTTCTGACGAAGCCACCTTGGCTCCACTGGTACTAAGTCCTTTCCATTCAGGATGCTCTACTTCTATCGCTTTCTTCGCTTCCCAAAGTGGAACGAGTAAAAAGTGATTAAAGGGCACAACTGTAGCCATAGCTGTCGCTCCCAGTGGAATGAATCTATTTGAATTTACGATAAGGACGATGCTTAGTATAGAAAATAATACGAATAGAACTATTACTAAAACTAGTCGAATTTTATATTCTTTTTTTAGTTGAAGGTATTCTTCTTGGGTCATCTAATCAATTTCCTCTTTCTCCCATTATTTTGTAATCTTCAATTTCATTTGGGCATTTTGATAGTGAAGATAAACTTGATCATCTAGCAACTGTTCTTCACGCCCTGTAGTAGAGCGAGTGAAGATCGATTGATCAGACATCTTCATTGCTACGATAGCTGTATCTAATTGAGTTTTCATATATTTCGGTATATCCGCATAACTAGATAAATACGCTTTATGAGTAGCAAAGATAAAATGAAGACCAACTCTGTGTCCTTCTTCCATCAGAAGGGCAAGTTCATTCGGTTCAATATTACTGTCAGCTACAAATTGTCCAAGATCCGTTACTACAACAAATTGTTCAAACATTCTACGCTGTTTTCTAGCCATAAGAACTCGTTCTTTCAAACTATCAAGTATAGTACGATAAGACATACCATTCCCTAGGTAGTTCCCTACATTATCCTTGAATGAACGATATTCATCAATAGGATCAAAAATCGTAACGATTTCCTTATCAAATAAATGTAGAAGAAGTTTTATCATATGGTTAGTTACAGCGTTCATAGCAGCATCTTTGTCTGACAAAATAAGCAAGTGTTTGAATCTATCAAACGGCAAGCCTATAGTTTGAACTTCTTCGAACTCCAGACCAATTGGCAACTCATTATTTTGAACTGCTTCCTGAGTTGTCGGTAGATTTAGGAAAGCATCCATCGTCAACTCCTCTGGTACCATCGGGATGGCACTTGGACGTTGACCTGTCCAGGCTTCTTGGAGCGAAGCGACTGCTTTGCGTAGGTTGTTGAGGACTTGGGTGTCATTGGCTCCAGAAACTGGAAGTGCCAATTGGATGACATCGACTTCCTCACGTTTCATAAGCGCACGTCCCTTGATATCTTCCATGGTCATGGCGAGTGGTGTAGCTCCCACAATTGCTCTCACTTCGCCTGATTCATTCTGTGGTAGACTCAACTGGTGCTTGAAGTTCGAGTAGAGTTGAGCTCGTAGGTTGGTCTGACGACCCGCTGTCATCAAGAGGTGAACACCGATGCTGAGACCTTCACGAGAAATTCTCACTAGGAGTTTGAAGAGTTCTGCCTCATAGGCCTCTTCTTTGATGGCTTCATAGCTATCTAAAAGAATGACAATAGCTGGTTCTTCCTGACCACTGGCCTGACGGTAGAGTTCCAATGTCCCAACACCATATTCAGAGAGAAGTTTCTTCCGACGATTGAGTTCTTTCTCTATGATTCGTACAAATTTAGAGATTTTCTCCGTTTGGTCCAAAAGCATGGTATCAGCCACCTGCGGAAGTTTAGATAGTGGAGCCAAACCATTGGTCCCAAAGTCCATCAAGTACATGGTAAGGTCCTTAGGACTGAACTTACGACCCAAGTCCATACCCGCTGACTGAAGGAAGGTTGTCTTCCCGGTACCCGGACTTCCATAGAGAAGGACATGTCCGTCCTTGGCGAGATTGATAGAGACGGCTTCCTGCTTCTGGGCCTGTGGGATATCTGCCATTCCAAGTAGAATTGAGAGTGATTTCTCTTGTGCCCAGGCTATTGCTGGTTGCACTTCTTCCAGCTCCTCTAGTGCAATGCGCTCCTTAAGTGGTGGCAACCATGGCTGTGGTACTGGAGGAATTTCTTGTTCTTCACATAGGAGATGGATATTGTGCACAATAGCATCTAGCTCTGTCGGAACTTCCTTGATTTCATCCGCATCCTCTAAGCCCGATAAGTCTTCGTTTAGGATTTCATATTGCCCCAATTCATTGATTAGGTAGATGGTATGGTCTTCAATTCCCATATCATCCTTTTCTGGCTGGTAATCTGCACCTGACCAGGCTGACTGGAAGAGTTCATAGACTTCGTTATTTCCGACTTGCAGATAGGCACGTCCCGTCTGAGTGATCTCGGCCGCATCCGGTGTATGAAGCATTTCATTGGAGTCCGAACGATCCGCAACCTTAAGGGCAATCTTAAAGCGAGAGTTGGACCAGATCTGGTCATCCACCACACCTGATGGCTTTTGAGTAGCTAGGATCAAGTGGACACCGAGGGAACGCCCGACACGCGCAATAGATACCAACTTCTTGATAAAGTCGGGCTGGTTAACCTTGAGCTCTGCGAACTCATCTGAGATGATGAAGAGATGAGGGAGGGGTTCTGTCGCTTCTCCGTTTTTAAATTTCTTCTGGTATTGGTTGATATGGTTGACTTCGAACTCTCCAAAGAGTCGTTCACGACGATGAATCTCCGCATTGATCGAAGCCAAGGCCCGCATAGATTGGACACCATCCAAGTTGGTAATGGTTCCCAAGAGGTGGGGGAGGTTTTTAAAGAGATTGGCCATCCCACCACCCTTGTAGTCAATCAGCAAGAAAGCCACATCATGTGGGTGGAAGTTGACAGCGAGGGATAGGATGTAGGATTGGATCGTTTCTGACTTCCCTGATCCAGTCGTCCCTGCGATCAAACCATGAGGTCCATGAGCTTTTTCATGTAGATTGAGCTGAACCAGGTCATCCTGACCACGCAGACCAATCGGCACAGCCAAACTCTTGTAGGGTGCGTTCTTTTTCCAACGGCTCGATACCTGCAAGTCCTCAAAGGTCTCCGCACCATACATTTCCATAAAGGTCACGGAATCTGGAATCGAACTCTTAAGGTTTTGGAGGTGATTGAGCGGTGCCAAGGTACGGGCGATCCGCTCCTTATCATAATCTACTGGGAAATGATCCAAGCGGAAGTCCGTCTCTTTCAAGACCCCTTCTTCCATGACCAGTTGGCCAGTATTTCGGTCCTTGATATTGATCACTGTCTGGATATTCTCAGACAAGGAACTCATGACATCCTCTACAAAGATGAGAGAACAGCCTAATTCCGTTGGATCTTCGGTAAAGAATTCCATGATAATATGGTCCAAAATCAGCTTCTCATCGGTTACTAGAACCACGTAATGAGGATGGAAGAGGGTGCTCTCCTTGTGGGATGCTTCTTCCTTTTGACTACGACGTAGTTTCAAGATTTGGTTCAAGCTATTGAGAACCTGGTCTCGTGTCCGTTGATTGTAAACAAAACCGCGAACATTGAGTTCTTGCAGTTTGGCATGAGGTAGCCAACGCATCCAAGACCATTGTTCTTTTTCCTCTTCTGGCAAGATCGTAATAAACTGCACATCATGATAAGAATGAAAAGTCGCTAACTGCATCACCAAAAGCTGCAGTTGTTCTAGGACGAGATTTCTAGGTCCAATATAACCAACCGGTCCATGGCTAAGGTTTGCCGGAATCGGCATATCTGGAATTTTTTTGTGACGACTATAGAGAGCATAACCCTCTTCTTCCAGAGCATCCTTCTTACCACTGCGCTCCTGTTGACCATATTTCAAGTCATAGCTAGTCGGTATTTTCCCGAGTCCCAAACGATAGTATAAGAAGTCAAAATGTAAGGGAGTTTTTTCGTAAATCCGGTGATTGTAACTCTCAACCAAGTCCGTCAACTCTATAATAGTTGGAAAATGATAGTGCATCCCTTCTTTTTGTTCCCGTTCCAGACGAGTCAATTCCTTTACCTTATCTTTCAGGTAAAGACGATAAAGATCGATCCGTTCCTTCTTATCAGCCTTGTACTTTTTACGATTTTTGATAAAACCACGGATAGAAAAAATCATTGTGGTTATGGACATCCCTACTGTCGCAAGAATATAGATCCCTCGAGGTTGAACCAAGGTGATCAAGACGGTTACCCCGACCATCGTAAGAGGAGGAACGATTAGCTTTAACAGTTCATCACTTGGCTTAGCTGGTTCTTGACCTGGAGGGTTAATCAAGATTTTATCTTCACTTCCACGATAAATGATTCGTGGAGAGCGGTGATAATCTGGATAATCTTCATAAAAACCATATCGAGAGGGTTCTCTCAGCGTTAGTTGTCTCCCAACTTGAGCTGGTCCCAAAACCCAGACTTCGTCTGGAAAGAGCTTTATTGTCACCGCTCCTAAACTCAACTCATCTCCAAAACCAATCAATTGCTGGTCCATTTGTTCCAGATGATTGTTTCGATAAAATGCGCCTTTTAATCGAGTTAGCATCCATTGATTCTGAGATTTTTGGAGTAAGAGTTCGACATCTTCATCTAGTGTGATCAACGCACCTTTATGAGAACCAATCTGAAACTCTGATAAATCCAAAAGATCATAGACCCTTGGACCCCCTTCTCGGATATAAAAGACAACCTCACCCAAACGTAGACCATCTTTCAATAATCCTGCTTCGTTCTCATACTGATAAAAGATCTTGTCACCGTCAAGCTTGAGCTGAATCGGACTCTCCTGTTGAGGAAGGTAGATTTGGGCCTTTTCTGTAGCCCCAACCAAGACCGTCTTAGCTGCACTCAGTTCTACTTCATAACGCAGACCTTGACTGTAGAAAATGATTTGTTTTTTCATAGTTTCTCTCCTTGGTCTACCTTAATTACTAGAGGAGCTGCTAGGGCTAGTTTTCTTCTCAGATGAAGGTTTGCTTTCAGAAGGCTTGTCTTGTGAACTAGGACTAGAACTAGTAGATGCATTAGAGCTAGAATCACTTGTTAATAGCTGACTTCGGCTATCCCAGTATTTCTTATATTCACTCTCCAAAGTATTCAGTTTACTTTCACGATCTTTCCCTGACAACTTACCATCTTCCCGAACCTGCTTGATTTCCTGAGTCAAAGCATAGAGAATCAAATCACTGTCGTTAATCCGTTTGGCAATATCAAGTGCCTCTTCAAAGCGATTGCGCCCAACTTGAATCCAATAAGTCAAATAAAGCTCATCAGATTTGAGGGTTACATTATTCAGGATGACCTTCTTTTGTTCAGAAGAAAATTCCAATCCCTGAATATAAGAGAAGGCTAACTCATACTTCTGCGTATTAGGCAAGCTAGCAGGAGCAATTCCCTCTAATTCTGTAATAACTGCGCTATAATCTACTTTAATAAAAGCTGTATCCGCCTGCAACATCTTTTCTTTGAAAGGATTTTGCATGAAAATCAAATAGATAAGCGGAACGATCAACAAAACAACACTCGCTGTCAACCAAATCGTTGCCAATTTAAACACTCGGTGTCGTCTGCTTGGAACCAATACCAAATCCGCCTGTTCTTTCGCAGATTTCTCTACATAATACCGTTCCAAAATAGTAACTGCTGTTGCAATATCATCTGCCTGACACAGGTCATTTAAAAAGTCTGGCAAGGTCTCTAATTCCAAGGAACCATTGTAAAGGTCCATAAAGTCAAAATCACTAAATAGTGTTACGGTAAAACACTTAGCCTGACGTAGAAAATCTTCTGAGGATATTGATTGAGGAACCATCAGACCAGGAATTCCACGATAAGCAATCTTAGCCTGAGCATCTTTGGTAATAAATAGATTTACTGGATGCAAAAGGAAGGTCACTGGCAACTCCAAGGCTCCTTCTAGACGAAAAACGTTTAGGGCCAAACGAATTCTCTCCGAAATGGTACGACTCTTTATTTCTTCATAAGTCAAACCATGAGCTTCGACTTGATAGGAGAAGGTTACACTGTCCTCATCAGAGACCATCGATTGCTCCAAAAAGAACGGATGATGCAAATCCAACAGTAACAGTTCCCGTAAATCTTGACTCGCTACATCTGAACGCTTAAGGCTCAATTTCCAAGTTGTTTCATTTTTTTCATATACAAACGGCTGTTCGCCAAATATAAATTTTTCCTCAGTCACCTAAATCTCCTCTATCTCTACTAAATCTCCTGTCGTCATTGGATAATCAGATAGTTGTTTTCCTTCATCAATCAATAATCCTTTGTTGACAATTCTAAGTTGATATTTTTTTCTCTGTTTACCTGGAGTAAAAATCGTATCCACTTCTCGAATTAACCGTCGCACTTCAATCCGACTAGGAATGCGAATATCCACATCTTTTTCTCTCAAGCGTAGAGTAATATTGATATGTTGCTCCACTGTTTATATACCTCCTGTATATGATTCTGTTCTTACTAAGTTGTTAAGACGGACTTGCTAAAACATTATTCTATCCCTTCGGCCATAAGGCGATAACTCATCACAGCTGTAGCTACGAAAAGTAATAAAAACAATGATATATATGCTAACTCCGGAAGAAAATCACTCAAACCATCTTTTTCTAACTGACCAATATTTGTTTGAAATTTAGATGTTATTTTTGAATTTGGCTGAAACAACTGCTCTGCAGGATTTTTTTTCACTGGTCCCTGTATAGCAGAAAACAGTTGGCCCCTTTCTGTGATCAACTGTTCCTCTTGATAATGTTGCATTTCCTGCAACTTCTTTTGAGTCGCTTCATTAAAAAGGTCTTTGACTTGTTCAGATTGAATACCAAACTTCAATCCTTCTTTCTTCTCAAGTCGAGAATCATCAATCTGTAAACGATTATCCTTCAAATCATCTGCAGCAGCCATTGAGACTGCTGCACATGCTACTAAGGTAAGAAGTAAAAGAATTATTTTTTTCATTTCCTATTCTTTCTCAGTTTGAAATACTTGAGGCCAAAATCTTCTTTCTTTGATAAAAATATTCATAACAAGTAATCCAGCTACGACAATCATCATTGCAATAAATGCTAAAATATTTGCTGGTTGTCCATCAAAATATCCTGAAAGGAAAGCTTCTAATATTGATAAAGCATTAAGATTTTTGATGAAGGCTGGAAAACCTGTTAGACTGGCCGTCGTCCCAATTGCATTTGATAGATACACAAAGCTAATCATCATAAAGAAGGCGAGACCCATTCCAATTACTCGGAAATGTTTAAGTAATAAATACTGCCCTTGAATCAGTACCAAAGCAGCTAAAACAATTAGCAATACCCATGACGGTTGATATTCACGACCAACGTGAAGTTGAGCACTCGATACAATACCAACGACTAGACCAACTATTATAGCTAAAATAGATAGTAGGCCAACTGTCATAATATCTGTATCATGCAACTTGTCAAGCTTAAATTTATCTTTGACCTTACGAACAATATTTTGCGTTGCAAATAAATAGCCTGTAAAGAGACTAACAATTTCAAGTAAGAGAATCCATGTAAATGGACGATAAACGTTGACAGTCGCTTTTACCGAGGTAGAATTTTGCGCAACAGGGTTTGATAAGAAGTTAAGCAATACTTCGTTTGGTACCCCATTGTCATAGGCGTTATTCAGAACTTTCACGAAGGACTCTACAAAGTTACCATTCTTAGACAATTCTTCGTTAAACTGCGTCATCAAGGAGTCAGCATCTTGAGATAACTTTTCAGTACTTGTTTGAGCATTTGACAATTCACGATTGAAATTACCTAAAGTCTCCTTTACAGACTCTGCAGCTTTGACATTGCTTTGAGAAGACTCCTTCACAGCAGAAGAGTTAGTGAATAGATTTCTATAATCTTCATCGAGTGATTTTAAATCCCTATCTATATCTTGAAAAACGGTACCCTCTTTCGCTTGTTTCGCAAATTCGTCAATCTTTTCGATTAGGTCTAATTGTTTATTAATTTTTTCATTCAAATCCTTGTTAGTATCTAAAACTTCCTTAACATTTTTTTCTAGGATAGGCTTCAACTCAGTCAGTTTATCTAAGGCTTTATCTACCTTATCCTTAGCACCATCTGTATCTTTGGTGTTGTCAGGTTTAGTTAGGCTTTCTTCATACTTCTTCAGATTTGAACTAATAGCTTCGAACCAAATATCTGACAATGCTGTAGACACATCACTATTTTTTAACCCTCTGACGGTATCGTATGCTTTTTTTAGTGATTCTACCTTTTGATAGGCAGAAGCTATTTTCTGAACCTTTTGTCCGTAAGTCACTGCTGCTTGCTGAACGGCTAAGACATCTATGGGAGCACTGACTGCTTGAACATCATTCAAGGAAATATCAACAGTCTCTGGCTCCGCTTTTAGAGTTGGGCTTGGAACCCCAGTTGAACTTGGAGTTGGAGTTGGAGTTGGAGTTGGAGCTGGAGCTGGAGCTGCCTCTGCAAGACTATAGGCTACTTTGAAAGTCCCACCAGTCTTCAAATCAATTTCTTGGCCAAACTCAACTGGTGTGCCATCATAAGTGACCGAATGAACCGTCACTCCTGTTCCAGCCTTCCATGATACCTTAGCCTTTGTTCCTGTTCGTCCAACAGCACTTGTACTAGTAATCGCCTTATTTTCCAGATTCTTCAAGTCCGCCAAAGAAATCTCGTCGCTAGGCTCTTTAATCGTTTTTAAATCTGTATAGTTTACAGAAGGAATTGTGGTTGGTGTCATACCAAAACCACTAAATTCTTTTCCACTAAAATCTTCTTTGGGTAATTCTGAGATTGCAGAAACCAGCTGCTCTTTGAGAGATTCTTCAGCCTTCTCTAGGTCCTTGTTTGCAGCTTTATCCAAAAATCGACCGAGAGTGATATTATTCTTCTCACTTGTCTCATAATAAGCAGCTAATTTTTCATCGACAAAGTCACGAATACCTTTTTTATGATTCTCAAACTTGGTTCTTTCATTTGTTAGATTGGTCTGTAAACTATCAATCTCGTCACTGATGTCTTTTGCGACTGTTTTATAGGAAGGTACAACTTCAGGTTGCATTACATCAGAGGAGGTTACTTGACCTTCTATCTTAGAATTTAGAATCTTTTGGGTTTCCATTAATTCTTTTTTATAAGAGTCAACCTGTTCCTTTACCTCATCCCTACTCTTAGATATAAGCTTTTCTATGACGTCCGCATAATTCTGCTTTGCTTGTTCCTTATTTTTAGACAATTCTCCGAAAGTGTTGTTATATTTAACCTGCGACTCATCAAAGCGATTAAAGGATTGTAAGTAGCTTTCCAAACCTGTCTTTAAAGCACCGTTTGCATCAACTGAAGAACTAGACATACTGTAAAGAGTCGGGAAAATATTTTTAGAGTTAATTGCTGTTCCATATAAGTTTGTACGGTAGTTTCCGATATTAGTTGCTTGTATCTGTGAACTAGCTTGCACATTTTTTTGCGCCGTATAAAGATTGCTCAAAATACTCGCCATATACATGTCGACCAACTGACCATTCAAATCAGCAACAATGTCTTTCGCTAGTTTATTTGCATCATTTTCCACTTGCAAATTTCCTTGCGCATTCACCTTATAATTAATGGTTGTCTTATCAACATTGATACTGTTAATATCAAGTATTTTTTCAGAAAAGTCACTAGGAATTGTTAAAACGAGTTGGTATTTCCCACTTTCTAATCCGGTATCTGCTGCTCCACGAGGCACAACGGACCAGTTTTGTGAATTATCCCGCTCGATGTTTTTTACATAACTAGCCCCCAAATTATACTCTTTTGTATCCACATAGACAGGCTTATCTTCATTTACAATAGCCACATTTAATTTGGTCTGCTGATTTACTTTCGCGTTATTCTCATTGTTAATTGTCGTATTCTTTTGAACAGAAAGATTCAAAAGAACCATCATCAAGAGCAACAATAGGGCTAGCAAACTACTCCCTACATATTTATATATTCTATTCTTCTTCATTTGCCTTTTAATCATCTCCATTAAAAAAAATAGGAAGGCTCTCGCCCTCCTAAAGCCACTTATAACAAATTAATGAATTTGTGATGCAAGTTCTTGGTCGTTTTGTTCAACGATTTCAGCAACTTTATACAATTGCGCATTGATTGCATCAAGTAAAGCTGCAAACTCTTCAATTTTTGGAGATAATTCTGTAAACTGTTGATCAAAGCTCTGAAAAGCAGCACCTTTCCAGTTCTCTCTAATAATCTCTTGTTCGTTACTCAATGTGCGAAGCACTTCTCTTACTTCTTCAGCACCATTAGTATATTTTTGAGCAGAAGTACGTAGTTCCTCTGTTGTTAATTGAATTAAAGCCGTATTAAACTCCTTTAAGTTATTTTATAAGTTTATTATATCAATAAATGTCACAAATTACAAGTGCTTACACCATTTTTTACTAATAAATTATCAAAAAAATTCTCTTGTATTAGATTCAGGGTCTATTCGTTAAAAATCCTTTTCCTCTAACTTTCGATAAAAGCTTTTATTCTCTTGGTGTCGAGCTTCCAGTATATTCTCTATACGATTCTTATAAAGTTGATGATAGCTATCTAAATTGTTCTCTATCTCAAAGATATAAGGTTGAATTTCAGCAAAACTACTATCTCTACATGCATAGGAAAGCGCCTCTAGGAGATGATCCGTCTCCCTACTAAACTTGTGGAAATCATCATCCAAATCCATCTCCAAACGTTCTAAGTCTCGTAATTTACGATGATGCTCATCCTCTAGTTTCTGAAGTCCCTTTTTATCCATGACCAGTTTTCTCCTAGCTTTTGATTGGACTCTGTAAAGTAGGTGTTTGCAAGGTCTGTGTCAAGTAAGTTTCTGCAGCATCTGCAGCCTTTCCCTCAAATCCACCCTTAATATTGTTCACATAGGTCTTAGAAGCGTACTCTTGCATATCTGTGGCTGCTTCCTGCAACTTTTTAGCTAACTCAGCTCCTTTAGCAAGGATTGACAACTCTTTTGCAGTTACCAAGGCCCTGACTGCTTGGCGTTCTTGTTCCCTCATTCTTTCTTTGAAGGCTCTGTCGAGTTGCTCTCTTGTAATTAAAGTATCTTCATCCGTTAGGACTAACATTTTTCCCCCTCCATGTTTGTTTTACATCCGCCAATAGATTATTAAAATCTTTAGCGCTTTCCGTATCTATAGTTTCAAAGGAGCCACTAGCTTTGACCAAGCTTTCCCCCAGTTGCTGGATTTGTGTCAGGAAGGATGTTGCTGCTGTCTTCGTGTCACTAGCAACACCTTCATCCCAAAAGCTTGTTGTATCAAAACCAGAAAGCAGATTCGTAACTTCTGAGCTTGACAAATATCCAACCATGTCAAACGCTGTTGACCTTGTCTCCTTTACTATATTTTGAATGTCTTCCTTAGCGTCTGAAAGTAAGGTTTTAACAGATTTAACTTTGTCTTCCATGTCAAAATTTGCTAACTGGGCTGCTGTCTGAAGCAACTGAGCTCGAACCAAAATCCTCTTTTCTCCTGTAAGATTGCCATTTCTCAGTTGTTCCTGATAACGAGGAATAGCTTCTCGATCCCATTTTATAGATTCCTGACGTGCTTCTTCTACGATTTTACTATACTCTGTTGTATAATTCTTGTAAACTGCATAACCGATAGCCATCTTTATTAGAGCCTCACCCCTCATAATGGCATTCAAAATATTTGAGGCTACATTATCATCAACTCCTAAAGACCTGAGAGAATCTAAAGATGTCGCAATCAGTCGAGACAGCTTTTCACCTGCCCTGAGCAATTCTGGGTGAAAATCCTCAGACGCGGTCAACAAATTTCCTTTTCCATCCGATTGGAAAACACCAAAGTCATGGGAGCTTTCGGGATCAGTAATCTGAGTATAATGCAAGGGGACGAGGACATTGACTTTACCGACGGGTTTCTTAAGGGGGTCATCGGAGTCACCAGGTAATTTGGCAATGGTGTGTTCTCGATTAAGCATCCCCACGATATCAAAAGGATTGACATAATACTCGATCTTTTCGCTAATCTTTTTGATTTTCTCATCGCTGAGGCCCATTTCCTTTAAGCTCTTTGTCGTGTCTGGACCGTCAAAGAGGACCACTTTGCCGATTTTCTCCAGTTCCTCATCACTGAGGCCAGCTACTCCTTGGGCAGAGACTATGGTCCCTAGAGAGTGACCTGTGATGTCCATCGTAGCTTGCGGAGCTTTTTCACGCATCTCTGCGATTTTAGCTTTCATACCTGCCGTCGCTAACTTGGCTTGCGGGGTATGGATGTGGTTGAGGGCAAACTTGGCATCGTTGTCTATCCAATCGTTCCAATTTTCATAACTAATGGCATCACTTCCGCGGATAGCCATATAGGTTTTCGTGGTATCATTAGTCAAGGTTGGTGTATCCGTTAAGTAGTAGGCATTGAAACCAGCTTTCTCATCCGTTAAAAGCCCTTTTTGATAGAGCTTGATAGGAGGCTCTTCTTGGTGAACCCCTCCGCCAGGATCACCAACTTGGAGTTTTATCTTATCTTCCACAGTATGTAAATCAGGATCTGGCTGTAGGTAAACCTTACCATCATGAGAAAGGTGTTTACCTCCGGGAGTGATTTCCCATTCTTTTTTATCTTTGTTATAAATTTTAGTATCTTGAGAGAAATCAAATTCTAGAGAATCTCCATTATCTAACAATTTTCTAATATCTTTCAATTGAGACTCATAGGGAAATCTAACCGGTCTCCCCAGATAAGCTGACTGTGCTAAATTCGCATAAAAATTATCAAAGGTTTTTAAATTACTATTAGTCAAAAATCCTTCCTCCTACTCGCAATGGACTGCCTTGCATCATAGTATCAAAAGCAACCCGTCCATCCTCGATTTCAAAAATAACTTGCCAAGTTGAACCCTCTATACTATTAAAACCTCCTCCAACTATTACAACATTACCTCCACCTTGTGGAGTTCCATTTCCAACTTTTTCCCACATTGTTTCATCCCAATCAATCTGAACAGATTCTACTTTAGGATTTAAAGATTTTACAAAATCTTTAATCTCTTCTTCATGCTCCTTCAGATAAGCCAACTGCTTAGCCCGTGGGCTCAGAGCTATTCCTCCAAATAGATTTGTTTCCTGTGCCATCCATGCTCCTCCTCCAAAAATTACAAGGGCTAAAACTAACCAAAGCAAAGTACGTTTTTTCATGAATATTCTCCTATAACATGTGAATATAGCCATATTATATCATGAATGTAAAAAATTTTTTATCATGAACCGCCCCTCAAAGCTTAACCAAAAATCTAACGCTCTCAATATCTGTACTTTATCAGTATTTTATTTGAAAAAAATTTTCTATAAAATTCCTTTTACACTATCTTTTCAATAATTCCTACAACAGGAATCAAAGAAATACCTACAAAATCTGATTCTAAGGGGCTATCCCATCTTTTTCATTCATTTAGACTAACTGCGATTGAATTACATCTTATTGCTTCTTTTTTCATCTAGTTTAACACTCTAGAATTAGCTTCAATGCATGTTCCTAACATATAAAAAAGCCCTGTCCCAAGACAAGGCTTTGAGCTTCTTCACTTTGCCGATTGCAGGGATTGAACCTGTGACCTAGGCTTTACGAGTGCCTTGCTCTACCAACTGAGCTAAATCGGCGATTACCTTCTTAGTATAGCACTCTGAT
>ERZ772979.1420-NODE-1420-length-13789-cov-4.513834_pt1 | contig 13789 bp, 8 predicted proteins | sample MGYA00511130_ERZ772979 | MGnify/ENA primary metagenome ERZ772979 (study PRJEB29015, sample SAMEA2738103) | human oral metagenome | biome: human oral; feature: human-associated habitat; material: saliva | place: China | collected 2186 ... | reverse complement strand
TTCGCTATTCCAAGTACGCCATCCTCCGCGAAGTCGTGGAAAACGAGTTTGCCGATGAAGTGCCGGAAGAGAAGCGTGAAGCCTTTGTCCTGAAACTGCTGCCGCTTGTCGGCAACGTGTTCTCCGTCTATGACCTCTCGGATGACAATTTCGCCCTGTCTTCCGATTACGACCTGCTCTACACGGAGCTGACGGGAGCAACCGTCCTTTACTTAGACGAATATGGCGTTTAACCGCAAACAGAAACTGCGGGACAACATCGAGGCGATACGGACGGCATTCATCCTTGACAGGGAAAATAGGACAGCGACAACCGAAGAGCGTGCCATACTTCAAAGGTACTGCGGTTTCGGCGGTCTGAAATGTATCCTCAACCCTGCAAAGGAACTGACGGATGCCGTCCGGTGGGCGAAATCCGACCTCGAACTGTTCGCCCCGACGGTGGAGCTGCACAGGCTTATCCGTGAGAACAGCAAGGACGAAACAGAGTACAAGCGGTTTGTGGATTCGCTGAAAGCGTCCGTGCTGACCGCTTTCTACACCCCCAAAGAGATAACCGACACCATCGCGGACGTGCTGGCAGATTACAGCGTCCGCCCCGCCCGTATGCTCGAACCGTCGGCAGGTGTCGGCGTGTTCGTGGATTCCATGCTGCGGCACAGCCCCAATGCGGATGTGATGGCTTTCGAGAAGGATCTGCTCACGGGTACAATCTTGAGGCATCTCTATCCCGACCAGAAAATGCGCACCTGCGGTTTTGAGAAAATCGAAAGACCGTTCAACAATTATTTCGACTTGGCGGTGTCCAACATTCCGTTCGGTGACATTGCCGTGTTCGACGCGGAGTTTCAGCGGAGCGACTCTTTCGGCAGACGCTCCGCCCAGAAAACCATCCACAACTATTTCTTTCTCAAAGGACTGGATGCCGTGCGTGACGGCGGTATCGTGGCGTTCATCACCTCGCAAGGGGTATTGAATAGCACCAAGACCTCCGTGCGTAACGAGCTGTTCAGTCAGGCCAATCTGGTATCCGCGATACGCCTGCCCAACAACCTGTTCACGGACAACGCGGGCACGGAGGTGGGCAGTGACCTGATTGTCCTGCAAAAGAACCTCAGCAAGAAGGAAATGTCGCAGGACGAGCGGCTGATGACCGTGATACAGACGGACACGAAAACCGCCCTGACCGACAACGCCTATTTCATCCACCACCCGGAACGCATCGTGCATACGATGGCGAAACTTGACACAGACCCCTACGGGAAGCCCGCTATGGTTTATCTGCACGAGGGCAAGGCAGCAGGCATCGCCGGGGATTTGCGCCGTATGCTCGACGAGGATTTCCATTACAGGCTTGCCATGCGCTTGTATTCGGGTTCAATCCGGCAGGCAGGAACGGAAGAAAAAGTTGCCGTTCAAAATAAAGTAGAGCGTCCTGCCATAAAATTGGAAACAGTATCCTCGGCGCAGACGGTGGAAACTCCGACAGAAAAGCCGCAACCCGCAGATGAAAAGCCGGAGATAGAACCGCGCCCGCAATATTCCGCAGGCGTGCAGCTCACCCTGCTTGACCTCTGGGGGATGACGGAAGAGGTCAGCCAACCGAAAACCTCCAAAAAGAAAAAGACGGTGAAAAAGGCAGTTACGGCAAAGTCCACTCCGCCCAAACCGAAAGTCACGGTTACACCGACAGCTCCAACTGCAAAACCCGCAATGGAGAATAAGGAGGTGAAAGCGGAGAACACCGCCAAGCCTGCCGACCCGGACGACATCTATGCCACACTGGACTGGGATACCAATCCTCCCATCAACGGTTTCTATGAAATGATGATGGGTTTGACGCCGGAGCGTAGGAAAGAACTTCGGGAACTGGCAAGGCAGCATAACGAGAAACAAGTGGCGGAAAAGACGGAAGTGAAAGCCGTGCCGGAAACTTCCCGTGAGCAGCCACGACAGGAGGAAACACAGCCGGAGGCAGTCGCCGCACCTGCCGTTACAGATACCCCATCGGAAGCGGTGGGGACTTTCCTTTTCCCCGACATCGAAGCGGAAAAGCCGAAGGAGGAAGTCGTGGACCTTTCTCCGCGTGCCTACCACCGCACGCCGGAGATGCACCTGCGCGAAGGGTCGCTGGTGGCTGACCGGGGGCGTCATAACATCGGCTACCTGAAAGACATCACGCCATACGGGGCGACATTCCAGCCGCTCGACCTGAAAGGATACCAGAAGGAAAAGGCGTTGTTGTATGTGTCGCTGCGTGACGCCTACGAGCGTCTGTACCGTTATGAATCGCTCCGGCGCGAGGCAAATGTTCCGTGGCGAGAGCATCTGAATACCTGTTACGATGAGTTTGTCATGCGCTACGGCAACCTCAACGCCAAGCAGAACGTGAAGTTAGTGATGATGGATGCGGGCGGGCGCGACATCCTTTCGCTGGAACGGATGGAAAACGGAAAGTTCGTCAAGGCGGACATCTTCGAGCATCCTGTTTCCTTCGCGGTGGAGAGCCATGCCAACGTAGGCTCTCCCGAAGAAGCCCTGTCTGCGTCGCTCAACAAATATGGTACGGTCAATCTCGACTATATGCGGGAGATAACCGACAGCACGGCGGAGGATTTGCTCACTGCCCTGCAAGGGCGCATCTACTACAATCCGCTCGTGACCGGTTACGAAATCAAAGACCGTTTCATCGCCGGAAATGTCATAGAGAAAGCGGAACGCATAGAGGCATGGATGGGTGACAATCCCGAAAATGAGCGTATGCCGGAGGTGAAGCAGGCGTTGGAGGCTCTGAAAGATGCCGAGCCGCAGCGCATCGCCTTCGAGGATCTGGACTTCAATTTCGGGGAACGCTGGATTCCGACGGGTGTCTATGCCGCCTACATGAGCCGGCTGTTCGACACGGAGGTGAAAATCGCCTATTCCGCAAGCATGGACGAGTTTTCGGTGGTGTGCGGCTACCGCACCATGAAAATCACGGACGAGTTTCTGGTGAAGGGGTATTACCGGAACTATGACGGTATGCACCTCCTAAAACACGCCCTGCACAACACCTGCCCTGACATGATGAAGTCCATCGGCAAGGACGAGCATGGCAACGACATCAAGATGCGCGACAGCGAGGGAATACAACTCGCCAACGCCAAGATTGACGAGATACGAAACGGCTTCTCCGAATGGCTCGAAGAGCAGTCGCCGCAGTTCAAGGAGCGGCTTGTGACGATGTATAACCGCAAGTTCAACTGTTTCGTGCGCCCGCGCTACGACGGCTCCCATCAGACCTTTCCCGACCTCAACCTGAAAGGGCTGGCAAGCCGGGGTATCAAGAGCGTCTATCCCTCACAGATGGATTGCGTCTGGATGTTGAAACAGAACGGCGGCGGAATTTGCGACCACGAGGTGGGAACCGGTAAGACGCTGATAATGTGCATCGCCGCGCATGAGATGAAGCGTCTGAATTTGGCACACAAGCCGATGATTATCGGGCTGAAAGCCAACGTTGCGGAGATTGCAGCCACCTATCAGGCGGCATATCCCAACGCACGTATTCTGTACGCTTCGGAGAAGGACTTTTCGACCGCCAACCGTGTGCGCTTCTTCAATAATATAAAGAACAACGACTACGATTGCGTCATCATGTCGCACGACCAGTTCGGCAAGATACCGCAGTCGCCGGAATTGCAGCAGCGCATCCTGCAAGCAGAGCTTGACACGGTGGAGGAAAACCTCGAAGTGCTACGGCAGCAGGGAAAGAACGTGTCGCGGGCGATGCTGAAAGGATTGGAGAAGCGCAAGCACAACCTTGAAGCGAAGCTGGAGAAGGTGGAACACGCCATAAAGTCACGCACGGACGACGTGGTGGATTTCAAGCAGATGGGCATCGACCACATCTTCATAGATGAGAGCCACCAGTTCAAGAATCTGACTTTCAACACGCGCCACGACCGTGTGGCGGGATTGGGAAACAGCGAGGGAAGCCAGAAGGCACTTAACATGCTCTTTGCCATACGCACCATACAGGAGCGCACAGGAAAAGACTTGGGTGCGACCTTCCTCTCCGGCACGACTATCAGCAACTCACTGACTGAATTGTACCTGCTGTTCAAGTACCTGCGCCCGAAGGAGCTGGAACGGCAGGACATAAGGTGTTTCGACGCTTGGGCGGCGATATTTGCCAAGAAGACGACGGATTTTGAATTTAACGTGACGAACAATGTGGTCCAGAAGGAGCGTTTCCGCTACTTCATCAAAGTGCCGGAGCTTGCCGCCTTCTATAATGAAATCACGGACTACCGCACGGCGGAGGATGTGGGCGTTGACCGTCCTGCCAAGAACGAGATACTGCACCATATACCGCCCACGCCGGAACAGGAGGACTTCATACAGAAACTGATGCAGTTCGCCAAGACGGGCGATGCCACCTTGTTGGGCAGGCTGCCGCTTTCGGAAACGGAAGAAAAGGCGAAGATGCTCATCGCCACGGACTATGCCCGCAAAAGATTTTATTATTTCGTATCTTTCAGATAATCAGTAAAATAAGAAAGAATAGAGGATAAAAGGGTTACGATTTGGAAACGAGCGAGTTTCTTTCCCTTTCTTTATTCTGCAATGCTTCAAAGAACACATTATTCTATGTTGCAAAGATAATGATTTCTTGATGAAAAGCAATAGGAATTAGGGTAAAAGTGCTTGTTGTTCCATTTTTTTGCTCTCCAAATAACGACAAAAGGCTAAATACATAAAATTAATCTATAAATATAGCGTAAAAGAGGTGGTTTGATGAAATATAATCGTTATCTTTGCATTTGATAATTGTAAATCAAAGGCTTGGAAGATGAAACTGAACAGAATAAAACTTGTGCTTGTGGAAAAAGAAATTTCTCAAACGCAATTGGCAAAGGAACTTGGCAAGAGTTTCAGTACAATCAATGCGTATTGCAGCAATCGCAAACAACCCTCCTTAGACTTGCTGAATAAAATTGCGGAATATCTGTCCGTAAGTATCAAGGACTTAATTGTCGATAAATAAGAAAGTAGATATGGAAGATAAAATATCAAAGTCAGCTTTCTGCGAGGATAGCAGGGTAAAGTTCCCAACTCTCATGCATCTTATGGGTATGGGGTTCAACTATGTTTCCCTTAAAGGTTTGAAAACGAAGTATGTCAGCACTCCTAAAACGGAGTTTGATCCTCTCACGAATATTCTGACAGGCTATTTTACTGAAGCCTACGGTAAGCTCAATCCCGATTCAGAAAGTGGAGAGGCAGAGAAGATGCTTGCAAAAATACAGTCTTCCCTGATGAATGATGATTTAGGAAGGCAATTCTATAATGAGATTCTGCTCAATACAGGAGAAAGAATTATAGACTTGTCTTCACCTGCAAATTTCTATAAGAACAACACCTTCCAAGTTGCCACGGAAATGACTTGTGGCGACAAGGATAGTGATAACTATCGTCCTGACATCACCCTATTTGTAAATGGGTTGCCTTTAGCTTTTATTGAAGTAAAGAAAGAAAACAATCACAAAGGAATACAAGCGGAAACTGAACGTATGAAACAACGCTTCATAAATCCCAAATACAGACGCTTCCTTAACCTCACTCAAATTATGGTATTTAGTAACGATATGGAATACGACAGCAATGAGGTTACTCCTACTATCGGTGCTTTCTATGCCACAATCGGAAAGAAAAACACCAAATATAATTGTTTTCGCGAAGAGGGGCAAGACAGCTTCCCTATCGAACGGCATATTCGTCAAGTAACTTCACAAGAGGAGGAAATATTGTTGCGTGATAACAATGTTGCTCCATATAAGAACAGTAGTGAGTATAAGACAAATTGTCTTGCCAACACACCTACCAAGCGTATGTGCGACAGTCTTTTTTCTTTCAATCGGTTACACTTTCTATTGAAATACGGTATTGCCTATGTGGATTACACAAATGGACTTCAGAAGCATATCATGCGCTATCCGCAACTGTTTGCGACCAAAGCTATTGAGAGACATTTAGAGGCAGGAAAGACAAAGGGTATTGTTTGGCACACACAAGGGAGTGGAAAGACTGCCTTGTCGTTTTACAATGTGAAATTTCTGACAGACTTTTATTCCTCGAAAGGGATTGTCCCCCAATTCTTTTTTATTGTTGACCGCTTGGACTTGATGATACAAGCCCAAAGAGAGTTTTCGTATAGAGGGTTAAAAGTTAATTCTGTACAAACGAAAGAGGATTTTGCGAAGATTCTCAGTAGCGGGTTGACCACACAGAACAGAGAAGGTAAGCCAGAGATAACCGTTGTGAATATACAAAAGTTTTCCAACGACTCAAAGGCTTTGCCAAAAAATGCCTATAATGTACCTGTGCAGCGCATATACTTTATCGATGAAGCGCACCGTAATTACAGTCCTGATGGCTGTTTTCTGAAAAATCTTATATCCAGCGATGGCAAAGCAGTGAAAATAGCTTTGACGGGTACCCCTATAATTAGCAAGGAATACAATACAAAGGACATTTTCGGAGATTACATACACACTTATTTCTACAATGCTTCCATTGCAGATGGCTATACGCGCCGTCTAATACGGGAAGATATTGGCTCTAATTACAAAATCAGGTTGCAGGAAGCCTTAAACAGCATTCGTATAAAGGCACATAGTGTAAAAGAAAGCGATGTATATGCACACGGATCGTATGTTCAGCCACTTCTTGATTATGTGATAAACGACTTGCAGCAGTTTCGTGTCAGAAACGAAGACAACACTTTGGGTGGTATGGTGGTATGCAACAGTAAAGAGCAGGCACAAATGATGTATAGGCTCTTCCTTGAAAAGTATGCCGATGAAAACGAACTTGACAATGGGACAGATGAGGATGGAGCAACGGTATATCGCAGTATCAGTGCAGGAGAAATGGAAGTCAAGAAGAAACCTTGCAAAAAAGGCTACTACCGTGCGGCGCTGATTACATATGACAGCTTTGACAAAGAAACAAGGGCAAAGTGGATAGAACTTTTCAAAGATGGTAAGATAGACTTGCTCATCGTGTTCCAAATGCTCCAAACAGGTTTTGATGCACCTCGTCTAAAGAAACTTTACCTGCATCGTATGGTTAAGGAACATAATCTGCTCCAGACACTGACTCGTGTCAATCGTCCTTACAAGGAAATAAAATATGGTTATGTGGTGGATTTTGCTAATATAGAAGAAGAATACAGCAAGACCAATCGAGAATATCAAGAAGAACTTGAGCATGAGGTTGGAAAAGACAACCTCAAGCATACCGACCGTCTTCTTGTAACGATGGAGGAAGCCAAATCAAGAGTTGATGAAGCAAAGAAAGTGCTTGACTCCTATGAGTTGGGGAACCCCGAAATATTCTCTCGACAACTTAACATGGAAGACGATCGAGAAGTTGTCCGCAGCATTGTGCGCTCATTGGAAGATATGCGAAGCTTGCAGAACATGCTTACAGCACAGGGCTCTGAGGCTGAAACAATCGTTGAAATCAGTGACATCCACAACTTGATAAAAGCTGCTCGAAATCGTTTGGACTTGTTGGGCTTTATTGATAATGCCGATGAGAAATCCAATGTACGCCAACTTCTTAACATGGCTCTGGAGAATATAGAGTTCTCGTTTGATAAACGGGGAGAGGGAGAGTTGGAGATACAAGAGCAATACAAGCAGTCTGTAGAACACGCCCGCCAACAGTTGAAAGCATGTGTAGATACAGAAGACCCAGAATACCGCTCTATCTTGGAAGAATTTCTCCGCCTTTTCCGCAAGAAAGAAATGGAGTCGCAGGAAGAGTTCAATATGCATGATAAGGTTCAGAATGTAAACGATATTTTGAAGCGTATTAAGCGATTGAATGAGCGTGATGCTTTGGAAGCCATAAAATACAATGGAGATACAAAGTTCGTGCGAATAGAGAAACGCTTGAAGGAAAAAGACAAGGAAGAGGTAAAGAATAAGAAAACGCCACGCAATTATGCTTGGACAGAAGAAAAAGAAAAAATGACAGTTATTCTCCTTGCCATCAAAGAGGATGTAGATGATGTGTATTTCCATAATCAGGCAATACTTGAAGTACCCGCTTACTTCAAGAAAAATATACTAACATACGTTACACGCCATTTTAAGGAAGAACAAATCAACACAGACCGTGAAGTTAGGAAATATGTAAGTGAGGTTATCAACAGAGAATACCAAATAGCAAGATAAAGAAATGAATAATATAGAAGAAATCAAACATCAGACTTACGCTCTCATTGACCGATTGAAGAGCACCACTACCAATAACGGATTGGCAGGAAGCGGTAATGAGTACGTAGTGATTGTGGAGACTTTCCTATATAAGTTCCTCAATGACAAGTTTATTTATGAAGCAAAGAAAGAAAAGCCCGACTTGGCAGCGACTGATGATTTCTTTGCTACGTTGGATGCAATGACCGAAGATGAGTACGAAGAGATGTGCGACAGCATGTTAGATACTATTATTCTGAAGAAAGAGCATTTGATACCGTTCCTTGCCAAAAGGCAGAATGAGGATAAGTTTGCAGAGTTGTTTGATTCCACTTTGGAAAGTATTGCTAATGAGAATGAAGAAATATTCTACATTCTCAATGAGGACGAGACGAGAATATCCATCATGAAGCCCATTTCAGATGTGGTATCAGGTGGAACAAATAAGAAAAATGCTTTTTGCCGCTCGCTAATAGGTGATGTGGCAAGTTTCTCCTTTGAAAATGCTTTTGAAGCGGGCTATGATTTCTTCTCCACCATATTCGAGTACCTTATCAAAGATTACAATGCCAATGGTGGAGGGAACTATGCCGAATACTATACTCCTCACTCCATTGCTGCGATTATGGCAAAATTGCTTGTCGCTCCATCAGAGGATGTAAAGAGTGTAACCTGTTATGACCCCTCCGCAGGTACTGGTACGCTGGTTATTGCCTTGGCTCATGCCATTGGCGAGCAGAATTGTACGGTTTACACACAAGACATCAGCGACAAGTCTTCCACTATGATGATGCTTAACCTGATACTTAATAGCATGAGCCATTCGCTCACACATGTTATCCAGGGCAATACATTGAAACATCCGTTCCACAAGAACGATGATGGATCGTTGCGTAAATTTGACTATATAGTCAGCAATCCACCTTTCAAACTGGATTTCTCCGACTATCACAGCGATTTGAAGAATGACACCTACAAGGGGCGATTCTTTGCAGGTGTTCCCAATATACCCAACAAGAACAAAGCAGGGATGGAGATTTATCTTTGCTTCTTCCAACATCTGCTTTACAGTCTGAAAGATGATGGCAAGGCAGCCATCGTGGTTCCTACGGGTTTCATTACAGCCAAGAGCGGTATTGCTCATAAAATACGCAAGCATTTAGTAGATGGAAAAAAGTCCATTCTACGTGGCGTTGTTAGTATGCCAAGCAATATCTTTGCTAATACCGGAACAAATGTCAGTGTTGTTTTCATTGACAAGTCAGGAGTGGATAAACCCGTATTGATAGATGCAAGCAAACTTGGAGAAACCATCAAGGACAATGGCGTACAGAAAACAAAGTTGCGTACTGAGGAGATAGAGCAAATTGTAGAAACCTTCCGCAACAAGGAAGTTATTGAAGATTTTTCTGTTACACCCTCGTTTGATGAGATAAAAGAAAAAAGCTATAGTTTCTCCGCTGGTCAGTATTTCGACATCAAAATAGAATATGTGGATATTACAGGAGAGGAGTTCAACGCTCGTATGGCTTCTTTCCGTCAGACGCTTACCGAACAGTTTGCTGAAAGTCATAGACTTGAGAAGGAAATCATGCGTCAGCTTGACAACTTGAAATTTAATAAGCAAGTTTAGGTTATGGAGCAACAACATAGTATATCACGAGCATATGACATTGCGGCTGAAACCATAAAAAACGCAATTTTACAAGGGCAGTACGAAGCTGCTAAAGGTGTTAATCGCATTCAGTTGGCGACTTATTTCAGTGTAGGTAAATATGTTTCGGCTAATACTCGGCATGGAGTTTGGGGTACAGGGGCTTTGGAAACTATCAGCTCCCGATTACGCCAACTATTGCCAGGCTTGAGAGGATATTCTGCCGATAGCCTTAAATTGATGCGTATTTTCTATGAAGAATGGAAAGAATTAGATGCAAAGTCCTTAGAGCCAGAAGGCGGAAAGGATAAACCGTTAATCACAATTCACGAATTAAATAATTCTGAAGGGCAACAGTTATCAATTCGTGAATTGCAATTCACAAATTCAGCAAACTTCCCCATCGATGATTTCTTCAAAGTTCCTTTTACCCATCATTCCCGTATTATTGCCAAAGTAAAGTCGCTCGATGAACGTCTTTACTATATCCATCGTTGTGCCGAAGAACACATGTCGGTGGAAACTCTAAAAAAGACAATGGCTAATGATGACTTTCATCATCAGTCCGACCTCCCGAACAACTTTACAGTCACTATCAATAAAGAAGATTTGGCACGTAAGGCGGTTATGGCTTTCAAAGATGAGTACTTATTAAACTTTATCAATGTTGAAGAAATAGGAGAACGTGATGCCGCGGATATAGACGAGCGTGTGGTGGAACAGCAAATCATCCACAATATCAAGAAGTTTATTATGACTTTCGGGCACGACTTTGCATTTGTAGGTAATCAATATCGTATGGAGATATATGGCGTGGAGCATTTCCCCGACCTTGTATTCTTCAATCGAGAACTCAATGCTTTGGTTGTTATTGAACTGAAAACAGGCGAGTTCAAAACGTCCTATCTTGGACAACTCAATGCCTATCTTGCCATTGCAGACGACAAGATACGCAAGCCGCATGAAAATCCAACCATAGGCATTGTGCTCTGCCGAAGTGCAAACAAGAACTACGCAGAGTATATGGTGCGCCAATATGACAAGCCTATGGGAGTGGCAACCTATAAGACATCCGCAGAAATGCCTGAGAAACTGCGTAAAGCTCTGCCAAGTATTGATGAATTAAAGAAATTGTTATGAATCAAAGTATCTCTCCAAAATATCAAATGAGCATTGTTCAAAAGATAACTGATAGCCTATTTGAGCAATTCACAAGTTATGAGAATGTGGAAGCATATCTGAATAAATGGCATCAAGTGGAACATGATAATTTTAATTATTTCTGGGAGAACTTCCAGTTTTATTATAGGGATGAGGCAAAAAAGAAAATAGATGCAGCTAAAACTCTCCATAATGTTGATGGCGAAACATTACTGAAGATTGCTATTGATTTGGGGATAGAAACTCCTGATTATATCCCAAGCATACCAACTTTCAAAAATGAATTAAAGTCCAGTTATGAAATAGCAAGCCTGACCTTTGAAAAGGCATTTAGAAATGTAGAGACAGATCCAAGCCTTGCTATCGGATTAGCAAATTCAGCCCTTGAAAGCATTATTAAAGAGATTCTGAAGGATTCAAGAATAAATGTAACATGGAGTGAAAAAGAGACTCTGACAAAACTCGTTGGAAATATATGCAAAGCTTTTGGCTTTCAGAGTAATGGCAAATTCCCGACAGAGATAAAAACTTTAGCCAGTTCTCTAAAAAGTGCGGGGCAAGCTATAGAAAATTTGCGTAGTGATAAAACTGAATTTCATGGGAAAACAGATGGAGATTTAATGATTACAGATGCGGTATATGCTTACTTTGTTGTCAATGCAACAACAACTGTTGGCCTATTTCTCTTAAATTTCTACAAATCTAATTATCCACCTATTGTTAAGTCTGAGGTAATTTTAGATGATGAGATACCCTTTTAAGCAAAACTAAAATGAAGAAATATAAACTTGGAGAATTGATAGAGATTTCGAGAGGAGCAAGCCTTAGTGGGGAATATTATGCCACAAAGGGCGAATATATTCGCTTGACTTGTGGCAATTTTGACTATCGTAATAATTGTTTCAAAGAAAACACATCCAAAGACAATCTCTATTATGTTGGAGAGTTCAAACCGGAGTTTTTGCTGGAGGAGGGCGATATAATTACCCCACTTACCGAGCAGGCAATTGGATTGTTAGGCTCTACTGCACTCATTCCTGAAAGTGGAAAGTATATTCAAAGTCAAGATGTTGCCAAAGTTACTTGTAATAAAGAACTATTAGACAAAAAATATGCGTTTTATCTTCTTTCTTCCGATATAGTTAAGCAACAATTGAGCGCAGGCGCACAACAGACAAAAATCAGACACACCTCACCTGATAAAATCAAAGACTGTACGGTATGGATACCCAATCTTGATGTTCAAAAGAAAGTGGGGCAATTGCTATCTGATATTGATGCGAAGATTGCGCTTAATCGTGCGGTAAATCATAATTTAGAGGTGATGGCAAAGCAGCTCTATGATTATTGGTTTGTGCAGTTTGATTTCCCAAACGAGGAGGACAAGCCGTACAAGTCGAGCGGTGGTAAGATGGTCTGGAATGAGAAGTTGAAAAGAGAAATACCCCAAGGATGGGAAGTGTGTCCTATTAATAATAGGCTTGAAATCAAGTCAGGATTTCCATTCAAATCTGATACATATAAAACTTTTGGTCGCTATAAAGTTATTACTATTAAAAATGTCCAAGATGGTGAACTTGTAACATCTGGTTGTGATTATGTCAATGAGATTCCAAGCCGAGCAAACGATTACATATCTCTCAAATTTGGAGATAGATTAATTTCGCTAACAGGAAATTGTGGGAGATTATGTGTCGTATGCGAAGAAAACCTATTATTAAATCAGCGTGTGGGATTATTGTATTGTGATGCAATATATTTGGAATACTTTTATAATTTCCTAAATAGCAATTCGATGAGAATGATGGTCGCTAATCTCGCAAATGGTGCAGCACAAGCAAATCTAAGTCCAGTTGAACTATGTAAAACTGACTGTTATATTCCAGACTACAATATATTGTGTAAATATAATAGAAAAGCAAATACGCTTCGTAAAGCCATAATACAGAACAAGCACGAAATATTTCTGCTTATTAAGCAGCGGGACGAACTTCTGCCCCTTTTAATGAATGGTCAAGTATCGGTAAATTATGATTTACCGCACGATTAACAGCTATTTTTCTGTCTATTGTTGAAAATATATTGCCAATATACTCTTGTTCTTCTACAGAAGGCAAGAGTATAGGCATATCATATAAAGTTTGTGCAGATAACGTATATCGCATTCCACTACCAGTAGCATTTAGTTCTAAATACTTTTTGATATAATCTGAATGCATAAACGCATTGAGATATTTTCCCAATAAAATATCTTCATTGGGCTTTACTAATGCACAATGATAACCAAGGACAACATCATCAAAATTATCTGCTATATATGTCGAAATACCAATATCATTACGTGTTTCACTATCTTTTGTAAAAGCGACATACCCTTTTCTAAGAGAGAAACGTTCGATGTTTTTATCATTAGCAGAAGCAATCATAAAGGAATTATACATAGATTCAGTAATTGCCCAATTATGATACACATCCACAAAATTGCACAACTTTACTTTATGCTCCCCTTCTTTGGTCTTTTTGTCTATGCTACTTATTACGATTTCAGCTACATCTCCTAATTTGTATTTCTTGAAATTGGATGGTAAGACCTCTCCTAACCAATTAGCATTAGTAATTGGTTTAGTAGCTTCTTGATTTTTAGCTTGTTCCATATTCAAAGTGTGTTTATAAGCTAATTGCTATTGCAAAGATACAGAATGAAACTTGTAATCAAGAATTTTCA
>ERZ772979.1413-NODE-1413-length-13862-cov-3.680742_pt1 | contig 13862 bp, 14 predicted proteins | sample MGYA00511130_ERZ772979 | MGnify/ENA primary metagenome ERZ772979 (study PRJEB29015, sample SAMEA2738103) | human oral metagenome | biome: human oral; feature: human-associated habitat; material: saliva | place: China | collected 2186 ... | reverse complement strand
GATTTACCACTAAAAGATATTAAGGTCGTAATACTAGGCCAAGATCCTTATCATAATCCCGGACAAGCGTGCGGACTTAGTTTTTCAGTTAACGATGGAGTACCCTTACCAAAAAGCCTTATTAATATTTATAAAGAATTATATAACATTTTTTTACAATAATGATCCAAAAAGCAATTGTTTTTTCCAAATAAAATGTGTACCTTTGCAGTGAATTTTAACGATAAGATAATCTTTGATTATCAGCTAAAAGTAGTTATTTAAAAACCAAATTAGCATAAGAACATATGGAAAATAATCTAAAAATAAAAGGGAACATCTGGATAGAAACCGATACAGGCCTGGAGATCAATGCTGCCAAAGCATTACTTTTGGAACAAATAGATGTATTAGGTTCTATCTCAGAAGCGGCAAAGGTGCTCAATATGCCTTATCGCCGTGCTTGGGGAATGATACAGGAAATGAACAGAGACTCTTCTTTTGAGATAGTTGCTAAAGAAGCCGGAGGAAAAGCTGGTGGGCATAGTATACTCACTGAAGAAGGTCGTGACATTCTTCAACTTTTTAAGGATGTAAATGAAAGCCTAAAGCAGTATAGCAAAGGTGAAAATGGCTGTTTTACAGGCTGGAAGGAAGCATAGAGTTGTAGTAAACTCAGCTTTATCTCGAGGGGGTGTGATTCGGAGATAAAAATCCACTCCTTAAAAATTGTTTTGTCTTTTAAAAAAAGGTATAGTTTGTAAAATAAATACTGATATCTTCCCATTCTAAAGTAACTTTTATCTTTTTCATCATTTCTTCTTTAAAACAGGTGGTAATACACTAAATTATCTTCTATATCTTTTATCTATAGTCAAACAAATTTAGATTGCGAATAAATAAAAAATTTATTATTTTTGCACTGTCTATGGAACTAAGACTGTAACCAACAGAAATAGAGGAACTTAGAAAGCTCCAACGCAACTTGCAAGGTCGCTCGGATTATACCCGAGTTACCTGTATTTTGATGCTTTCTATGGGCAATACTCCTATTTTTGTTGCTGATTGCTTAGGTATAGATATTTCTACTATTTATCGTTATCGTTCCTTATATCTTGAAGGAGGACTAGATAAACTCCTTGAGAATCGTTATAGAGGTTATCAAGGTCTGCTTAATATTTTTCAAATAGAATCCTTAAAACAAGAGTTACGCACACATCTTTATACAGATGCAAAACAAGTATCTCAATGGGTTAAAGACACTTTTGAAGTTACCTATACTTCACAAGGGATGGCTGATTTACTTAACAGAATTGGTTTTTCTTACAAGAAAACAACCGAAGTGCCTTGTGAGGCAGATCCTTTAAAACAAAAACTATTTGTTGAAGCACTCTCTAAAATTCTTCAAGAAAAGGAAGAAGGGGATGTGGTGTATTTTGCCGGTGGTGTTCATCCTACGCACAACAGCCGTTCCACTTATGCTTGGATAGAGAAAGGTAAAGAGTTTCAACAACCAACAGTTAGTGGGCGTGATAGATTGAATATCAATGGTTTACTTAATGCTTATGATGTTACAGATGTAATAGCTCTTGATTGTGAATGCGTTAATGCAGAATCAACAAAAGAACTTTACGAATTAGCTCTTAAAAAGCATCCAAACGCTAAAAATATTTATATTATATCCGATAATGCTCGCTACTATCACAATAAAGAACTTCAAAACTGGGTAGAAGATAATAGAATCAAGCAAATTTTTCTTGCCTCCATACTCTCCGAACCTCAATTTAATAGAGCGCTTGTGGAAATTCTTACGAAAAAAAGTAATCAATACGGGTTTCTATCGGAACAAGACAGAATTCTGAGATGCTATAAGGAATTTCTTTGATAATATTAAAAAGGAGTTAGAGTCACTTCTAACTCTCAATTTCCGTTTGATAAATTCACAAACCATTTCTTTTTGACTATAATAGCTTATCAACCCAAAGGCAGATGTCTGACGAGGTTTGCCTTTATTGACATTCAGAATCTTAGAAAGAACTATCTACAATCGTTTTTTGACGGCAACTTATGGCTTAACAAACGGCGTCAGAAGACTGACACGCTTTCAAACGTGCGACTGATAGATGCCGCTTTAAACATCATCAAGGGAGGGCAAGGGTAAAGGAGAGAATTTAGATGTGCTGAAAAAATCTCCACCTTCACTTCGTGCGATCGCACGCTGCGTTCGTTCAGGTAGTATTTTTTCAGTTCAAACTTTGTGTCGCTAAAACCCTACGGATGGCATACTTCTGAAGATGAGCGCATAGGCGTCTAACAAGAAAAGTTTTTTCATTGCTAATAATATACTATTTTTCTACTTTGGTGTTCGATATATTTGCCATTCCTGTAGGTTTGTTTTAGGGTCCAGTTACCTTGAGTGTCGTACTTGTAGCGGTAGGTAGTTACGGAGGTTGCTGTGGTATTGTCTTCTTTTTTGTAGCTTAATTCTCTGCGACTTATATCGCCTTGTGGGGTGTATTGATAGCGGTATTTTTCAGCTTGATCTAGAGGGAACTTGGTGTTGTATTCAGTTTCTTCAACGACTTGGTTTTTATCGTTGTATTGATATTCTATTATAAGGTGACCATATTTTATTTCCTTGATTAATTGTCCTTTATCATTATAGTGATATAGTTTTTCTTCTTTTAGTTCTCCTTCTTTTAGTTGGTTTTTATCGTAGTTAGCAATGCTTTTGATCTGCCTATCGGGAGTGTAGTATATTTCTAAGCTTAAGGTATTCTTCTCACCAAAAGAACGCAAGCGCTGCAGGTTACCTTTGTCGTCATAATCAATTTTCAGGGAGAAGACCACCTCTTCACCATTATTAAAGAAGACTTCGGTGCAGTATTGTTTACCGTTCTTGGTTTGGTAATTAAAATAAACGATTTTGCCCTCTTGATAGGCAATATGGCTTATTTGTCCGTCATCATTGCGGGTGATGATACGATTTTCAGACAAGAAAAACACATCTAAGCTGCCTTGCAGGGGTGTATCTAAGAAATCTTTAACGTGAGTTTCGTGGTATTCCATCTGGTCTTGGCCTGTGAGGGAATCTTTCGAATAAGAGGGAGGATCCCAGATACATATAGGGAACTGATAGATGAAGGTTTCTTTAGTAAAGAACTCATCATTGAAGTGATCTTGGCGGAAGGTAAGACGCCCTAAGGTATCGTACTCTGAGATGATAGGCAAGGTATCATTTCTGTATTGCTGATAAGTGATGAGTTGTTTTACTCTGCCGCGAAGATGCTCTTTTTCCCAATCGGAGAAAGGATTGGAAGGTTCTGGTCTTTGAGAGCAGCTTATCATCAAGCAAGACAGGAAAAGTGCTATTTGTATTTTGGATATGTATTTCATAGAGTGTTTTGCTATGTGCGGCAAAGGTAAGCATTTATTTTGAGAGAAGCCCCTCTTTGCTGTTTTTTATTAGGTCAAACGCATCAAAATTTAAATTAATCATCTGATTATCATAATTATTCTTATCTTTGCTAAAAAAATAGGAATAAATTTATGAGTGCAGAAATTTGGAATGCTATTGCAGTTGTAAAAGACCCACGAGTTCAAGGAAGAATTGATTATCCTTTAGGGTTGATATTATTGGTAAGCTTATATGCAACTATATCAGGATGTGATGATTGGGAGCAAATTGAAGATTATGCTAATATCCATAGCGAAGACTTAAGAAATCTATATACTAAACTTTCTGGGAAAGAATTGAAGGTTAGCAGAATGCCTACTCACGATACCTTTAATCATGTATTTCAGGTAATTGACCCCAAAGAATTTTTAGAGGGTTACAAAAAATTTATAATATCAATTTACGAAACTCTTACAGGTAAAACTATCGCCATTGATGGAAAAACACCAAGAGGAATAAAACAAACAGCAAACTCACATCCTTCTCATATTGTTTCAGCCTATTGTACTGACCATCATTTTGTTATAGACCATATAAATAGTGAAGTCAAAGGACACGAATTATCCTCAATACTGGATCTTATAAAGCTATTATTTCTTGAAAATAATACGGTAACTATTGATGCAGCAGGTACTTATGTTGAAGTTATTGAGATGATTCTCTCAAAAGGAGGTAACTTTGTCTTGCCAGTAAAAGGTAATCAGAAAAAACTATTAGAGTTCATAGAAAAGGAATTTAGAGAATATCGGGGAAATACAGTATCTGCTGATACACAAGAAGATATAGGACATGGGAGGGTTGAGAAGCGAACGGTTTATTGTATTACAGAAATAAAAACAGATGATGATATAGATGGCTGTATGCAAAAGTGGAAGGGGGTAAAAACTTTGGTGAAGATAGTTCGTGAGGTATATAAGAAAGCAGATAAAAGTACCCGCATAGAAACCGTTTATTACATAACGAATTTGATAGATCCAAAAGAGATAAATCGCGCTATACGAGCACATTGGGGAATAGAAAATAATCTACATAGGTCATTAGATGTGCTGCTCAATGAAGACCATAGTCAAAAAAGTAATCATAATGTGGTTGAGAACTTCCACATAATGAGCTTATTAGCACTTTTTATAATAAAAGAGATAAGTAAACAAAGAGGAATTAGTATGAACCGTACCCGAAAACTATGTGGCTATTCTTCCCCTTCTAAACTCCTTGTTAATTAAAGAATTTTGATGTGTTTACCCTGTGGTAAACCTTATTATATGTGGCTATAGAATTCTATTCAAAGAAAAAGGATATAAAAGATAAGAAAAATTAAGATACAACAACAAAAATCTATTAAAAATAATCATTAATCGTTAATCATTAATTTTCGTTCTACTTGCTCCTATGGCAGAGGCCATGATTCCCAGAATCAGTATAGTAAGGAAGACTACTACAATCTCAGACCAACGAATGTCTATAGGGTAGGGAATAGGGATCATTGCATTGGGGTTGATATATAGCATAGGATAGGCTTTTTGAAGCCAAGCGATACCCACACCTAAGCCGACCCCAAAAATGGCGCCTAATAGGGAGATAATAGCTCCTTGTAGGAAGAAAATACGCCTTATCTGACTAAGGGTCATACCCATGGCAAAGAGAGTATATAGGTTCTTCTGTTTGTCTAAAATCATCATGATAATTGCCCCTACAAGGTTGAATAAGGCTACAATGAGTACTAAGGTGAAGATAAGATAAGTGGCAAGGTTCTCGGTTTGGAACATCTTATACAAGTCTTCATTAAGCTCCATACGGTCTTTGATGACAAAATCACTCCCCAAGACTGAAAGAAGTCGTTTTTTTCCTTCTTCAGAAGAAATACCCTTTGTCAATTTTATCTCTATGGCGGATACATCATTCTCTTTTAGGCCTAATAATCGCTGAGAAAGTGATAGGGTAGCAAAGACATACTTGCTGTCCAAATCCTCTGTAACTTGGTAATAGTCAGATAGTAACACTGTTTCCTCGCGATAGGGGGTACTGGTAGAGGTGATACTTCCTTTGCCTGCCTTAGGCACTATAATCTGTAGTGGAGTAGTGCTGGTAAAGAGGCCTAAGTTCAGTGTTTCGGCAATGATATTACCCACCACTACATAATCATCGCTAAGTAGCCACTCTTTGGGGCTTAGCACTAAGATACTATCTACAGCATTGACTTTCGGATAGTTTTCATCTACTCCCTTGATATAAGCGATATAGTTTTTGCCTTGGCTATTGAGGAATACACGTTCCTCCAAGATCTTGCTATAGTGAGCTACCGTCTTCTCTTGAGATAGGGCTTTCTCTTGTTGGGCGGTAAGGTAAAAGATTTTCCCACTCTTTGGGAGTACTTTCAGGTCAGGATCGAAATAATTGGAAAACGACATACTGAAAGTCCTCAGCCCTGAGAAGCCCGCCAGAACAATCATCAGGGAGGCACCACCTATGATAAGCACAAAGATGGACATCCAGTTGATAATATTAATCACGTTCTGCGAGCTTTTTGAGCGTACATACCGCCAAGCTATAAAGAGAGAGGCTTTCAAGAGGGGTTAAGATTTTTTACGTTTGATAAGCAATTCAGGATTCTCTATAGGGTTTTCTTCTCCCTTGAGAGAGTGCTCTATCTGGGAGAGGTATTCTAGGGAATCGTCCAAGAAAAAACTCAAATCTGGCATTTTTCTCAGTTGATGTCTCACTCGCTGTGCCACTTCATGCTTTATCTGGAAGCTGTTGGACTGTATGGCCTTAAGGATTTCTTTGCCTTGCTCACTGGGAAATACACTGATGTATACTTTAGCCAGGGTTAGATCGACCGTGATGGCTACTTTTGTCACCGATAGGATAAGGTTGGTGAGTCCACCATTTTGTACGGCACGGCCTAAAATATCTCCCAGATCTTGTTGCAGAAGTCCTGCTATTTTCTTTTGTCGATTGGTCTCCATAAATGCTATAAATACATAAAACGATGCAAAGATAAAAATAATTTGCGAATAATTGTAGGTTTGTATTATAAAAATTGTATCTTTGCACTTTCATAAATAAATTCACGTATACACTATAATGAATATGGAGAAATTAACAAAATTAACAAATAGTATCTTTTCTTTTCTTTCTTCTTTGTCTCAGAACAATAATCGAGAATGGTTTTCTGATAACAAAAAAGATTATGAAAAAGCAAAAAGTCAAGCAGATAGCTTCTTTAGGGCAGTATATGCGGCTATCCAAGAGAAAGATCACTTAGGGGCAATCAAGATATATCGTATATATAATGACTTGCGTTTTGCCAAGGATAAGCCACCTTATAAGACGCATTTTGGACTGTATTTTGGTAGATTGCAGCCTAAGTATAGGGGTGGTTATTACCTTCATTTAAGTCCTGAACAGAGTTTTGTAGGTGGGGGATTTTTCAATCCTGAGCCTAAGGATCTCTTGCGTATTCGTCAGGAAATAGCTCAGGAAGGGGAACACTTTTCTCAGATAATGAATTCAGAGCCTATCAGGAGTTATTTCTCAGGGCAGTTATGGGGTCAGGAGGTAAAGACCACTCCCAAGGGATTCGATAAGGACGATCCTATGATTGATTTCTTGCGTAAGAAACAGTTTTTGCTCAAGCGGGATTTCACCTTGGATCAAGTGCTTGCAGACTCCTTTTTCCAAGAAGTGGTAGATACTTTTGTAGCCATGCGACCTTTTTATGACTTTATGACCCAAGCACTCACCACAGATGCTAATGGGGAACCTTTGTATAATTAAAAATGAATATAATGAAAAAGAAAATTACCCTTTTGCGAGTTATAGTTACTTCGTTTGCGATGTTTTCCATCTTTTTTGGAGCAGGAAACTTTATACTTCCTCCACGCTTGGGGCAACAAGCAGGGGATCACTGGTTATTAGTGGCGATTGGTTTCTGTCTTTCGGCAGTATTGATTCCTATTGCAGGAATTTTAGTACAAGCACGCTTGCAGGGCTCGGTATTAGATTTTGGTAAAAAAGTAAGCCCCATAGTGGCACTTATCTTAGGTTGTTTGCTCTATGGGATGTGCTTGGCTTTCCCTATGCCACGTACCGCTTCGGTAAGTTATGAGATGGTATCCGCTTCTTTTACAGGTACCATTCCTGCTTGGGCTAAGTACTTTTTTTATATAGTCTATTTTCTTTTAGTAGGATATTTGTGCTATCAGCGCAACAAGGTCCTGGATGTATTGGGCAAGTATCTGACTCCTATTATGGTAGGGATTATCTTCCTTCTTATCCTAAAAGCTATTTTTTCTATAAGTGATATAGAGATATCCTCTTTCCAAAAACCTTTAGCAGAGGGGCTTAAGGAAGGATATCAGACCTATGATGCAATGTCCTCTATCATCATAGGAGGGGTAATTAGTGCTTCTTTGTTTATGGATAATTCATTGGATAAGAGCCAAGTGAAGCGCTTGACTATTTATTCAGGGATAGGAAGTGGAATTTTGCTTTTTATCACCTATACAGGATTTATCTATGCGGGAGCTTCTCAGGGAGGGTATTTCCCAGCTATTGTTGAGCGAGTACCACTATTGGTGGCTATTACCAAGCATGTATTGGGAGGGGTAGGAGGATTGCTCCTAAGTATAGCCGTGGGTATTTCCTGTTTTACTACAGCTGTAGGTATTATCACTGGAGGAGCTGATTTTTTCAAAGAAATTACCAAAGGAAATGAGCGTACTTATAGAATATTTGTAACTATTCTCTGTGTATATTGTGTGATTGTAGCCCCTTATGGAGTGGAGTATATCATCAAGATAGCCTATCCTGTACTGGTGTTATTCTATCCAGTGGTAATCGTTTTGGTCTTTTTACATCTGTTGCCTTCTTATTTGGCTTCCAAAACGGTCTTCAAAGTGGTTTCATTGGTTACTTTTGTTACTACTATCCCTTTGTTCTTAGAACAATTGGGTTACCACTTCTTCGAAGTGCCTTTCCCCCTACACGAATATGGAGTTTCGTGGTTGTTTCCTGCTTTCTGGGCATGGATTACGACTGTACTAATAGAAAAAACAATTGTTAAATCAAAAAAATAATGTCTCTTATCCTTCCTTCTTCTTTGCTCAAGGCAATAAACCAGAGAAAAAAAGAAGATGCTTTTCGTTGTCTCTCACTTAAAAATTATATAGTAGACTTTTATTCAAATGATTACTTAGGGCTTGCGCATAATCCCCAACAAAGGGAGTATTCGCAGGCTCTGCTCTCCCGAGAGCCTCAGTACAATGGGAGTACAGGTTCTCGCCTGCTATCAGGGAACTACCCTTTGATAGAGAAAGCAGAGGAGCAGTTGGCTGCCTTTCATCAGGCTCCTAAGGGATTGATATTCAACTCAGGTTATGATGCCAATGTGGGGATTTTCTCCTCAATCCCTCTCAAGGGGGATGTGGTGCTATATGACCAATATATACATGCCTCCATCCGAGATGGGTTACAATTGACAAATGCTCAGAGCTTTAAGTTCAAACACAATTCTTTGGAGGATCTTAGGGAAAAATTGGAAAGATTTTCAGGGAAGTATACCACCATTTATATAGCTACCGAAGCGGTTTTCTCCATGGATGGAGACATACCTAACCTAAAGGAAATGGTTGCCCTGTCCAAACAATATCAAGCCTATCTGATAGTAGATGAGGCACACTCAGTAGGAGTATTTGGAGAGAGGGGAGAGGGGCTCTGCCAGCAGTTAGGTATAGCTGATGAGGTCTTTCTTCGCTTGATTACCTTTGGTAAAGGGATTGGAGCACATGGAGCTATTGCGCTGGCTCAGGAGCCAGTAATAGACTATTTGATAAATTTTGCTCGTTCGTTCATCTATACCACAGCCCCTTCGCCTGAGAGTATAGCCTCAATAATGGCTTCCTACAAGCTTTTGCCTGAGCTGAAGGAAAGGAAAGTGTTACAAGAGCGTATTGCTTTCTTTAGGGAGAAGATACCCTTTTTTCCTTCAACAGAACAGGTCTATTTTATGGATTCTCAATCTTCTATACAAGGACTTGTAGTGAAGGACACTCAAAGACTGAGAAGTCTTTCCTCCTTGCTACAAACTCAGGGATTGGGTATCAAGCCTATTTATGCACCTACAGTACCTAAAGGAGAAGAGCGCCTAAGGATTTGCCTGCACAGCTTCAATAGTCAGGCAGATATAGAACAACTCTTTTCATTGATTACTCAATGGCTTGAATCGCAGTAGTGGGTACTACTTCTTTTAGGTAGATGCCATCTTGCTCAAAGGATAAGGGTGTCTCAGGAAAATCCAATTGGGTAAGTCTTTTGAGCTCTTCGTATACCTTACAATTGTTGTCCAATTCCAACCCTTTGGCTTTGGTCTGCTTTACAGAAAGAACATTGGCGAAGAGAAAATCGCCTTTGCGATTGATTTTTATATCCAATAAGGGAGCAATTCCGTTAGGCCCGGTCAAGCTAAAGCGCCCATAAGTATTGAAATTTCCCATACTATAGGCAATGAATTTTCCTTTGTATACCTCTACGGCACGTGTCACGTGGGGGCCATGTCCCAGTACTATATCGGCTCCATTGTCGATAGCTGTGTGGGCAAACTCATACACGTTGCCTCGGTTCTCCCCATAGAAAGTTTCCTTTTGGCGTGTTACTCTGGTATAAGAAGCCCCCTCGGCGCCACCATGGAAGGAGACGATTAGAATATCGACCTGAGGTCGAAGCTCTTGGATGATATTTATTACCTTTTCTGTTGCATTGATAGAGATCATGTGGCTATTGGGTGAAAAGGCACAAAAACCATACTTGATACCTTCTTTCTCAAATACAACCGACTTATTCTCCACAGGCCCTGCATGATAGATGCCTACTTCATTGAGTACTCGAGCAGTATTGAGGCGACCTTTTTCTCCAAAGTCATTAGCATGGTTGTTGGCAGTGCTCATCAGGTTGAAGCCCGCTTCCTTTAAGATAGTCCCATAGCGATCAGGCATGCGAAAGGCATAGCAAGAACCTTCTTCCTTATCCTTGCACTTATCAGAATCTCCTTCGTCCAGGATAGCCCCTTCTAAATTGCCAAAAACAATGTCTCCCTTTAGGTAAGGCTTTACCTGCTTGAAACTCTCTATAGCATCGTCCTTGGGAAGATACCCAAGGGGAAAGGCCGAGCCAATCATTACATCACCTACTGCTACTATAGAAAGGGTGTCCTTGGTAGGGGAGAGGGCAAGGGGGGCTTTAGATAGAGAAGAAGTAAGGGTGTCCCGCTGGACAGGAATAAGGGTAGGTCTTATCTGTCCGTAAGATAAATTACAGAAAATCAGCGATATAAATAGAAAATATTTGTAAGACATAGACTTGTATTAGATTCAAAAAATAATGGATTAGTAGACCAGATCACCTATTTTTCTTTCTTTGTAGACCCCTTTTTCGATCTGCCAACATACTTTATAAGGGCGTTCAGCATAATTATTATTTGCTACTATATAAAGTATATCGTTTTCCTTGTCATAATGGACGGAATTATGGTCTATAGAAAAAGTAGGTTCATACAAATCGCTATAAGCATCCTTGGGGAGGGACACTTGTTTTCCACGAATGTTTATCACAATACTTTTATATTCTGTAGTTGGCATTTTTCCATCAGTACCATAGGGAAGTTTATCATCTATTACTTCTACTCCACTTGGTGAGTCTTTGTAGTATTCAAATGAATGTTTACTCTTGTCGAACTTTCCAGAAGTAAGGACAACTTGAATTTCTTTTCCTTCAAAGACAATAGTATTTCCTTTGGCAATGCCTTTGGCTATTATAGGGAATTCATGTATCCACTTGACCCTATCATTATAAATGAACCCTTCCTCATCGGTGTAAATCCAATTACCATCGGTTGCCTTATCGTAGTTATACACAAAAACAATGGTCTTGTTATTGAGCCTTTTGAGCACTTTGCTTTGGGCACTTTTTCCTTTTCGTACATTTACATAACCATCTTTGTCATTGATTACCGCAAAGGCTTCTTCTTGAGCATGAACAAAAGCAAACTGACAAAAAAACAGAAAAGTTAAGAATAGTTTCTTCATAATAATAGGTTTTTAGTTAGGACTATAAAAGTATAGTCTAAGAGATGTGATCTATATTTTAGAAAGGAATACCTACTTTTCTTCCTTTGTAGACACCCTTTTCTATCTGCCAACAAACCGTATAAGCCCCTGCACCGTCACCATTATTTGCTACTATATAGAGAATATCATTGTCTTTATCATAATAGACAAAATTATAGACAAAATTGAGGTCTGTATATAAATTAGGTTGGTACAAATCACTATAGGCACTTTGAGGAATGGAGACTTGTTTTCCTCGAATCTTTACCTCAATATTCTTATATTCCTTCTTTGGCATATTACCATCTGTTCCCCAGAAAGGTTTTCCATCTATTTTTTCTATTACATCACGATACTCTTTATGATACTTGAAGGAATGTTTGTCCTTATCAAACTTTTCAGTAGCGAGAGTTACCTGAATCTCTTTTCCTTCAAAAACAATAGTATTTCCTTTGGCAATACCCTTAGCTATTTGAGGAAATTTATGTATCCATTTGACCCTGTCATTGTAAATATATCCTTCATAATCAGCATAAATCCAATTGCCTTCTTGAGCCTTATCATATTCAAGAACAAAAATAAGGGTATTGTTTTCAAGTTTTTTAAGCACTTTGCTTTGGGTACTTTTTTCTTTTCGTACATTTACATAACCATCTTTGTCACTGATTACAGCAAAGACTCCTCCTTCTATAGCTTGAGCCACGACAAATTGACAGAATAACAAAAAGGGGACTACTAACTTTTTCATAGTAAGCAAATTTTCTTAGTTAAGGCTATAAGAGGTTCCTTCCTTACCATCTTTCAGTTGGATACCGATTGCGGAAAGCTCATCACGAATCTTGTCAGAGAGGGCAAAATCCTTGTTGGCACGGGCTTCCATACGCATATCGATCAGCAACTGTAGTACGCCATCGAGTCTGTCATTATTTGCGGCATTTAGCTCTTCATTTTTTAGTCCTAAGACATCAAAAACAAAGGCATTGACAAGGCTGCGAAGCTCTTCAAGTTCTTGGATAGAGATTTTTTCTTCCCCGCTTTTCACTTGGAAGATCCACTTAACAGCTTCAAAGAGGTGAGCAATGAGAATAGGCGCATTGAAATCGTCCAAGAGGGCATCGTAACACTTTTGTTTCCATTGTTCTATCTCAGAGGAAAGAGGTCCTGGGTGTCCTATCTCAGAGGTTAGCTCATTGAGGATTTTTATAGCCTCCATCAGTCTGTTGAAGCCCTTTTCAGCGGCGAGCATAGCCTCGTTGGAGATATCCAATACACTACGGTAGTGTGCTTGCATAAAGCAAAAACGAATCACCGCAGGAGCGAATGGTTTTTCAAAGAAAGTGTTATCCCCAGAGATAAGCTGCATTGGGAGGATATAGTTTCCGGTAGATTTGCTCATACGCTGTCCGTTCATGGTAAGCATATTGGCATGCATCCAGTAGCGTACAGGGCTCTGGCCATGTCCGGCCTTGCCTTGAGCTATTTCACATTCGTGGTGAGGGAATTTCAGATCCATCCCCCCTCCGTGGATATCGAATTGGTCACCGAGGTATTTAGTACTCATCACAGTACACTCCAAGTGCCAGCCAGGGAAGCCATCCCCCCAAGGAGAAGCCCAACGCATGATATGAGCAGGGGAAGCTTTCTTCCACAAGGCAAAATCCTGAGGATTGCGCTTTTCTCCCTGTCCGTCGAGGTCACGGGTATTGGCAAAGAGCTCCTTTATATTGCGACGAGAAAGTTCCCCATAGTTCAGTCCTCGCCTGTTGTATTCGAGTACGTCAAAATATACAGAACCGTTGCTTTCGTAAGCAAAACCATCTTTTAAGAGTTTTTCAGTTAGCTGTATCTGTTCCAAGATATGTCCTGTAGCAGTAGGCTCGATAGTAGGGGGGAGTAGGTTGAAGATTTCCAAAACCTTGTGGAAATCCACAGTATATTTCTGAACAATCTCCATAGGTTCGAGCTTTTCGAGGCGAGATTGCTTTACGAAACGATCGTTGTTCACATCGCCATCATCGGTGAGGTGACCGGCATCAGTGATATTGCGCACATAGCGTACTTTGTAACCTAAGAATCTGAGTGCGCGATAGATAAAGTCAAAAGACATAAAGGTACGTACATTGCCCAAGTGTACATTACTATACACTGTAGGGCCACATACATACATACCTACATTATTAGCATGTAGGGGAACAAAGATTTCTTTTTCTCCTGTAAGGGAGTTGAATATTTTTAGTTGATGATTCATAATTGTATTTCTAATTAAAATTAGGACAAAGGTAAGAAAAATATTTTATAGATAAACTGTTTTTATAAAATAAATT
>ERZ772979.1412-NODE-1412-length-13873-cov-9.611955_pt1 | contig 13873 bp, 12 predicted proteins | sample MGYA00511130_ERZ772979 | MGnify/ENA primary metagenome ERZ772979 (study PRJEB29015, sample SAMEA2738103) | human oral metagenome | biome: human oral; feature: human-associated habitat; material: saliva | place: China | collected 2186 ... | reverse complement strand
TATATTAATTAAAGAGAGAATTTATGGAAAAAAGACTAATGATGTTTTTAGTCGGCCTCTTCCTAAGTTTAGGAACAGCGCTGGCGCAAACAGAGATTAGCGGAACTGTAGTATCCTCAAGTGACGGGCAACCTGTTGTGGGTGCATCTATCCTTGTGTCTGGAACTCAGACTGGTACTGTGACTGATATTGATGGAAAATTCCGTCTCTCAGCACCTGCAGGAGCTAAGTTGGTGGTGTCTTATGTTGGTATGGCATCAAAGACTGTTACGGCTTCAAGCAACATGAAAGTTACCTTAAATCCGAATGACAAGAATCTTGATGAGCTCGTTGTTGTGGCATACGGTACCGCTAAGCGTCAATCAATTACTGGTTCTGTTGCCGTTGTCGACTCTAAGAAGATCTCTGATCGTATTAGTACTACGGTAACGGGTGCACTGGAAGGTTCTGCTCCTGGTGTACAGGTAAATAACTCCTATGGCGAACCTGGCGCTACACCAAAGATTCATATTCGTGGTGTGGGTACATTGGTTAAAGATGCTGACCAGCCTCTCTATATTGTTGATGGTACTCCATTTGAAGGTAATATTGCTGAGTTAAATCCTGGCGACATCGAGTCTATGTCTGTTTTGAAGGATGCTTCTTCAGCAGCTCTTTATGGTAACCGTGCAGCTAATGGTGTTGTCTTGATTACAACAAAGAAGGCTAAATTCTCTTCTAAACCAAATATCTCTTTGAAGATGGACCAGGGTTTCTACAGACGTGGTATCCCTGAATATGACCGTTTAGGTCCAAACGAATGGATGGAGGCTGCTTGGGTAGCAATGAGGAATTATGCCCTCTCTGGAGGTATCGCTTCAACTGAGGCTGCAGCTGGTACTTTTGCTACTGAGCACTTGATGGGTGATTTTGTGAAGCGTAATATCTATGATGCTGCTGATAATGCTCTCTTTGATGCAAATGGTAAGCTGATTGCATCTATTCGTCCTGGTTATGACGATCTTGATTGGCAGAAAGCAGTTGAGCGTACTGGTCATCGTCAAGAGTATAGCCTTTCTGCTGGTATAGCAGGCGATAAGTACAATATCTACTCTTCTGCTGGTTATCTGAATGAGCAAGGTTATACCTTAAACTCTGGCTATGAGCGTTTTACTGGTCGTATTAATACACAATATACAGCCAACAAGTGGCTCGAATTAGGTTTGAACCTCTCTGGAACTTCTTCTGTAAGAAGCTATAACTCAGATGCCAAGGGTAGTTATTTTGCTAACCCATTCTATGTAGCTCGTTATATGGCTCCTGTTTATCCTGTTTATTTGCATAATAGTGATGGCACATACGCTTTGGATGCAAATGGCAACAAACAGTATGATACAACATCTGAGTATCTTAACAATCGTAACCTCCCTTATGAGATGACGATGGATATGGACCGAGTACGTAGAAACGTATTGGATGGTTTGTTGTATACAAAAATCAGTTTGCCATACGGTTTCTCTTTGACAGGAAAAGTAGACTTGAACCATTCTAATGAAAATCGTCAGACCTATAATAACCCTGTTATCGGTGATGGTGCTTCTAACAATGGTCGTTTGTCAGAATATGCTTATCAGTATATCTCTTATACAGGACAGGAACTCTTGAACTGGGAACATAACTTTGATCTTCACCATGTTGACGTTCTCCTCGGACATGAGAACTATAGCTGGAACAAGAAATATTCTCGTGTAATGAATACGAACGCAGCTATCGAAGGTTTGCGTGCATTGAGTAACTTCGTATTAAACTCTGATACGGAAGGCTATTTTGAGGATTATAGAACTGAGTCTTATCTTGGTCGTCTGCGTTACAACTATGATGAGAAGTACTTCTTTGACTTCTCTCTCCGTCGCGATGGTTCTTCTAAGTTCCACAAAGATAAGCGTTGGGGTAACTTCTTCTCTGCTGGTGTAAACTGGAACGTTAAGAAAGAAAACTTCATGAAGGATGTGAAGTGGGTTGATGCTTTACGCGCTCGTGCTTCATACGGTGAGGTAGGTAATGATGCTGCTGTTAATTTCTATGGTTATCAGGCACTTTATTACATTACAAAGAATGGTGGTAACCCTGCTTTGGTACGTCAGAAGTTGGCTGCTCTCGACTTGAAGTGGGAGACAACACAGACACTTGACTTTGGCGTTGAGGGTACGCTCTTTGATCGATTGAACTTCAGCTTGGGTTATTTTGATAAGCGTTCTAAGGACTTGCTCTTCGAGGTTCGTTTCCCATTATCAGCAGGTTCTTTCTTCGCTAATGATGCTATTCAGAACCTTACACAGTATCAGAATATCGGTACTATCTCTAACCGTGGCTTCGAAATCATGTTAGGTGGTGATGTTGTACGTTCTAAGGATTGGACATGGAACCTCTCTTTGGATGCTACCACATTGAAGAACAAGGTACTTAAGTTGCCTAAGGGTGAAGATATCTTGCATGGTCAGCAAAACTATTCTGAGGGGCACTCTGCTTATGAGTGGTACACCTATCACTTCGTAGGTGTTGATCAGATGACTGGTAAGTCTCTCTATGATCTTGATCCAAAGCAGGAAGCTACTGCATCTGCTGCTGGCAACCTTGTTGAAATCAATGGAACAAAGTACACGACATCTACTGCTCAGGCAATCCGTAAGTGGGCGGGTACGGCACTTCCTTCTGTTTATGGTTCATTCAGTTCTAACCTTCGTTGGAAGGACTTGAGCTTGTCTATGTTGATGACTTATAGCCTTGGTGGTAAGACAATGGACGGTTCTTACAGAGCTTTGATGTCTACAGGTTCAGCTTCTTCTGCAGCTGCACTTCATAAGGATGCACTTAACTCTTGGAATGGTGTTCCTGCAGGTATGACAGCTACATCTGCTAATCGTATCGACCCTAATGGTACGCCTATCCTTGACTTCAACGGAAGCGACGATAACAATGCGCTTAGTGACCGTTGGTTGACAAGTTCTTCTTATTTCATCATGAAGAATATCATGCTCACTTATCGTTTACCAAAGGCATTGGTTACAAAGTGGGGTCTTGGTGGTATTGCTGTAAAGGCTGGTGTTGAGAACCTCTTCACACTCACAAGCCGTAAGGGTTTGAACCCACAGTATAGCTTTAATGGTGACAGTGACGATACTTATGTATCTGCACGTGTGTTCAACTTCGGTTTGACAGTCGATCTCTAATATTGTAGAATTTAAAAAGGGAATAATATGAAATATTCAATAAATAAATTCACCGCAGGGGCTTTACTTGCTGTAGCTGCAATGACAGCATCTTGCTCCAGTGATTATCTCAATGTATCACCAGCAGAGTCGGCTGAGCCTTCTGCAGCATATGCTAATACAAGCAATGCGCGTAACACCTTGAATGGTATTGCAAAGTCGATGACCGTACAGCAGTATTACTATGGCCAGGGATTTGCAGGCGAAAATGCGATAATGCGTCTCTATGAGAATCTTCCAAGTCAGAACTATAACTACAACCGTTACGCTTCTGGTTGGGCAACTATCCATAACCAAGATTATCACTATAGGTCTACATCAAAGTATGATTCTTATGCGTGGGCATACTATTATCAGATTATTAACAATGCAAATGCACTCCTTGCTAACATTGATAATGCCGCTGGTAATGATGCGGATAGGAAGTTTATCAAGGCTTCGGCATTGACTTTCCGTGCATACGCATTTGAAAAGTTAGTACATTACTACTGCTATCGTTGGCAGGATAGTAACAATGGTGCTTCTCAGGGATTACCACTGCGCCTTGACACTTCTACGGGTGAATTGAAGGCTTCTACGCTTGCTGAGACTTATGCTCAAATTTATAAGGACTGCCAAGATGCTATCACACTCTTCACTGAAAGTGGTGTGACACGTTCAACATCAGAGTGTTGGATTCCTGATTTGAATACAGCTCACGCTGTCTACGCACGTGCTGCTTTGACTCGTCAGGACTACGCTACTGCTTTGGCACAGGCTAAATTAGCTGAGAATGGTCGTCCTTTGATGACAGGTGATGCATACGCTGCTGGTTTCTATAAGCCAAATGATGAATGGATTCTTGGTAGTTATGGCGATGCAAGTGAGCAGAACTGGTATTGGGCTTATGGAGTACAGGGTGCTTGTAACGGTTACTACGCAACTACGCAGAGTACGGGTGCTGGTACTATCGGACATGAGTTAATCTCACGTATTCCTAATAATGATGCTCGTAAGCAGCTGTTTATCACTGAAGATAAATTCCGCAGTATTAATATTACTGACAATTCACAGGTAAATCAGACCTATGGTATCTTAGGTCAGGGTAATGAGAGTGTATTGGCACAGGCAGACTCTATTGTCAAGAAGCACCAGATTTCTGGTCTCTCTGCTGCGTACGGATCAGGCTATATCTATTTGGATGGTCAAATGAAGTTCTGGGTGACAGCACAGCCAGGTGTTAGTTATCTTCCTTATATCCGTTCAAGTGAGATGGTTCTCATCGAGGCTGAGGCTAATTACTTCTTGGGTAACACTGCTGATGCACAGGCTGCATTGGTTAAACTGAATGCTACTACAGGTCGTAACGCAAGCTATACTTGTACGAAGACAGGTACTGCCCTCTTCGATGAAATCAAGGATTACCGTGAGGTTGAACTTTGGGGTGAAGGCTTTGGATGGAGTGATTACAAACGTTGGAACATTCCTGTTGTTCGTCACTCATTTGCTGAAGGTGGTAATGCACACGCTGCTGTTGCAAAAACAATTGCTGTAGATTACGGAAACAAGTGGACTTGGGTAATTCCACAGAACGAGATCGATTATAATGATCTTGTGAAGAACAAATAGGTCTTATGTTATTATAAATGTAAAGGCAGGGAGAACTGGTTTTCTTTCTGCCTTTCTTTGTTTTTAAATCAAATCATTTATTAGCGTCTAAACATATTTTGTTTTATTACCGAGAAGATTGTTTGTCTCTCTAAAACTAATTTTCCTGTCATTCCTATCATCCAAAGTACTTGTCTAACTCATTTGTTTACAATGGAGTTATGTGAAATGTTAAAAGTGACAGCAAATCAAAATAAAACTATTCTTGTACGTTGCGTAAATATATCACTCTTGGTAGGGAGTTATTATCTCTTGTTATGGGAAGAGCCTTTTGTTATAGAGGGTAGTGTCAGTGGTTAGGTATAATCAGACATAAAAAATGGTTGTAGAGATTAATAAAAGTGACGTTTCTGCGTTATATATCATATGTCTATTCATTGTAAGAATGAGATTCGATAAATTAAAGAAGCAGTTAGAACTTTTGATTCTATTGTCTGACGGACGTAACTATACGGTCGAAGAGTTGTGTGAACGGATGGAGTTGTCGCGAAGGAATTTCTATTACCTACTCGACTTCATCAAGCATGCAGGTTTTATCGTATTTAAGAATCAGGGCTATTATCATATTGATCGTCGTTCTCCTTTCTTCACACAGCTGTTACAGACGATTCAGTTTACAGATAAGGATGTGAAGACGATACATAGTGTACTGACAATGGCTGGTAATGATAGTGAGATGGTGAACCAGCTAAGGCAGAAGTTGGAAAGTTCTTATAACTTCTCTGTGTCTGCAGAGTCACCCATTCGTCGCCAAATGGAGAGTAACCTGAAACTGCTACGCAAGGCCATGGCAGAGAAGAAGACGGTTCGTTTAATTGGTTATTCAAGTCCACATAGTCACTCTGTTAAGGATCGTCTTGTAGAGCCTTTCCTTTTGTTGCATAATAATGAGGATGTACGCTGTCATGAATTGGTGTCAAAACAAAATAAGACATTTAAGATTTCTCGCATGACGAGTGTGGAGATACTGGATACATCGTGGTTACATGAAGACAAGCATAGGCAGGTGTTTACGGATATCTTTATGTTTAGTAGTGAGGAACGATATCGTGTGAAGTTACGTTTAGGACAGTTATCCTACAACCTCTTTAAGGAAGAATACCCACAAGGGGCGCATTATATTACTCCGAATGCGGATGGCTCGTGGCTTTTAGATATAGAAGTATGCGATTATCGTGGTTTAGGTCGTTTCGTTCTCGGACTCTTTAAAGATATAGAAATCATAGAGGGTGATGGTTTTAAGGCATATCTGAGAGCGGAAATAGAAAGTCTTATTGATTCGTCAAACCAACTATTGCAGAAGTAGGAAGTTCGTTCTTTATTCTATTATTCATTCAAAATATCATTATTTATCATCAGCCTTCCATTAATAGAAATATGTTCTCTTTTAGTTGGAGATAGCGTGAGAGGCTTGGGAGGTTTTAAATTCAGGACAATGTTTACACGTAAGATTTTATTCGTTTTATTGTTTTTTATCACATTCAACGCTTATGCACAGCAAGAACGTTGGGTAGGTACATGGGCTTGTGCGCCACAGACAGTTGATAAGGGCTTTATGCCTTATAATAACCAGATGACGAATCGCTCCGTACGACAGGTGGTGAAGGTGAGTATCGGTGGTCCTGTTATTCGTTTGCAGTTGAGTAATGAACTGTCTTCTGAACCTGTTGAGATTACCAGTGTTTATATTGCAAAGGCTGGAGAAGGACCAGAGATACAGAAGAATTCAGCTAAGTATCTCCGCTTTAATAATAAGCGTCGTGTAACGATACCTGCTGGTAAGGCTGTCTTTTCAGACGCGTTGAAATTCGATTTAAAACCATTGGAGCGTTTGTCAATTACGATTAACTATCTTAAAGCACCAAAAGAACCTACTGTTCACATGGGTTCACGTACTACATCTTATATATTACGTGGTGTGACAAATGCTAATACTGATTTCTCAACAGCTTTCAAAGAGGACCATTGGTTTAATATTTCTGCTATTGATGTCCTTGATGCCTCTGCTTCCAGTGTGGCTATCCTTGGTAATAGTATTACCGATGGAAAGGGTTGTGTGACAAATGCACAAGACCGTTGGCCTGATTTTATGTCTGCCGTACTGAATGGAGAACATGAGTCGAAGAGTCCGAAAACGGGTGTATTGAATCTTGGTATTGGGGATAATCGTATCCTCTCTGTGGGTTTAGGACAGCCAGGAAAGGAGCGTTTTGATCGTGATATCTTGGGACAAAGAGGACTTCGTGCAGTAATCATCTTCGAGGCTATTAATGATATCGGTACGTCAACCAATCCAGAAGAAACTGCTCGCCAGTTGATAGAAGCCTATCAAGTGATGATTAAGAAAGCTCGCCAACGTGGCTTGAAGGTCTATATGGGTACGATAACTCCTTTTAATGGCTGCAAAGGGTACTTTACAGAGGCACGTGACGCAGCACGTAAGACGGTGAACGAATGGATAAAAACAAACCATGAAATCGACGGTTTCATCGACTTTGATGCACTCATGCGTGACCCTACATCACCAGACAGACTACGCAAAGACTGCCAGATTGGTGATTGGTTGCACCCTAACCCTAAGGGGTATAAGATGATGGGAGAATATGCTGCCAAGAGACTCGAAGAGATGAATGTACCAACTCCCTCCAGTCAACGACCATTGACAGAAAGGAAGTAATTTCTTCCCCACCTATCGTCTACGATAATGTCTATCATTCTTATTGAAAGTGAAGTACCACTTTAGAATGATAGACATTCTCTGTTTATGGGAAAGCAATAACTCCAAATAAAGTTTCCTGCCATATCTGTCATTCATCAGAGCCATATAAGTTGTTAATTTACAGTGGACTTACACGAAATGTTAAATATAACAGCAAAAGAAAATAAAACTATTTTTGTAATATTATGTACTATATTCTGATCATAATAGATGCTATCACCTCCTAATTTAGAAAAGTCTACTGCTTCGTATATTACAAGGTGAAAGCAGTATCTGATCATTATTACTCATCGTTAGTTGTATCGTCTTCTTCCCAATGTACCATGTCATAAGGATAATATGGATTATCCTTTAGGTCGGAATCATCTATGTGCAGTATCTTTGCAACAGCTGCAACCTCCCAAGCCCAGTAACCACAATAACTGCTTGTTTTCAAATGATTATTATACCAAGGGGCATCTTTGTTCAAGTTATACCATTTCCCGATGTAATCTATCAAAGCTTTCTTCGCAGCTTGTGCATCAGACAACTGTGTTAACTTGAAAAGCCCTTTATACAACTTAGGGAAGGCAAGCTTATTTGCATGCGTTTGTATCTTATCCTCGTCCATCCGAGCGTTCAGCATAAACCAGAGTAAAAGGTCTGGAGTCCAATCAGCTGGCTTTGCCTGGTTATCTACCCGTTCCACATAATCAATAAGCTGCTGAAACTCTGCACAGGAAACGTTTAGTAGAATACCTAACGAAATGCGTTTTAGGATTTCAAAATATATTGGGTCATCAATAGCAAGACCCGCTATAAAGTACTCCAAAGAATTTGAATATATTCGCTTTAATTCCGTTATATTCGCATCCATAGAATACCTTATTTCTATTTCAGAGATGTACCGTTCTCCTAATGACCAATGTAAGTATACGGTATCTAACCTTTTGTTGGTATTCGCTTCCAATATTAATCTCTCGGTTTCACCTTTTTCTTTCGCGAGTTCTATCAACATCTTGCTAAAGAATTTCCTATTCTTTATTTTATCCCTAATAGGTTTATCTTGCTTCTGTTTAGCATGGCTAAAGAAATAATCAAATATCCCCATAATTTATTCTTTTATTAGAAAATACAACCCAATAACATTATTGCTGTATTGGTATTGACGAGGAACTCTTAGAGTCATGATATAATTCCTCTATACTCTTCCAATCAGTAGGAGAATCATCCCGAATTATTTCAACAGCCTTCTGGGTATATAATGTTTCTCCATTAATCCCATCAATGAGATAAATGTCATTCCGATTATCTTTCCAATGAGCACAGACTATATAAATCGGTCGCTTAATATACTCTCGTTCTTCATAACGTCTTACACTAAACACTTCCTTCTTATCCATGAGATTAATACCATATTGGTGCAACATTTTTACTTTTAATGAATCTATACTAAACTTATAAGGCAAATCATAATCTACACATTTTACTTCATGTCCATGACCATCGAATTGATATCCTTTACCTACTGGCATTTGGTAAAGATATGCCCAATATGCCGTTATATTTCCCACTGTGTTATACAGATAGATATATTCGTATGGAGAGTCTCTATATGTATGAGACTCCCGAAAGCCAGCAAAGGAGTTTTTTTCGTATTCATCTCTTAATTCTATAAGCTCACCCAACTTTCCTTCTTTGCGTATACGATAAGCTGTAGGACTTTTTCTTGCTAACCTCTTATACTCCTCAATATCAAATCGCTTATATCTTAAAGAATCCTTGTCACTATTATTACCTAAATTATCTTGCCCAACACATGTTGTCGCAAACAATAATAACCATAGAATTACCGATAACTTACTCATCATTAAATATTCTTCTTTTTAATTATGATTCGTGATAAGCCACATACACACTTACATTATTGCGATTATAGATTTCTACTCTGCATGGGAATAATACCTATCTAAAGAATAAGAAAGGCTTACTCTGCAGTCAGCTCGAGGACTCTACTTGAACCCTCGTTGGCTGAGAGGACCATCAAACCTACCTTCATCAAATAGTCACCTGTGTACCTTTGTCCATTACAAGTTAATGATGAAGTTGTGTTAAGTATAAGGCTGATTTATCCTCTGCTGCAAGTTCTATATCTGCTTTAGAAAGTTCTTCTTGTGACTTTTCCATCTTCTTTTTCAATCTACTTTTAATCGATCTAATGGCTTGTGACGTACAACAGAAGGCGTCAGCTTTCTGCTCGTCGGTCATCCTGTTGTGTTCCATTATATAGTAGAATGTCTCCTTAGGAGTGAACGCATAGCGAGGATTATTGAGGATATAAGCAAGGTCGTAATCGAAGTTAGGCATTATAGCGTTGAGAGCCTGCTGTTCTCGTTTACCCATCTGTGAGATGTTTCCACCTTTTAGAATGGTATAGAGTGTATCTATTCCCAACTTAGTTTGTTCGATGGAATCGGCTGTTTTTGTATCTCCGTTATGTGACGGAGTCTTCTGTTTCAACTGTTCTAACTCATTGATTTTACTGTCAACTTCAGCCTTCATCTCATCTATCGTTGCATCTTTTCGTCGGAGCAACTGCTGAATATTCTGTTCTGTCATCTCTTGTTGTCTGCGATAGGCATGTAGTTGTTGGCGCATACGACGGCGAAACCATACTACGATACCAGTTGTAAGGAGTATCAAGATGATAACAAGATAAGCGATATAGAGTTGAAGTTGTAGGGCTTTACGTTGTGCGATAGCTACTTCGTAGCGGTCTTGTATCTGTACAATCTCAATATCTTTCTCCGGTGAAACCGATAAAATCTGACGTTTTTCTATGCGTGTTCTTAGTTGATTAATACTCTGCTCTTGGTCTTTACGAATACGAGGCTTGAAGGCTTCAGCCTTCTTTACGTACAGCAGGGCAGAGTCGCGTTGTCCGATTTGGTTGAAGACAGAGGCTTTACCGAGGTAAATATCCGTCAACCTATGGCTTTTCTTACTATCATTCGCATAGCGAGCAGTATGATCGAAGTAGTCAAGTGCCAATTTATAAGCACCGTTCTGGGCATTCAATAGAGCTATACGGTAGTATGTAGCAAACTTCAAAGAGTCTTCTGTTACGTTGAAAAGGTGCTTTTCTGCCGATTTTAGCTGATACATCGCATTCCTTGTGTCATGCTTAGCCATGAAGAAAGCAGCGCTATCGAGCCTCATCCGAGTGATACCATCGTCTGTTGCAGGATAGTTCGGTAGCTTCCTTTGGTTGCATGAAAGCAATGTCAAAAGAGTAATCAGTAGTAAAATAGGTCTTTTCTTCATATTTGCAAAGATACACATTCTACTGCGTATTGCCAAATTTGGGTGAGAGGAAAGGGGATGAAAAGCTATCTTAAGGCTCGGTAAAGTGCGAAAACGAGGGAATATTTAGATGCTTTATTGTGTCAAAGGATTAGTCTGTTTATGCGTAAGTTGTTGATAGTCAGGTGCTGTTTTGCAGTTTCTGTGTCAACACTAAAGTGGCTATTGCATTGCATTATATTCTTCTTTACCTTTGCATCGACAATAAGTTCCAATATATGTCATTTGCATTTCATAAACCTGCGGCGACGTGATTGCGTTTAAGCGTTGGCGCAGGTTTTACTTAAAGAGTTATCCTAAGACTTCTCACGATGGGGAGTTTATTCATAATACTTTCTGGAATGGTAGCATTGAGCAGCTATGAAGGAGATTAAAACAACAGATTTATATGATGAAACGAATTTTGTTAACAATGTCTATCAGTCTCTTTATGACAAGAGCTATTTATGGACAAGGGAGGATTTATTCGATGAAACCTGATAAAAATGAGGCTATTAGTAAACCTGACGATACAATAAAGGTGGAAAAAGAGTATGCTGAAACAGTCTGTTTCTCCCATCCGCTTCCTTCTTTTCCGGGTAACTTGTATCAGTTTTTTAGAGAAAAACTGTTGTGGCCGGGTGGTCGTGAGAACAAAAATATAGAAGGTAGGGTTGTTGTGAATTTCTGTATAGATAGAGATGGCACCTGTTCTCAGTTTAAGATAGTTCGTTCTTTGAATCCAGACTTTGATGTAGAAGTGATAAGGGTATTGTTGCAAATGCCAAAGTGGGTAGTACATCCTCTGACTCAAGGTGGTACTTGGTTTACTATGCCTATTACCTTTAAGAAGTAAGAACGAAAATATTAAAAGCATATTGTCATGATGAAGAAACTGTTATTTGTATTGTTAGTAAGCTTGGTCGGTGTTGTTAATATTAATGCTCAGAAGCCGAAAAAGTCGATGAAACCGAAGAAAAAGGAAAGTTTTGAACGTCCTTGTTGTGGAGAACCAAGTGCTTTGCCTATTTGCGATACATTGAATGTGGACACATTAGGGGCAAAGATGTTTGAAACCGCTGAGGGTTTGAAGCCTTCGTTTCCAGGTAATCTCTTTGAATTCATCGCAGCACATCTTCAATATCCGCCTGAATTGGCAGAAAAATCAATCTCGGGAAGAGTCATAATAAAGTTCTTTGTGACCCCTTCAGGTTGTTGCTGCCTGTTTAGGGTTATGCGTTCTGTAGACCCATACCTTGACCGAGAGGCACTCAGAGTACTCAAGTTAATGCCTGCATGGAAGTGGGAAAGACGACCGAAGCAAGGAGTTTGGCAGCTTGTACCTGTCATTTTCAGATTATTATAAGCCTGCAAAGTTCTGTTTATAACTATCTTTCACAAGATTATTTATCGTTAACGAGACAGCGGTCCATGCTCCGCACCACTCATGCTGGGTGCTATCATGTCATTTGAGGATAAGTGACAAGAGCAATAACAGTCATGCTAAGAACTCTAAACTCATATCCTTTCTCATCACAAAAGCCTTATTTACAGACTTTTATCATCTCAAATTAGACTTTCAATGGATAGGAGAAAGAACGGAGTAGACCTATATCTCTTATTCAACACACTTCTGCCTCAAATTTCCACAGGCTTTTTGCACCCATCTTATACTTTTATCGTACCTTTGCAGGAACGAAGATAAAAACAATATATAAAGGTAAAATTATGGCAAAGAAAGCTTTATTGATGATCCTTGATGGATGGGGTAACGGTAAGCATGGCAAGGGTGATGTAATCTATAACACACCAACTCCATACTTAGATTATTTGAATGCTGTTAGTGCACACTCTGAGTTGCAAGCATCAGGAGAAGATGTAGGTCTGCCAGACGGCCAGATGGGTAACTCTGAGGTAGGTCACTTAAATATAGGTGCAGGTCGTATTGTTTATCAAGACCTCGTAAAGATTAACAAAGCATGTCAGACAGGTGACATCTTGAAGAACCAAGGTATCGTTGATGCATATAGCTATGCACAGAAGACAGGTAAGAAGCTTCACTTGATGGGTTTGACCTCTACAGGTGGTGTTCACTCTTCTCTCGACCACCTCTTCAAGCTGATCGAGATTGGAAAGGAGTACAACCTCAAGGATGTTTACGTTCATTGCTTCATGGACGGACGTGACACTGACCCAAAGAGTGGTGCTGGTTTCGTTGGAGACATCCAGAAGGTTTGTGACGCAAATGGCGCACATATTGCTTCTGTCGTTGGTCGTTTCTATGCAATGGACCGTGACAAGCGTTGGAACCGTGTGAAAGAAGCATACGACTTGCTCGTTGAAGGCAAGGGTGTACAGGCTACTGACATGGTTAAAGCGGTTGAGGCAAGCTATGCAGAGGGTGTGACAGACGAGTTTATTAAGCCTATCAACAACTCTTCTGTAGATGGAACTATCCAAGAGGGTGACGTCGTTATCTTCATCAACTTCCGTAATGACCGTGCTAAGGAGTTGACCGAAGTACTCACACAGCAGGATATGCCAGAGGAAGGAATGCACACCATAAAGGACTTACAGTACTACTGTATGACTCCTTACGATGCTAATTTCAAGAACGTTCATGTCCTCTTCCCTAAGGAGAACGTAATGGACACCTTAGGTGAATACCTCAGCAGACTTGGTAAGAAACAACTTCATACAGCCGAGACAGAGAAGTATGCACACGTAACCTTCTTCTTCAATGGTGGTCGTGAGCAGCCTTACGAGGGTGAGGACCGCATCTTGGTTCCTTCTCCAAAGGTGGCAACATACGACTTAAAGCCTGAGATGAGTGCTTTCAAAGTGAAGGACAAGCTCGTTGGTGCTATAAAGACACAGGAGTACGACTTCATCGTTGTGAACTTTGCTAACGGTGATATGGTTGGTCATACAGGTGTTT
>ERZ772979.1406-NODE-1406-length-13894-cov-18.067490_pt1 | contig 13894 bp, 9 predicted proteins | sample MGYA00511130_ERZ772979 | MGnify/ENA primary metagenome ERZ772979 (study PRJEB29015, sample SAMEA2738103) | human oral metagenome | biome: human oral; feature: human-associated habitat; material: saliva | place: China | collected 2186 ... | reverse complement strand
CTGAATTAGGAAGCGTGATAGACGCCAACTTCTTACAGTTTAAGAATGCATGTGAATCAATCTCCTTTAACTGAGAAGTACCATCAGAAGCACCTTCAATAACAAACTCAGTCATGTTTACACACTCATCAAAACAACGTGATTCGATGTGCTCGACTGTCTTTGGGATTGTAATCTTGGTTATCTGGCTTGTAACACCAGAGCCTGCTGCACGGAAAAGGTTAGCACGAAGCATGGTAACCTTATAAGTAGCAGAACCTTGAAGTACCCCTCCGTAAGTGACAGCAGCTGTTACAGTTTCAGGAATAGTAATCTCTTCTACCTTACGAATAGCATTAAACTGCGCATCAGTCAAAGCTTCGTCCTTCTTCGCATCAGTACTCAAATCAGTCTTAGTAGTCCAACCACAGAACTCAACAGTGTTGTCCTGTGAATGAATACCACCGAAATGCTGGATACTAAACAGCATACCATTGTACACAAACAGGTTGTCTCTTCGCTGAGCATCTGTTGGTTGAGAGTCTGCAAAACATCCTAGTGAGATGATTGCAAACAACGCCAGAAGTAATTTTCTCTTCATTTGTTTTAAATTTTAATTTTAAGTTTTCTTGGTGATTGATAGGCACGCATTGGCTGGATGTCGTGTGATAAATAAATGTTTAAATGATTATTACATCCTAGAAAATAGTCCTCTTTGTACCCTTGATCACATGTCAACTTTTTATAACATTAATAGTTCTCTCGCTTTTTTTACACGTGCAAAGTTACAAAAAAATATGCTTATGTTAAATATACCTATTGTATTGATACAAATGCTTCAAAGGGTATAATAACTGATTATTAAGTACTTAGCAATTTCTAAAAGCCAGATTTTATAAGTATAACATAATGTTATTAGACCTATTACCAAGTGTTTTTTAGCTAAATTCAAATACTTTTATGAACAAGATATTAAACTATCTTCACAGGTTAAACACAATATTTCTAAGAAAAACTATTGACAAGTAAGGCTTATAGAAAAGGCTTACAAGAACGCTTCTAGTGGTATTTACAATAATGAAAGAGCATATTTAAAATGGCTAAAGAATATCGTTTCTATCTCTAAAGATACTCTTTTAAACGAGAAAATAGTCTAAAAGTTACTTTAAAACAAACTAATCTTCTAATAAAATTAGGTTATTTTTTATAACGTATGAGCGTTTACACGATGATTACTGATGGTTTACACTATAAGAAAGGGGCGTGTTTCATTCGACTAAGAGGCATTAAATTAATCGATGAAAAGGGATAAAAAGAATATCGCCACAACCCTTTTACATATAATAAGAGTTGTGGCGATTATTTAAATTATCAAATGTTAGATACGATTAAAGCCTCATCACCTGTTCATCAAACTTATCAGGACATAATGATTTAAGGCGCACACGCGAGCGATAAGCATAGACAGTAGCCTTAGAACAACGCAGGAACGAACAGATCAACTCGTTTTCCTTCACACCAAGACGTATGAGTGCAAAGATACGCAAGTCGGTTGATAGACGTCTTGATTGCTTCGGTATGATTTGCTCATCAGGCTTTAGTAAGGCATTAAAGTCTTCTACAAAGTTGGGGAAAAGCCCAAGGAACGTTTCATCAAAGTTAGCATAGAAGGACTCTAACTCTCGATCGACAAACTCTTGCGACTTGAGTGTTTCCATCAGTTCAGCACGTTTGCCAGCAGAGAAAAGTCGATAGATATGCTTGCGATAAGTGTCGAGTTTATCAATATACATTGAACATTGGTTAAGGAATCGAGTGATGTATTCGTCCTTAATATGGTTCGATTCCTTGAGTTGCTCATTGGTTGTTGAGAGGAGCTTACGTGTTTCTTTCAACTCTTTGAGGCGACGATTAATATAGAATATCATCACAATGAGGAATACAGACAACAGACTGATAAGTATCAATCCTATTGTTAACCAAAGTGTTCGAGAGGCGCTCTCACGCTCGTGCGACTTCTGAATAACAGGCCAAACATCAGCCATTGCGATTGTACGTTGACGTGCATTGCAGAAGACGGCATCGTCCAAAGCCCGCCCCATATAGGCGTAGGCGCGCTTGTTATCGCCCTCTTCAAAGAGAAGGGTAGCCAATTCCTGTAACGCAAGATACTCCTTAACGGAGTTGTGAATATCGGAGATTGCGGCTGCAATGAGGAACTTCTTTTGCTCATCAACCTCCTTCTGGCGTCTGTATATCTCTGCTAATGAGTAGGCAACAAAGCCCATCTGCCTGTCGTAAGGCTTTAACTTGGCATAAGCCTCAAGTAGTATCTGCTTCGCCTGTTCGTCTTGATGATGGTTAACAAACTTCTCTGCACATGACCAAATATCCACTTTCTTGCTATGAGCGATGATAGAATCGTTGCAAACTTCAGCTAATTGGGTGTATTGTTTGCGTTGCCATGAAGTTAATGCAGCATCAGCAAGATTATCATAGAGCGTCTTTCGTGTTGAAAAATAGTAAAAGGAAAGACTCGGCACAAGCTCATCTCGTTGAATAGATTCAACTAAGTCACTTGCATCCTTGAGCTGTCCACCTTTTATAAATAGGTAGGCAAGATTGAGTTTAGCGTCCCCTATATCTCTTTTATTGTTCATCTGCTTAGCCAGTTGTAGCTTCTTTTCAGCGTAGACAATGGCAGAGTCGACGGAATAAGAGATGTATAAGTTGAAGAGTTTATCGGTCAATTCATATCTTTTCTGCTTTGTTTTGGCAGCATGAAATTGCTTTTTTACCTTCTCAATATTATGTTCAAACTGCTTATCATACTGTTCAGAAGCAGCAAGAACCTTATCAAGGTCATCTAGTGTAGGCGCATACAACTGTGCTTTCATAAGCGAGGTAACACATAAGAATGCACCTAAGATAAAGATTCTTCTCATTCTCATCACGATTAATTTGGGCTTAAAATCTCTCATTAATATATATACGTAGCATTTGAGTATTTAGTATGTTTGGGTTAAAAAAGTTTGCTTTTTTATGAGAATTAGTCTATCAGAAAGGGGAGAAAAAGGCAAGTCGCAACACTTATGTCAGCATGAAGTCAGTTCCAAGAAAACTGCATAAGTCATGCGACTTGCTATTATTTAATTACACATCAATGTGTATTCACTCTCCTTAAAGAGCCTTGATACTGATGGCAAAACCACCTCCGCGAGCCTCTTGTAACTTAAGAACATCACCCTTCTTAACGTTACGCTTCGTGATAGTATATGCCTTTGGATTCTTCTCATAATCGGCATCCTTTGCATCAGCATAGATGGTTGCTTCATATTTACGACCCTTATCAAGGAAGTCTAACTTGATGTTGCTAGTATGAGCAGCAAGTCCCGTCTTACCTCCGATGAACCAGTTATTGGTGCCTTTAGCCTTTCTTGCAACTGTAATATAGCGTGCTGGTTCTGCCTCAAGATAACGACTATCGTCCCAGTCAACGGCTACATCCTTAATAAACTGGAATGCATCGTTGTACTTCTGATAGTTCTCTGGAAGGTCGGCAGCCATCTGCAATGGACTATACATGGTTAGGTAAAGAGCGAGCTGACCAACGAGTGTGGTGTGAACCCAGCTCTTGTTGCTGCACCAAGTAGACAGTTGAGTCTCTAAAATACCAGGAGTGTAATCCATAGGACCGCCCTGTAAGCGTGTGAAAGGCAATATAACAGTGTGGTTAGGGTCGCTTCCTCCGAACGCTTCGTACTCTGTTCCACGTGCAGACTCATTGCCCACCATGTTTGGATAAGTACGACAAAGACCTGTAGGGCGCGTTGCCTCATGTGCATTCACCATGATATGATGCTTTGCCGCCTCCTTAATTACGTGCATGTAGTGGTTGTTCATTGACTGAGAATAGTGATGGTCACCACGTGGAATGATGTCTCCGACATATCCAGTCTTTACTGCATCATAACCGTACTTATTCATCAGGTTGAGCGCATCCTCTAGGTGTCTCTCATAGTTAAGAGCACTTGAAGAGGTCTCATGGTGCATCATCAGCTTCACACCCTTCGAATGGGCGTACTCGTTAAGAGCCTTGATATCAAAGTCAGGATAGGGAGTTACGAAGTCAAACACATCTTGTTTCCAGTGTCCGAACCAGTCTTCCCAACCGATGTTCCAGCCTTCTACCAACACTTGGTCCAATCCGTTCGCTGCAGCAAAGTCTATATACTTCTTCACGTTGGCTGTGTTTGCAGGGTGATGACCGTTTGGTTTGGCATGAGCATAGTCTGTTTGACCGAGCTTAACAGAGTTGAAATCATCGGTGTAAGCCCATGACTTACCACCAGCAATCATTTCCCACCATACACCGCAGTACTTAGTTGGATGAATCCAAGAGGTATCTTCAATCTTACATGGTTCATTGAGATTGAGAATCAAGTTGCTTGCTAACATATCACGAGCATCATCGCTCACCATGACCGTACGCCAAGGTGTTGTGCAAGGTGTCTGCATGAAGCCTTTCAAACCAGTTGCATCTGGAGTCAACCAAGACTCAAACACCATGTTCTTATCATCCAAGTTAAGGTGCATCGTAGCGTAGTTCTCACATGCAGCCTCATGTATATTAATGTAGAGCCCATCGTTTGACTTCATCTGTAAAGAGGTCTGAACACCCGTTTCAGAGAACACTCCTACAGAAGAGTTACTCCAATTCACAGCATCATGGAAACGTGAGCGTATCTCAGAGAGCTTGCTCTCCTGAGTCTCTTGCTCTTGTGTGTCATAGTCTCCAGGGAGCCACCATGCAGTGTGATCACCAGCCATTGCGAACTGCGTGTGTTCCTCTTTTATAATGAAGTAATTTAGTTCTTTCTGTTCTGGGAACTCATAACGCAAGCCCATTCCATCGTCATAAACGCGGAAACGAATGATGATGTCACGCTTACTACTTGGTTGGTTAAGGTCTACCTCAAGCTCGTTATAATGGTTACGAATCGTTGAAGTTTCTCCCCAAACAGGTTTCCATGTCTCGTCAAAGGTGGTTGTCTTTGTGTTAGTTGTCTGAAAACCATCCATCAAACTAGTCTCATCCATCCCCTTACTAGCGTGCTTGTCCTTTGCTAGTTCTAGACCAAGATGAGATGGTTTAACGACTTCCTTACCTTTGTAAGTCATCTCATAAGTTGGCACACCATTTCCTGTAAGTGAGAACTTAACAGCAATCTTACCATTAGGAGACGTAACCGTCTGCGCTGAAGCAAGGTTTGCCATACCCATCAAAAGCCCCATAAGGGCAATATTGAATCTCTTCATTGTTTTGTTAAAAGTATTAATTGGATTTTAATTTTTAATTATCTTTACTTGCAAAGATAGCTAAAAAAGTGAATAAAAGGTTCTTTGAGTAGTTGGCAAGTAGACAATTTCGATAAGTATTATCGTTTAAGACATTAGCAATCAAGTCTTTGCATGAATATAATAATTATATTAAGTAGATATCTCTTAATTGATAGTAAAGTATTATCTTTGCAGTCAGAAGAGATTAAAAGATGCGCAAATTACTTTTATACATATCCTTACTAGCATTGCCAACAGGTCTCTTTGCTGACAATGACACACAACATTTACAAGAGCAGCTAGAGCTTCTCTTGAGTCATCAAACAGCTCATATTAAAAGAAAAAATGAAACTATTAACCGAATAAAAAAAGGACTTCTCACTGAAGAAAAGACCTTAAAACGATTGCAGACATACGACTTGCTTTATCAAGAGTACTATGTTTTCCAATTTGATTCAGCAATGACTTACCTCGACAAAGGCATTGACTTAGCAAAGGAAACAGCGAATACATATTATTATAACAGCAATGTCATTCATAAAGCGGAGCTTCTTTCTATCGGCGGATTATACAGTGAGGCTATAGAAACAATAAGTTTAGTGGATACAACAGCGCTGGATAGAACACAAAAGTTCGATTTTTACCTCTCTCTCTTCCGTATTCATACTTATTGGGCAGACTTCTGTAATGACCATACATACACTCCTGCACATAGAGAAAAAGCTAAGCAGGCTTTGATTAAAGCAATGGATTATTGCGATGAAACCGCAAAAACTTACGAATACTACTATGGGGAATATTGCGTGTTTGTACTTAACGACCCCAAGAAAGCACGTTCTCATTATCTAAAAGCAACTAGCCTCTTACCCACCGACTCACGATTTTATGCTATGGCATGCTTTGCCTTGTCAGGAAGCTACGCCAATGAAGGGCGAACGGATCAGCAAGAAAGGTTTCTTCTATTGTCCAGTATTGCTGATGCAGAGAACTGTACGATGGAGAATTACGCCTTACAAACGCTTGCCATGTACATCTTTGAGCATGATAAAAACCGAATTGATCGAGCACAGGAGTATATTCAGAAATCACTTGAAGATGCTCGTTTCTATAACAACCGACTACGTATTATAGAGATATCTAATAAGTTACCAGTCATTGTCAACAGCTATCAACAGACATTAAACACGCGTAATCGGGTGCAGATGATTGCTATCATTGCCATCTCATTGCTCCTAATTTTCCTACTCGTAGCCATCACGTATATTGTAAAACAGACCAAACGACTGCGTTTACAACAGCGAGAATTACAAAAGAACAATGATTGTTTGTCGGAACTTAACACTCGACAGAAAGGCTTAAACACACAGTTACATAAGCTAAATGCCCTATTAATAGACACAAATCGCAAACGGGAAGGATTGGCAAAGCTATATATTGACCTTTGTGCAAAGTACATTACAAGACTAAAACAGCAACAGACGCTGGTAAAAAGGAAGATAAAAGCAAACCAAACAAGCGAACTCTTGAGTCAACTCTCATCTGGTCGGCTGTCCGAAGAGGATGCTTCTACATTCCTCTCACGCTTTGACAAGGCGTTTCTAGACCTCTATCCAACATTCACAAAGGAGTTAAACGCATTACTAAAAGCGGATTGTCAGATAAAAAACACCCATTCCAACGAGTTAACAACAGACCAACGTATCATGGCTCTCATACGCCTTGGCGTGAAAGAGAGTGCCGAGATAGCTGATTTACTGTTCTATTCTCCACAGACAATATACAACTATCGCTCTGCACTTAAAGCCAAAGCCATCGATAAAACGAACTTTGAAGCAGAAGTATCAAAACTTTGTAGCGTCATTGGAAACGACTAATTAGAAACAACAAACAGGTTAACAACATTATTAATATTCACTTTAAAACAAAAAGTATGACAACAAAAGGTATTAAAACGATGGTTAGTTTGCTCGTTGCAGCTACCCTCATGAGTTCTTGTGTAGGCTCATTTGCTTTGTTCAACAAGCTTGCGCAGTGGAATAAACACGCCACTAAGTCTAAGTTCATCAATGAGATTATCTTCTTAGTAATATCTCCTGCATACGCATTCTGCGGTGCTGCGGATACGTTAGTACTCAACTCTATTGAGTTCTGGACCGGTGATAACCCTGTTGCCAATCGTGTTGGTAAAGTTCGAAACATCAAGGGTGACGATGGCTTAATGTACGCTGTTAAGTACTTGGAGAATGGTTATGAGATCACAAAACCCGATGGTCAGGTCTATTACTTCACGTACAATAAGCAAGAGAACACGTGGTATATGAATGCAGAAGGCAAAGAACAAAAGGTGATCCAGTTTAATGGTAATGGTTCTGTTAAGGCTTTCTTGAATAATGGTTTGACAGTTGATGTAACGCCAGATGCATCTGGTTTGTTAGAAGTTCAGCAGGCTCAAGCTGGTACAACATACTTCATGGCAAGACGATAAGTCGATTGGCTCGGTTGTATCAACATACACTATCATAGTATCCATTAGCCACTTTCCCCTCAAGGGATGGCTAGATGGTTTTTCAAGAGAGGCTCTCTTGAGATTGAAGAAAGGCTCTTCTCCATGCAAGGAAACGCCCTTGTTAAATGGAGAAGACGCCTTTCTCTCTTTTTATATACGCATAGAACGGGGTATGAAAACCGACGATCTATCTTACAACAAACTTCTTTCCACCACGGATATAGATACCCGGTGCGAGCTGCACATCCTTTGGCATACGCGCTCCTTGTAGGTTATAAACGTTTTTATCATCACTCTTTACAACATTAAGTGTTGATATTCCTGCTGTTGCATCATATACATATAGCATTGGAGAAAGGTTCCCAGAGCTTGCTGGTTTATATGCTCCAAACGACTTATATTGCGTTGAGTACTGTACGACGTGACCATCAGAACTTGTGATAACAAATGTTCCGTCGGCATTTGGAGTGACTGTCCATATAGTTGCCTTATCGGTTGAGTTGACTACATTAAAGTTCTTATGCGTACCATCCTGATAGAAGTAACGACCCGCAGCGTCCTTGATGTAGTAACCACCCGCAGCCTGTTCTAATGTAAAGAATAGGTTTTCATCGGAAGTAAAGACAATCTCTTTCTTAGTTGTTACTATTGATCCATTTAGATAACCATAGCCCTTTTTGCCCTGAACGGTCTGACCGGCAAAGAGGTTCTCACCTACCTTCACAACAAGAAGGAACTGTGTATTAACAGCGGGAACTGCCGTAGCTTTCACAAAAGTCTTAGCGTCTTTTGCGAGGAATTCACCGTTGTTTATCACTCACACCTTCGCACATAAGAGTAAGAGATGATTGTTATTTGCATCGGTAGTAGCGAAGAGATAATCTGTTCCTCCTTCTTTTATCTTGAGTTTCTTACGCAAGTCTGCAACGCTCATAGGGAAGTTGCGCACGGCAAGATTAGCTTTCTTGATAGCTGATAAGGTGCGACGTAACTCCTTCTTATTAAATGATGAGGCGGCTACAAGACGGAAACTGCGACCCGGGAAGTGCTCTATAAGACTATTGGAGACAAATAAATGAGAATTTACACTTAGTGCAGAAACTCCATAACGACGACTGATTAGGGCAAAGCAACCGGCTTTCATCAGTGAAGCATTAGGCTCATAGAGATATTGACCAGCTGTTGGTGGGGTTGAAAGAATGCTTGGTAAGATGCCTGCTGTATCTTCTTCATAATAGGAAACGACCTCACCATCATTCACACAAACGACACGGAGTGGAGAATCTAAGGCTATTGTTGCACCAGTCATAGCCTTTACTTGTCGCATAACTATCAGCAACTCCTTACATTCATTGCGCACAGAGAGGATGTGAACCTCACGTACAACGTTGCCAATAACGTTTAGTTCGTTTACAGCTCGGTGCCAATCAAGCATTGGCGAGAGCTTCAGAACAATGGTGTCTGCCTTCTCTAGGAGTTCCTTCTCTAGTGTCAACACGTCAGGAGAACAGTCTTCTATCAGTACCGTCTTACCTCCTTGCTCATTACGACGTGCTGGATCGAGGAAGATAACATTGGCAGGTTGCATTTGACGGAGGTATTCCGTGCCATCCGTATTGACCACTTCTACGTGACTCAAACCTAACACCTTGAAGTTATGTTGTGCTACCTTGCATAGCTGTTCTTGCTGTTCTACGTAGGTAGCATGGGTGAAGTTGCGTGCAATAAATGAGAAGTCGACACCGAAACCACCCGTGAGATCAACAAAGCGAATGGGTGAAGAAGTTGTATGAGAGCCACTCAGTTCCTCTAATAAGTTAGCTTTATACAATGCAGTCTGCTCACTTGAGCACTGCTCCATAGATAGATGTGGCGGATAGATAATATCCTCTTGTGCAGCCCATGAGGGCAACTTGGTGTGCGCCTTCAGCCATCCTGTGAGCTGATTAAGCAAGAAGGGCATATCAATGTCAGGATAGTTATGCGCTTGAAGAGCTAAGAGTCTCACGCCAGTACCATCTCCAAGTGGAGAGGGAAGTGGTATGTTATGTTTATCGAGGGTTTCTCGCACGTATTTAGGCAGTGGAAACTCTCCTTGTTGTATTGCCATCTTTCGTTCTTTCTTATGCTACATTTCCTAATTATCTAACAATAGCCAATGATACTATCTACTCCCCTCTCCATTCGGAGAGGGGGCGGGGGTGAGGCTTGTTGGGGCTTTTGTTGAGGCTTTTCTACCTAACCACTCTCAATTTACTCTTCGCCCATTCCCTCGTACAAAGGTTGAAGTGCCACCATTCAGTACGCAGTGGCATAAAGCCAGCAGCGGTCATAACCTCTCGAAGCAACCGTCGGTTGGCAAGTGCCTCACGTGAGATAACGCCCCGAGCAAGTAATCCTTGTTCCTTATCTATATGACTTGCAGCACCCATGTAATCAACTTTCGCCCCCATAGGGATTGTGTCTATGTGGCAACGCACGGCTCCCGCACGCCATGTGGCATCGTTCCATGAAGCCTTACAAATACTGATATCCACTGCCATTCCATAGTTGTGCATACCGCCACCATGCGCTGGGTTAGACACATAGAAGTATTTGGATGTGTTCTTCACGGCATCCCACATTGTCTGCTGAACGCTCATTGGACGTGTAGCATCAAATATACACAGACTCAAGTCAGGTCTGCGACGCTTCAATTCAGCTTGTGCTTTACGCAGAGCCTCTGCACAACGAGGGAGGACATAAGCATCACGAAGGTCGTGATAGAGCTGTCGGTTACAGAAGTTATCGGTGCGTGCATACATTAAAGCGACCTTTATTGAGGGTACAACGTGCTTAATATTCACCAAACCTTGCCTCTCCATCGATTGACCAGCAGCCAAGCGACGATCCGTAGCAGGCTTCTGTGCATATATAGAAGTGGTGGAAAGGAATAGTGCTAGTAGTGCGTAATAGATTTGCTTCATTCTGTTCTTTTCTTTTATAAACCATTGATAAGAATAAAAACAAGGGCAGGTTCTATGCTTTCTTACAACCATGATGGATTGAAGGAATACATAGAACTTGCCCTGTTGTTATTTCTATCACTGTGGAAATAGCGTTTATATCTTATTTCAAAGCAGCTTTCTTTTGTTTTACATAGTCACCGAATACACGGTCGAGTTCAGCTCTTTGCTCAGAGTCGAGTGTATCATTGGCTTGAATAAGTCCACGATAATAACTCTTGATTGCCTTCGACAACTTTGCTTTATCGGCTGAGTTCTTATCAAAGATGTTATCCAAATCGTGATAGAGAGCGGGCTTCATTGTGTTGAGGAAAGCGAGTTTCCCTGTCATTGGAGCCGCATTATGGGTGCTGTCGTTGGTCTGCTCGTTAGGAGAAGTAACCTTTACGCTATCTTCGGGAGCTGTTTCCTCATCCGACTTAAAGACAGATGAGACATCTATCTTGCCCATTTGATTGAGCAAAGCACCACCATAATTATATGTCAGAACGCCCAGAACAATCACAACCACAGCAATCACAGCCACCATAACGGTGCCTTTACCTATTGTAGGCATGGTGAATGACGACCCTTCATGATTGAGATCGGCTAGGAACTCATCGATGTTTGCATAACGATCACTGCGCTTGAAGGCACAACAACGCTTAATGACATCACTATAAGCAAGCGTTAGCCCCATCACTTTCATTATCGTTCCGAGCGAATAAATATCAGCTGTTCCGTCGGCAGTCATCGTTTCGTCTTTCAGTTCTGGCGCCATGAAGCGTGTTGTGTCAGCGGTTGCTTTAACGTCATCAAGCGACAAAACACTGAAATCAATCAACTTCACGTAATTGCCTTGAGCGGTGATAAGAATATTAGAAGGCTTGAGGTTGCGATGAGCGATACCCTGATTATGAGCATAACGGAGCGCATCTGCTATCTGATTCACAATAGCTATCTTCTCATCGTCAGTGTGTTGTTCTTTAAGATAAGCCTGCAGTGTGCGACCTTCAATAAACTCTTCTTCAATACAAAGCCCATAGCCGTCAACATCCACAAGTCCTTGATAACGCACAATACCCGTGTGGTTCAATCGTTGACATTGTTTGAACTCACGCTTCAAGGCATTTCTTAGTAGGGTTCGCTTGCTATTCTCTTCCTTTAAACCTTTGAGGATGACGGTCTGCTCGCCCTTACGACATTTCACAATTAGGCTATATCCGTGTGAAGGAATAACCTCGTAATCTGTGTAACTAGCTTTCAAAGGAGCCTCAGCTGTCAATGAAGACTGGTTGGATGTATTGTTCTTATCTGTCATGAATATCTATCGCACTTAAATAACTTAATATGTATCTCTGTGCGCAAAATTAGCAAAAAAAATTGATATAGGGCATAGTTACAGGCTTTTAAGCATAAATAGATGTTAAGCAGGTAAGCATCAGTAGCAATATTGGACATCATCAGACAGAACCCAACGGCTTATTTTGTAGCCAATCATTACCAGCTCTTCTCATTAGCAAGATATACTCTGATGTGCCTTTTGCGATACTAGATGAAATACTTACCTTTGCGCTGCAATTAGGTAGCAAATAATTAACAGAATTATAATTAAGCAATGGAAAAGAAAGTAATCATCCTCACTGGAGCAAGTAGTGGTATAGGTTATCAGACGGCAGAGATGCTTGCGAAGCAAGGTCATATAGTATATGGTGCAGCTCGAAGAGTTGAGAAGATGGATGCACTAAAGCAGTTCGGTGTGAAGACATTGCAGATGGATGTAACCATAGAAGAGAGTGTTAATAAAGCTGTTGATACTGTTATCGCAGCTGAAGGACGCATTGATGTATTGGTCAATAATGCTGGCTATGGCTCGTTTGGTGCCATTGAGGATGTCAGCATAGCGGAGGCACGCAAGCAATTCGATGTTAATATCTTTGGTGTTGCTATGTTAACGAAGAAGGTTTTACCCCACATGCGTAAGCAACATAGTGGTACAATCATCAACATCAGTTCGATGGGCGGGCGTCTGACTATCTATTTCGGTGCATGGTATCATGCGACTAAGTATGCCCTTGAAGCATTCAGTGACGCTTTGAGAATGGAGACGAAAGGATTCGGAATCAACGTTGCAATCATCGAACCGGGTGGTATCAAGACGCCTTGGGGCTTCATTGCTGCCGACCACTTAGAGGAGAGCTCAAAGGGAGGAGCATACGAGAAACAGGCAAAGAAGGTGGCTGAAGGTCTGCGGAAGCTGTATAGTGGTAACATGATGAGCAGCCCTGAAGTAATTGCAAAGGTTATCAGTCGTGCCACAAATGCACGTCGTCCGAAGGCACGTTATCTCATTGGTTTTGGTGCGAAACCCCTCGTCTTCTTGCATACAATATTACCAACTCGCTGGTTCGATTTCATTATGATGCACGCAAGTTAAGCAGGACTAAAGGTCATCATAAATACTATATAAACCACGTTATGAGCTTATCTCACCCAGTATCACACGTATGATACTCGATTATCATATACGTGATAATCGATTATCACATACGTGACAATTCATTGTACAATAACGTTACAACTCATTGTACAACATTGTTACAATTCATTATACAGCATTGTTACAACTCATTGTACAGCGTATTACACTTCATTGACAATGCGTCATCTGATGGTTTCAGTGCTGTTTCAATCCTATTATATAACGAAAGAGGATATGTCCAGGAAGCCCCGACATATCCTCTTAATTATGTTTGCGTTAGTGATTTACTAACGACTATCTCGAATTAATCAGCAAACTTTGCCTTGATGAATTCACGATTCAAACGAGCGATGTTAGCAATCTTCTCGTTCTTAGGACATACTGCCTCGCAAGCACGAGTGTTGGTACAGTTACCGAAACCAACCTCATCCATCTTAGCGACCATAGCCTTTGCACGCTTTGCAGCCTCAGGCTTACCCTGTGGCAAGAGAGCCAACTGACTAACCTTAGATGATACGAAGAGCATGGCAGAACCATTCTTACAAGCTGCAACACAAGCACCACAACCGATACATGTTGCACAGTCCATAGCCTCATCAGCAT
>ERZ772979.1404-NODE-1404-length-13896-cov-30.374323_pt1 | contig 13896 bp, 8 predicted proteins | sample MGYA00511130_ERZ772979 | MGnify/ENA primary metagenome ERZ772979 (study PRJEB29015, sample SAMEA2738103) | human oral metagenome | biome: human oral; feature: human-associated habitat; material: saliva | place: China | collected 2186 ... | reverse complement strand
ATCCACCAGTGTCGACCTCTTCCGACGGGCGCATCGTGGTCAACAGGTTCCTACGATCCCCCACCGATCCCAGGATTACCGCGATCGGCGATTGCGCTGCGCCCCCGGCCCCGCACCTGCGCCCCAGCTGCGCCTCAGCCCTGTCTCTGGGAGCCGTAGCCGCTGATATCCTCATCTCCGACGTACTGAAGACCCCACCGCCGTCCAACACGGGGGTCGGTTATGTCATGCGCTGCGTCTCGCTGGGACGCAACCGCGGCCTCGTCGAGCACGTAAGTCCGGACGACGTTCCCAACGGTCCTGTCCTGACGGGGAGAACGGCCCGGCGAGTCAAGGACTGGGTCATGGACCGCACTACTCAGTGGTTGATCGAAGAGGCTCAGCGCTCCGGCTCGTACCGCATCGTGAGAGGCCCAGCTCAATGACTGCTTCCGACCAACCCGCAGATATGGACAACAGGTCCGGTCAGGATTTCGAGGAACATCGCGCCGTACTGTTTACCCTCGCCTACAGCATGCTCGGTAGCGCGGCGGAAGCTGAGGACATCGTGCAGGAGACATGGCTGCGCCGCCAACGCGTCAGGGAACCGGTCCAGCAGGAGCGCGCGCTGCTGTGCCGTATCGCCACACGCCTGGCACTCAACGCACTGCGCTCCGAGGCCAACCGGAAGGAGTCCTACCTAGGACCGTGGCTTCCCGAGCCGGTCGCCACCGAGGCAGATCTGGCCGACGACCTGATCCTGGCGGAGACGGTCTCTGAGGCGACGCTGATGGTACTGGAGACCCTCTCCCCCGCCGAACGCGCAGCATTCCTCCTGGTAGAGGTCTTCTCCCTGTCATCGGCGGAGACCGGTCGCATCATCGATGCATCCGATACCGCCGTGCGCCAGCTGGTGCACCGTGCACGCACCCGGCTGCAAGAAGGACGAACACACCGACGCGCCAACCCCTCTCCCGAGCTGTGGACCGAGCTGACCAGCGCCATTCGCTCAGGAGACTTGGCGGCCACCGTACGCCTGCTGGCTCCTGAGGCGGTACTCGTGTCCGACGGTGGAGGCCGCGCCTCGGCGGCACGCCGTCCCGTCCGAGGCGCAGAGTCCGTAGCTCGCTTCCTTATCGGCATCGCCGCGAAGACGCCACAGTTCGATATGGCGCCGGCGTGGCTCAACGGGGAGCTCGCAGCCGTGGTCAGCAGTTCCGAGAACGTAGAGTTCGTGGTCTTCCTGGTTGCCTCGGAGACTGGTGTTCAGCAGGTTCTCATCGTCCGCAACCCCGACAAGCTCATGCGCATCGACAAGCCAGTGAGACTGTCCCGCTGACCTCGGCACGATCCATCGTCAGATCCGGGCGCCGTCGGCGATCCTTCCGGGGGAGCCCCCCGCTTCCACGTGCGCCTCACCGGTGGCGACGACGCCGGAACCGAAGGTCCAGTCGCCCTCCACCGTCAGCGTCTGCGCGTCCTTGATCGAGGGGACGCCATCGGGGAACCGGGCCTCGAAGTCCTGGATCTTCTTGTAGAAACGGGGGTCGAGGTTCACGGTGCAGGCGCGCTCCGGAACCATCTGCAGCAGGCCGTCGTCGTCGACCTCGTAGACGTCCGAACGTACCAGCAGCAGGTCGTTAGTGGTTTTGACCGGCAGGAACCGGGAACGGGGCACCTCGATGGCCGTGGCCCCCTCGAAGGCCTCCACCGCGGCCCCCATGGATGTCTCGAGCTGGATGACCGGCGTTGAGGAGGAGTCCGCGGGGTCGACCGTCTTGCTGTTCTTGATGAGCGGCAGTCCGAGGATCCCTCCGCGCTCGACAAGAGTGTCGCGCAGAACCTTCAGGTCAAACCAGAGGTTGTTCGTGTGGAAGAAGGGGTGGCGGAACTGGTCGGTGAAGTAGTGCATCTGGTCTTCGGGCGTCTGCGCCGTGTCGCGCAGGATGATGCGCCCATCGCTCTTGCGCACAGCCAGGTGCCCGCCCTTGACGTCGGCCGGCGTGCGGCGACACATCTCCGGGGCGTAAGGGGCGCCGGAGGCCGCGAACCAGCCGGCGATCCTGGCCGATGGCGCCGCACCGAGGTTGTCGGAGTTGGCAGTCATGGCATACCGGTAGCCCTTGTCCAGCAGCGTATCCAGCAGTCCGGAGGCAAGCAGGGCGGTGTAGATGTCACCGTGCCCCGGCGGGCACCACTCGAGCTCGGGATCGGCCGCCCACTCCACGGGAGTCAGATCGTCCGCACGCAGCTTGGGCTCACGATTCTGCAGGAAGTCCAGTGGAAGGCCGTCGACCTGGATCTCAGGGCGCCCAGCCAGTACCTCGAGGGAGTCCTCGCGGGTGCGGAAGGAGTTCATAAGGATCAGCGGCAGACTCACGTCGTAGCGCCGACGGGCCGCCGCGACCTGGTCGACCAGCAGGTCGAGGAAGGTCTTGCCGTCGCGCACCGGGAGGAGGGACTTGGCACGATCCAGCCCCATTGAGGTCCCCAGGCCCCCGTTGAGGCGGATGAGGACCGTCCTGCTCAGCGCTTCCCGCGCCGCTTCCTCGCTGACCTCGACGTCGGCGAGAGAGTCGATCCGCGTAAGTGGCTCAATGGTCTCCTCGGGAATGAGCCCCGTGGCTCCCGCCTCCAGGGACCGGTAGTAGTGCGTGAAGACCGTAATGGCCTGCTCGGCGACGCCCGCGTCGCGCATCTTGTGCTGGGCAGCAGTGAGTCCGTTCTCGCTCATGACGCGTAGCCTAACCCACACTGACCGTTCTTGGGGCAGTTTGTTCGACTCTGTTCGTTTGCAAGAGGCCGACCGGCAGCTTCTCGGGCTCAGCGGGTTATCCACAGGGGAGCCTTTCCTCTTCCCGACGTCGGGCTCTCCCCCTATTCTCTTTTAATCCGGTTGTGTGACGAGCCACTTATCGTCAAGCACCGAGTAACTAGGAGAACCGTCATGCCCATGCCGCCCAATGCGGGTCCGAATGTCGTTCTGCTCATGCAGAGATTGGACCTCATCGAGAAGAAGATCGACTGGATCGCCGGGCGCGTTGCCTCACTGACCTACGCCGATGGCGCCCCGGCACGGGGGCAAGGTGATCAGCCCACGACAGAGGAAGGCACTCTGCGGGTTCCCGCCTCGAAGGCCGCTGAGCCCGTCAGAGTCGTCGATGATCATGTAGCGGCGCCCTTGCCCGCCACCGGCTCGCCCGCGACTGAGACGATGCCGCCCGAGAGCACCCCTGCAACGGGCCCTGGCGCAGAGACTTCCGATCAGGTTCGCGACACGCCTCTTGCGCAGGCCGTCGACGGCGAGACCTCGCGAGACGAGGAGGCCGCCGTGTCCGTCCAGGCCCAGGGCCTCGACTCTCCCAGTGGCACCGTGGCCGTAGCGCCTATGGTTCAGCACCACGAGGAGCCCGGCCGCACAACTACCGAGCAGTCCTCCTGGACGAGCCCCGGCTTCACGGGTCGGGCACCCGTCCCACCCAACGGCGCCCGCACGAGGGACCCACACCAGGAGAAGCCGACTGCGACAGGCCGCATGGGTACCGCCGAGGCCGATGAGCTTCCCGGCTGGGCACGGCGGGCGATGCGGGAGGGAAACCTCGGGCGTTATCTGCTCTCCGGTGCCGCCGCAGTGCTCGTTCTGTCAGCAGGAGTCAGCCTGCTGGCCCTGGTGTGGGACTCCATTCCCGATCCGGTCAAGATCCTGGCTCTGGCGCTGATCGCGGTGACGATGACGGCTGCGGGCGCTCATCTGGGGAACAGCCGGCCCCGTTACCGCGTCGCCGCGGCGACGATCACGGGAACCGGTGGCGGTCTCGGCTTCGTCTCCATCGTAGGTGCCGTCCTTCTAGAGGGGATGCTCAGCCCGGAACCCGCTCTGGTCCTCATGGCCTGCTGGGGGCTCGTGCTTCTGGTCGTATCCCACCTGACTCGGGTGCTGTTCACCGCGATTGTCTCCGCCATCGGCGCCCTGGTGACCATCGGCTTCGCGGTCAACCATGTGGTTCAGCAGCCGAGGACGGCGATCATCACGTGGCTGATGATCGGCGTCTACGTCGCTGTCCTGGCCCTCACCTGCGGGATGCTGTCACGAAATACGGAGCGGATGCGGCAGGCCGCCTGGTATCCGGTGACGTCGATGGCGGCGACGGCGGTCGCGCTCGTCTTCGCCCCGATCAGGCCGATGCTGCGCATCTCCACCACCGGCGGCATCAGTATCGCCATGGCTCTGTGCCTGCTCCTCGTCTGCCAGACACTGCACGCCAGCAGGCGTCTGTGGAGCATCGGCGTCAAGACGGCGGGCTGGGACTGGGGACTGGCCGTCGCAGTCCTCATGGTGGCCTACAGGAACCTGCTGATCGAGCAGGTGAACCTCGAGCTGGCGCACTCCACCATCGTCGCCGTCTTCATCCTCGGACTTCTCCTGCTGGCCGGGGCAGCACTCGCGGTATTCGCACCCCGCAGCCCCGACCAGTGGCGCAGCGCCATGGCCATTGGTCATGAGGCGTCGATCCTCCCCGTTGCACTGGTCGGTCTGGCGATCATCAACGACCCCCGGGTCTATCCCTTCGTCGTTATGACCGTGATGCTCTGCTTCCTGCCCGCCATCGTGGACGGACGGGTGGAGCCGGCCCCGATCCTGGCTTTCCTCGGCACCGCACCGATCCTCACACTCCCCGAAACCGCGTATTCTCGGGCCGATCTCCTGTCGCTCATCGCCTCTATCGCGGTCTCTGGGCTCCTGGTGGTTGTGACCGAGGGACTCGGAGACCGAGCTGTGGGCGGCACGCCGGCCCCCGAGACGAGCACTGCGCCGTCGGGCATCCGACCGAGGATTGTGGCCTTGCGGCTGGCACTGGCCGCGATCGTCTTCAATCTTGCCGTTCTCGCTCCGATGCTCGCAGGTGGCCTCGTGGGCAGATCCCAGAGCGCTTGGGCGGCCCTGCACATGGTCCCGGGGCTTGTCGCCATCGCATTCATCCTCCTGGGCGCCTTCTCCAACAGGGCCACTCCCCTGCGGGTGCTCGGCGGTCGGTGCTGGGGAGCCCGCTACCAGGTGGGCCCTCACGGCGAGGCGTTGCCCGACCCGCGAAGCTCACTGGCAGGGGCCCCGGCGGCGTCGTGTATCGTGTCGGGGCTTGTGGCTGCCATAGCCGCACTGACGTTGTCATGGGCGCAGGAGCTGACCTCATCGGTATGGACGATGGCGCTGGTGGCTGTCGCTCTGGGGCTGGGAGTGAGCGCCACGTGGCTGCTGCTTCCGTGGGGGCGGCGCGCGGAGGTGTGTCTGAGCCTCGCGATCGGAGACTCCCTGCTCATGTGGTTCTCGGTCATCGCGGTCACCGACATCGGACCGAGCTCGGTTCTCATGTCTGTGCTGGTGCTGACGACCGGCGGAGCCTGCATCGTCTTCGGGTTCAAGGTGCGCCTGACGGTCCTGCGACACTACGGCCTGACCCTGGTGCTCCTGTCTGTCCTCAAACTTGCCGCCGTCGACACGGCCTCGCAGAACTCGATCATTCGGGTCGTCTCGCTGGCGGCCGCGGGCATCGTCTGCTTCGTGCTCTCACTGCTCTACAACCGCTACGCCCAGGAACAGCGCCGCACGCAGATGGAGAGCATGGAGGGCGCTGACGATCACAACCGCCCCTGAGGCGGAACCGTTCACTCGCCTCGGAGCAGAATCGGCGACACGTCTGCTGCGGTTCAGTCGCGGGCGGTCCGAAGCATCGGAGCCAGGAACTGGCCGGTGTAGGACGACTCCGTGGCCGCGACCTTCTCCGGAGTGCCGGTCACGACGACGGTTCCTCCGCCCTTGCCACCCTCGGGTCCCATATCGATGACCCAGTCCGCGTTGGCGATGACGTCGAGGTTGTGCTCGATCACCACCACGGAGTTGCCCTTGTCCACCAGGCCCTGGAGCACCCCGAGCAGTTTGCGGATGTCCTCGAAATGCAGTCCGGTGGTCGGTTCGTCCAGGACGTAGATGGTGCGACCGGTGGAGCGCCGCTGGAGCTCGGTGGCGAGCTTGACGCGCTGAGCCTCACCGCCGGAGAGCGTAGTGGCCGACTGGCCCAGGCGCACATAGCCCAGTCCCACCTCGACCAGGGTGTTGAGATGGCGGGCGATAACCAAGGAAGCGGAGAAGAACTCGGCGGCTTGGTGGATGGTCATGTCCAGGACGTCGGCGACCGTCTTGTCCTTGTAGCGAATTTCCAGGGTCTCCCGGTTGTAGCGGGCGCCATGGCAGACCTCGCAGGGCACGTAGACGTCCGGCAGGAAGTTCATCTCGATCTTGAGCGTGCCGTCTCCCTTGCAGGACTCGCAGCGGCCGCCCTTGACGTTGAAGGAGAAGCGCCCAGGTCCGTAGCCACGGACCTTCGACTCCGGCACGGCCGCGAAGATCTTGCGGATGTGGTCCCATACCCCGGTGTAGGTGGCTGGGTTGGACCGGGGTGTGCGTCCGATCGGCGACTGGTCGACGTGGACGACCTTGTCGAGGTGGTCGACTCCCCTGACGGTCTTGTGCCTGCCGGGCACGCCGCGGGAACGGTTGAGCCGGTTGGCGAGCACCTGGTAGAGGATGGAGTTGACCAGGGAGGACTTGCCCGATCCGGAGACGCCGGTAACGGCGGTGAGCACACCGAGCGGGAAGGACACGGTGACGTCCTTGAGGTTGTTCTCACGGGCGCCGACGACGGTGACCTCACGGTTCTTGTCGCGCTCGCGTCGCTTGTCGGGAATCTCGATTCGCCGCCGCTTGGCCAGGTAGTCGCCAGTGATCGAGCACTCGGCTCCGGCCAGGCCCGCGACGTCACCGGAGTAAACGACCTCACCGCCCAGCTCACCCGCTCCGGGGCCGATGTCGACGATCCAGTCGGCCGAGCGGATGGTGTCCTCATCGTGCTCGACGACGATGAGCGTGTTGCCCAGGTCCCGCAGCCGTTGGAGAGTCTCGATGAGGCGGGTGTTGTCCCGCTGGTGCAGGCCGATACTGGGCTCGTCCAGGACGTAGAGGACCCCGACCAGGCCTGAGCCGATTTGGGTGGCCAGGCGGATGCGCTGCGCCTCGCCCCCGGAGAGGGTGGCCGCGCCGCGGGCCAGACTGAGGTAGTCCAGCCCCACATCCACCAGGAAGCCCAGACGCGCGTTAATCTCGGTCAGGACGCTGCCCGCGATCTGAGCGGCCTGGCCGGTCAGGCTGAGGCCGGCCAGGAAGTCCCGGGCCTCGCTGATGGGCAGCTCGCACAGTTGGGCGATGGAGAGCCCGCCCACACGCACGGCCAGTACCTCCGGCTTAAGCCGGGCGCCGTCGCACACAGGACAGGGGATCTCCCGCATGTAGGCCTGGTACCGCTCGCGGGACCAGTCGGATTCGGTTTCGTCGTGCTTGCGCATGACGTAGTCGAGGACGCCCTCGAATCCGGTGGAGTAGATGCGCTCGCGTCCCCAGCGGTTGCGATAGGTGACCTTGACCTCGTAGTCCTTGCCGCGCAGGATCGCCTCCCTGGCACGCGCCGGCAGCGCGCGCCAGGGGGTGTCGACGTCGAAGGACAGTTCCTTGCCCAGGGCCTCGAGTTGGCGGGTGAAGTACTTCTGGTGGCTTGACCAGGGGGCGACGGCGCCCTCGGCCAGGGTGAGCTCCTCGTCGGGGACGACGAGCTCGGGGTCGACCTCGAGCCGGGTCCCGATGCCCGTGCAGGCCGGACAGGCGCCGTAAGGAGCATTGAAGGAGAAGGTACGCGGCTCCATCTCGTCCAGGGCCAGGGGGTGCTCGTTGGGGCAGGCGCGTTTCTCGGAGTAGCGGCGCTCCCGGTCAGGGTCGTCGTCGGGCAGGTCAACCTGCTCGATGATGGTCAGGCCCTCGGCCAGCCCGAGGGCCGTCTCGACCGAGTCGGTGAGACGTTGGCGGATGCCGTCGCGGACGACGAGACGATCGACGATGACCTCGATATCGTGTTTGAGGCGCTTGTTGAGAGTCGGCGGGTTATCAAGGCGCTCGACGGCGCCGTCGACGCGCACCCGGTTGAAGCCGCGTCCGCGCAGTTCGCCGAAGAGCTCGGAGTACTCGCCCTTGCGTCCGCGCACAATGGGGGCGAGCACCTGGAAGCGGGTGCCCTCGGGCAGGGAGCGGACCTGGTCGACGATCTGCTGGGGGGTCTGGGAGGAGATGACCGCATCGCAAACGGGGCAGTGCTGGACACCTGCCCGCGAGTACAGCAGACGCAGGTAGTCGTAAACCTCGGTCACTGTGCCCACCGTGGAGCGGGGGTTGCGCGAGGTGGACTTCTGGTCGATGGACACCGCGGGGCTCAGGCCCTCGATGAGCTCGACGTCGGGCTTGTCCATCTGCCCCAAGAACTGACGGGCATAGGAGGACAGGGACTCCACGTAACGGCGTTGCCCCTCGGCGAAGATCGTGTCGAAGGCGAGGGAGGACTTGCCCGAGCCGGACAGTCCGGTGAAGACGATCATCGTGTCGCGGGGCAAGTCCAGGTCGACGCCCTTGAGATTGTGCTCGCGGGCCCCGCGGATGATGAGAGAGTCGTTCACGGGATTCGAGTCTAGGGGTTCACCGCATCTATCGTGCGATCGCACACGTGTTCGACACGTCTCATCGCGAGGATGCCGGAAGAATACTCAGGCCCCCTGTGTTTCAGGCCACGGCCGGAGTCCCTCAGCTCTATGCTGGAACCCATGAGCAAAATCTACGCCGTCGAGTACCGCTACATCACCGACAAGGACGAGGAGATGGCCGCCGTGCGTCCCTCGCATCGCGCCTTCAACGGCCGCCTGGCCGATGAAGGCAAGCTGCTGGCCGCGGGCCCCTACGTGGGTACACATGACGCCCTCATCGTCGTGCGGGCCGATGACGAGGCCGGCGCACTGGCCCTGCTCGAGGAGGATCCCTTCCACCGGGCCGGCTACATCAACGAGCGCATCGCGCGCGAGTGGAACCCGGTCATCGGGCTCCTGGCCTGAACCACAGCAGGAGGCTGCTACTGAACCAGTACTGAAGCTGGAACAGAGCCAGCTCATTCCGCAACGACCCTTGCGCCCGTCCGGCCAGGCCGGGGAGCATGGTTCCGTGGTTTCCTCTCAGTCCTCCAGGTCCTCCGCTATCCCGGACGAGTCCCAGTTCGCCCGCCCCTCCTGCCTGACCGGGCGCGTGCTTCTGCGCGGCATGAACATCGGGCACGCCCGCCTGCACCGGTGGGGACTGAAAGCGGCGGGGATCCGCCCCCGAGACAGGGTGCTCGACGTCGGCTGCGGGGGCGGCAAGGCCATTGCCCGGATTCTTGCGCAGACTCGTCGCGAGGTGGCCGGCGTCGACCACTCCCCCGATGCGGTTGAGACCAGCAGGCGCGTCAACCGCGCCGCCGTTGCCTCCGGGCGCCTGCGGGTCCTGGAGGGTTCGGTGGACCATCTGCCCTTCCGCGACGGCTTCTTCGACGTTGCGACGGCATTCGAGACCACGTACTTCTGGCCAGACCTGCAGGCCGGTCTCATCGAGATTCGCCGCGTCCTGAGTTCCGAGGGTCGGCTCGTGATCACCAATGAGGTCGCCGATCGAGAAGCGGCGGGGCACTGGGCGGAGCGTCTGAATATGAATGTGACTGATGGTCAGAGCCTTGCCGCCCTGACCCGCGAGGCCGGGTTCCTCACGGTCGATATCAGCATCCACCCCCGACACAGGTGGCTTCGCCTGGTCGCCACAAGGTAGAAGGCTCTTAGCCCCGATTGCGTACGATTCTGCGCCGCACTATGTGAACCAGCTCGATGCCGCCAATCGCCAGTCCGGCCATGAGCGCGATGACCCACCACACCCCTGGGCTGGGCCAGGCCAGTTCGAAGAAGGCGCGCACCGGCGGGGAGACGACTCCCAGGACCGCGATTGATCCCATGAGTACGACGAGCCCCAATCGCCAGCTCGTCAGAGGTCTGGCGGTCAACGTGAGCAGCCACAACCCGCAGGTGATGAGAACCAAGGTCGTTGCTGTCGTCACTTGGGCGCGAGGGGCATGGGTGAGCGTCAGCCAGAGGTAGGTGGCCAGGGTCACGGTTCCCGCCATGATTCCGGCGGGCACGCACAGGCTGAGAACCCTCCTCAAAAATCCTTCCCGGTAGCGCTGGGAGCTGGGGGCCAGGGCCAGGACGAAGGCCGGGATCCCGATCGTCAGCGAGGAGACAACCGTGAACTGACGGGGCAGGAAGGGATAGGTGATCGCTGTAACGGCCACGACCACGGCGATCAGTGAGGCGTAGATGGTCTTGGCCAGGAACAGGGAGGCGATGCGCTCAGTGTTGGCCATGACGCGGCGTCCCTGGGCCACAACCCTCGGCAGGGCGGAGAACTCACCCTTGAGGAGCACCAGGCGCGCAACCGCCTTCGTGGCCGGTGCCCCATTGCCCATGGCGATCCCCAGGTCGGCGTCCTTGAGGGCCAGGGCGTCATTGACACCGTCCCCGGTCATCGCGACGACGTGGCCGCGCGACTTCAGTGCCCGAACCAGCGCCCGCTTCTGCTCGGGGGTGACGCGTCCCAGAACGCTGGCGCCCTCGACCGCGTCAGCCAGACGGTTCAGGTCCTCCTCCGTCTCCTTCCCACTGCCCGCCCCGGCCGGCAGGGTGCGCGCGTCCAGGGCAACGAGCTCGCCGCCGTCGGCAGCGGTGACTCCTGCCTGGCGGGCGACGGCGGTCACCGTCTCGGGGCTGTCGCCGGAGATGACCTTGGCATCAACGCCCTGCTGGCGGAAGTAGGCGAGGGTCTCGGCGGCGTCGGGACGAATCTCCTCGGTGAGGACGACGATCCCGGCGGCCTCAAGTTCGCCGGGCAGCCACGGCTCGTCCCCCTCCGAGGCCTGTGTCCAGGGCGAACAGGATCGGGCCAGGGCGACGACGCGCACCCCCTGCGCGGCGATCCGGCGAGCACGCTCCAGGACGGGCGCACCGTGAGCGGCCAGGACGATCTCGGGTGCTCCGAGAACCCATGTGATGCCGCAGGCCTCGTCTCGGATCGCCGACCACTTTCGACGCGAGGAGAAGGGGATCGACTCCACGCGGCCCGACCCGCACTCACCGACTGAGCCCAGAGCCTCCCTCAGACCCTGCTCACCGAGTCGGTCGGGCTCCTTAAGCCCCTCCACAATCGCATCCGCGGTGGCGTTGGATTCGCCCGTTCCGGTGAGTACGGCCAGGGCCGCAAGTACCTCGGGCAGCGCCTGGCCGCCGTCGGGTCCCTGGATTTCCCCCAGGCGAATACGGCCGGTCGTGATAGTGCCGGTCTTGTCCAGGCACAGGGTGTCGACCCGGGCCAGGACCTCGACGGCGGGCAGCTCCTGGACCAGGACGTTGCGTCTGGCCAACGCCAGGGACGCCGTCGCGAAGTTGACGGAGGTCAGAAGCACCAGCCCCTGAGGCACCATGCTGACGACGCCTGCGATGCCCACGACGACCGCCTGCCTCCACTCGCCGGTGCTCCAGGCCTGGCCGATGCTCCCGCTCAGACGCAGCTGGGACCACACCAGGACCACGGCGACGGGGATGATGACCCAGCTGATCCAGTGCAGCACCCGGTTGGTTCCGGCCTGCAACTCGCTGACAACGAGGGAGTACCTGCGAGCCTCCCGGGCCAACCGGTGGGCGTAGGCATCTCCACCGACAGCTGAGGCGCGGAATAGGCCGGTCCCGGCTGTCACCGTGGTCCCGGACATGACTCGGGCGCCGCGTTCCGGGCGCACGGGCCGGGACTCTCCGGTGAGGATCGACTCGTCGATCTCGAGGCCGTCGCTGGTGATGACCTCTCCGTCCGCCGGGACCTGCTGACCGGCGCTGAGGCGCACGATGTCGTCAAGGACAACGTCACCAACAGCGACCTCCCGCTCGACCCCGTCCCTCAGGACAACGGCTCGGGGCGTCTCCAGCACCGCGAGGCGGTCGAGGGCGCGCTTGGCTCGGATCTCCGCCACTGTACCGGTGGCGGTGTTGAGCAGGAGGACCACGCCGAACAGCCCGTCCCCCCAGCGCCCCAGCACCAGGATGACAGCCAGTGCCGCGCCCAGAATGGCGTTGAAAACCGTGAAGACGTTGGCCCGCAGGATCTGGGAGACGCTGCGGGAGGTCCGCTCGCGGTACTCGTTGGTCCGCCCGGCGCTGACGCGTTCGGCGACCTGTGCGGCGCTGAGCCCGGTCACCGGGGCCTGAGGGATGTTCGTGGCGCTCACGGCTCAGAGGGTAATGAGTGATGGAAGACCGGTCCTCCTCCCAACGGCTGAAAGATCAGGAGGCGACCTCGGCCCGCCGGACATCGGCTCGCGACTTGAGGACCGAAGCGATGACGGTGACAGTGATCGTGGTGACGATGACGGCCAGGGAAACCTTGACCGAGGCCTCCGGGATGGTCTCCCATTTCTTACCCCCGTTGATGAACCAGAGCTCATTGGTGTGCAGGGCGTGGACGATGAGTTTGAAGCCGATGAAGCCGAGGATGACCGCCAGGCCGTAGTGGAGGTAGACGAGCCGGTCGAGCAGTCCGTCGATGAGGAAGTAGAGCTGGCGCAGGCCCAGCAGGGAGAAGGCGTTGGCGGAGAAGACCAGGAAGGGTTCTATAGTCAGCGAGTAGATCGCGGGGATGGAGTCGACGGCGAACATGACGTCGGCGGTGCCGATGGCGATGATGCACAGCATCATGGGGGTGATCATGGTGCGGCCGGCGTGGCGGTGGATGACCCTGCCGCCCACGAAGCCGTCGGTCATGGGGATGACGCGGGCAACGAGCTTGACGAAGCTGCTGGGCCTGTACTCCTCGTCCTCGTCGTCGGGCTCCTCAACGCCCTCTCGGGCCTGGGAGAAGGCGGTCCACAGGAGCCAGGCTCCGAAGAAGTAGAAGACCCAGGAGAAGTTATTGATGAGCGCAGCGCCTGCAAGGATGAAGATGAGCCTGAGGACTAGGGCGATGATGATGCCGGCGAGCAGCACCTCCTGCTGGTACTTCCGGGGCACCTTGAAGGAGGACATCATGATGACGAAGACGAAGAGGTTGTCGATGCTCAGCGCCTTCTCGGTGATGTAGCCGCTCAGGTACTGCTGGGCGAATCCGCCGCCCCACACGAACCAGACGATGCCGGAGAAGACGAGGGCCATGGCGATATAGGCCACCGACCAGATGGCGGCCTCCTTCATGGTGGGCTCGTGCGGCGTGCGTACGTGACCGACGATGTCGATCGCGATAAGGGTCAGGATGATGGCCGCCAGGCCGATCCACCCCAGAATGTGGACGTCCACGTATTCTCCTCCGGTACGGAACTGGTACCGGAGGTCTCCTCCCGCCACGGGCGCCGGCGCTCAAGGCTCGTGCCGCTCTGGCCGCGACGCCGGGAACGCAGGACCGCGTGTGCCCGCACCACCGTGATGACGACGTCGCCGTTGGTTGGGAGTACTCCCCTCCGTGTATAACGTCCGAGAGTCTAACGTGCTAACCGGTACGGGCACATGGAGTGGCCCGTCGCGCAGGTGTGGGGTGCATGACGTCGCCACCCGACTGGGGTTCCCCGGAGACGGCAACGCCATCACCATCATGACCGTAACGTCTGTACTCCGAAGCCGGCTCGGTCAGTAGACCGGGTCCCGATCGATCGGGCAGGTCATGCAATGTCCGCCGCCGCGACCGCGGCCGAGCTCGCTGGAGGGGATCTCCAGAACCTCGATGCCCGCAGCGCGCAGGTTGGCGTTGATCGAGTAGTTGCGGTCGTAGGCCACGACCACTCCCGGGGACAGGGCCACGACGTTGTTGCCGTCGTTCCACTGCTCGCACTCGGCCCCGTAGCGTCCTGCGGTGGACATGACCGGGGTGAGCTTGACGCCCAGGGCCTCGGAGACGACGTCGACGAAGTAGCCCTCGTCGTAGGTGACCTTGAT
>ERZ772979.1399-NODE-1399-length-13938-cov-2.914860_pt1 | contig 13938 bp, 10 predicted proteins | sample MGYA00511130_ERZ772979 | MGnify/ENA primary metagenome ERZ772979 (study PRJEB29015, sample SAMEA2738103) | human oral metagenome | biome: human oral; feature: human-associated habitat; material: saliva | place: China | collected 2186 ... | reverse complement strand
CGTGCTCGTTGAGGTACTCGAGGCCGTCTTTGCCGTCGATGCCCGCGCCGCAGCCCAGCGCGAAGAGCTCCAGGTCGCGGAAGGTGTAGTCGCGCACGAAGGGCCCGAAGGTCTGGCCGACCATATCGGTGTTGATTGCCATTGTTCATTGTCCTTTCATGGGGTCGGGTTCAATAGTTCGCGAGGATGTGTTTGCGCACTTTTCTGTAGCTGCCCCGCGGGAGCCCGTCGACGAACTCCACGGAACTGGGAACCTTGAAGGCCGCGAGGCGGCCCGCGCAGTGGTCGATGACAGTTGCGGCTGTGAGCCCGGAGCCGGGCTCGGGGACGATGAAGGCCTTGACCGCCTGGCCCCGCACGCCGTCGGGGACGCCGATCACGGCGACCTCCCGCACCCCGGGGAGGTCTTCGATGGTGCACTCGACCTCGGCCGACGACACCGACTCCCCCGAGCGCTTGATGAGGTCGACCCGCCGGTCCATGAAGTACACCCACCCGTCCTCGATGTAGGCGTAGTCGTGCGTGTGGAACCAGCCGTCCGCGTCGAGGACCTCGGCAGTCGCCCCTGGGTCGTCCCAGTAGCCGGCCATGAGGCTCACGCCGGGAACTCCGCGGAGCATGATCTCCCCCACCTCGCCCTCGGGCAGCGGGTTCCCCTGGCAGTCGGCGATGCGGACCTCGTAACCGGGGCCGGCCCTGCCGATGGAGGGCCAGCGGCGCTGTCCGTGGGGAGGATCGGTGATCGCCCCGATGAGGCACTCGGTCGACCCGTAGTTGTTGAGGATTGAGACTCCGAAGCGCTCCTCGAACGCTTCCTTGTCCTGGGTGCTCAGGGGCAGGAAGTAGTGCATCTCGCGCACCTGGTGGTCGCGCTCGTGCGGATCGACGCTCTGGCGCAGCATGGTCGCCACGATCATCGCCATCCCCTGGACCAGTGTCGCGCGGTGGGCGCGCGCCTGCTTCCAGAAGCGGGTCGCCCGGTAGCGGGACAGCATGACGAGCGTCGCCCCCGCCGTCAGCACCGGGGCGAGTGCCGAGAGCTGGTAGTTCACCCGGGCCGCCACCATGGAGGTCATGTAGCGGTCCTCGGGGTTCATATCCAGTTCCCAGTTCACGTAGTTCCCTGAGAAGACGAAGTTCGCGTGCGTGATCATCACGCCCTTGGGCTCCGAGGTCGTGCCCGAGGTGAAGAGGATCTCGCACAGGTCCGAGGGCCGGACCCGGGGACTGGACGCGAAGGAGTCGGCCTCGCGCGACGCCAGCTCCCGCAGGCGGGGAAGGCCGATGCCGTCCCCGCCCACCGCGCCGTCCCCGCCCACGACGATGACGTCCGTGACGGTGTCCGGCACATGGGGGAGCACCTCGTCGGCGCTGCACGCGCGGGTGATGAGCGTGCCGGCCCGGCAAGCGCCCAGGATGCGACCCAACTCGAAGGGCGCCGAAGTGGCGTCGACGGGCACCGACACGGCGTCCATTTTGGCCAGGGCCAGGGCGCACTCCACGAACTCGACGCAGTTGTCGAGGTAGAGCGCGACCCGGCTACCCGCGCCGACGCCCCTTGCTGCGAGGGCGTTGGCGCACTTGTTCACGGCCGCGTCGAACTCGCGGTAGGTGAAACGACGGACCTCGTGGGAATGAGCGTCCTCGAAAACGAGGAACTCGTGGTCCCCCCTGTCTTCCACCTGCCGTTCCCACAGTTGGGGGACTGTGGTGCTCTCCGGCGCGAACTCCGAGTGGGTCACAACCGATCAGTCCTCGTCGCCGGCCTTGACGGTGCCGGACTCGATCAGGGCCTCGATGGCCTCGTCCGAGTACCCGGCGCGCTTGAGAACATCGCGAGTGTCCTCGCCCAGGGCCGGCATCGGACGCCAGAAGGCCCCCGGGTTGCGGCGGAACTTCGGGAAGGTGTTGAGAACCTTGACGGGAGTGCCGTCCGCCTTCTCCGAATCGATGAAGCACTCGCGCTGCTTGACGTGCTCGGCCTCCAGGATGTCGGGGAACTCGTTGACGACCTGGGCGGCGATGCGGTGGGCGACGAAGTCGCGCTGCACGTCGTACTTGGACTGCGTCTTGAGGTACTCCTCCAGGGTGTCCTGGATGAGGTCGGCCTTGGGGCCGTTGAGCCACAGCGCCGACGTGCCCTCGGGGTACTCCTCCGTGCCCCACAGGTGCCCCAGCCCAATGGTCTCGAGCAGGTACTTGTTCTGCGCCACGCCGTACAGGCACAGGCCGATGAAGCCGTCCTTGCACTCGTAGATGCCGATGCCGCACAGGTTCTGATGGCGCGCACCCGGACGCGGGTAGGAGATGCCCGCGTTCATGTAGTCCATCATGTAGTACGTGCCCACACGCAGGAGAGTCTCGTACATGGCCATGTCGATGCTCTCGCCTTCGCCCGTGACGCCCACACGGTGCAACGCGGCCAGGGACGAAGAGATGATCATCAGCGAGTTGATGTAGTCGCCCAGGTAGGGAGAGATGTTCATCGGCTGATCGACGGAGCCGTTCTGCGCGACGATGCCCGCGTATGCGGCGACCGTCAAGTCGTAAGCGGCGGAGTTGATCTGCGCCTCGTCACCGTACTGGCCGAAGCCGGAGACGTGCACGATGACGAGCTTGGGGTTGATCTCCCACAGGAACTCGTCTGTGATGCCCTTGCGAGCGTACATCGGGCCCTTGCCGGACTCGATGAAGATGTCCGCGTCCTTGACGATGGCGCGCAGAGCTTCCTTGCCTTCGTCGGTGAAGGGGTTCATGGAGATCGAGCGCATGTTGCGGCGCTCCATTTCCTTGACCCACGCGGTGTCGCGCATCGAGTCGCCGGTCCAAACGTTCTCGATCCACGTGACGTCGGCGCCCCACTCGCCCATGATGGCCGCAGCCGTGGGGGCTGCGATCTCAACGGCGGAGTAGACAACCTTGACGCCATCGAGGACGCCGAATGACGGCTTATCCGTTGGCAGTGCCATGGGTATTCGTCCTTTCGTTCTCAGATGTTCGGGTCAGCGGTAGGGGTAGAGGGCGGAACGGCCGGTGGTGAGGATCATCATTTCGTCGGTGCCACCGGAGACGCGGTCCACGCGCAGGTCGCGGTAGAAGCGCTGGATGCGGTGGTCGCCGGTGATGCCGACGCCGGCCAGGCCCTGCAGAGCGCGGTCCACGACGTCGAACGAGGCCTCGGAGCAGTAGTACTTCGCCATTGAGCAGTCGCCGCGGGACAGCAGGCCGTTGTCGTACTTCCAGGCGATCTCGTAGAGCATGTTGCGCATGTTGGTCAGGCGCACCTTCATCTCAGCGAACTTCAGCTGGATGAGCTGGTGGCGGGCGATCGCCTGACCTCCTTGGATACGCTGGTTGGCGTACTTGGCGGCGTCTTCGAACGCGCAGTAGGCGGTGCCGTAGTTGGTCAGGGCGACGAGGAAGCGCTCAAGGTCGAAGTCGGCCACACCGCGGCGGAAGCCGTTGCCCTCGGTGCCGAAGAGGTCCTTCTCCTCCAGCTCGACGTTGTCGAAGTAGACGTCGCAGCACGAGTCCATGCGCAGGCCCAGCTTGCCCAGGGGCTCCTTGGTGATGCCCGGCAGGCTCATGTCGACGAACCACTCGGTGTAGGTGTCCATGTTGTCGGCGTCGCGGGCCATGACGACCAGGTAGGGGGCGTACAGCGAGGACGTGATGAAGGTCTTGTGTCCGTTGAGGTAGACCTTGCCGTCCTTGCGGGTGTAGGTGGTGCGCATGTCATCCCACGAGGATCCGGCTGACGGCTCGGTCATCGCGTAGTTGAGCATCTGCTTACCGGTGCCGACGAAGGACAGGATCTTTTCCTTCTGCTCGTCGGTACCCTCACGCAGGACGGTTTCCCAGCAGGGAAGCTGGTAGAGCACGTAGGTGGGGCCACCTTCGCGGCCGAGCGCCTCGTAGGCGGCAGTCAGGGTCACCCAGTCGGCGCCGAGGCCGTCGTATTCCTCGGGCAGGAGGATGCGGTCGAAGCCGAGCTCACAGATGGCCTCCGTCCACTCGATCGGGTACTCGTGCTTTTCATCGCACTCGTGGAAGTATGCATCCCAGTTGCGCGAACGCATAACCTCAGTAAAGGCGTCGACCATGAGCTGCTGATCTTCATTGAGCGAAAACTCCATGTCGGATCACTTTCTGTGTGTGAGCGTCGTGCTCAGCGGTGGATAGGGTGTTCGGTGAAAAAGTGCGCGCCCTCAGAGAGCACATCCATGGTGTCGTCGAGCATCTTGGAGTGATGCAGGAAGCCGTGGATGACGCCCTCGACTTCGTTGTAGAGGTGAGCAACGCTGCACAGATTGAGGATGTCGGCCAGGGTGCGCGAGTCGTCGCGCAGGGGGTCCAGGCCGGCGGACACGACGTAGCAGGGCGGGATGCCCTGGCTAAAGTCGGATCCCAGGATGTTGAAGTAGCAGTCGCTCACGTCCGCGGGATCGGCAAAGTACTGGTCGAGGTAGTACTGGTAGTCGGCCTCGGTCAGGCCGTCCCATGCTCCGCCCAGGAGGCGCATGGACAAGGAGTCCTTGAGCCCGTAGACGCCGTAGTACAGGAGCATGGCGCGCACGGACGTGAGCGAGCCCTCGTCGCGCATCATGAGCATCGTCGCCATGGACATGTTCGCTCCGGCGGAGTCGCCGGCGAAGGACACGTCCTCGGGATCGATGCCCCACTGCACCGCGTTCTCACGAATGTGCGCGACGACGTCGCGGCATTCGTGAATCTGGCGCGGGAAACGGGCCTCGGGGGCGAGCGTGTAGTCCACGCTCACAACCGCGGCACCGGTCAGGTGGCACAGGGTGCGGGTGATGCGGTCGTGAGTATCCACGTCGCCGATCACCCAGCCGCCGCCGTGCACGTAGACGATGAGGGGACGCTGGCCTTCCCCGCTCGGGCGGTAGTGGCGCACGCGCACCTGCCCGTAGCGAGTCGGAACCATGACGTCCTCGCTCGAGAACACCTCGGGGCCTCCTTCGTTCCAGAACGCGCGCTCCTTGCGGTAGGCGGCACGCATGTCGTCGAGGCTCTGCCCAGTCACGTACGCGCCCGCGGCAAGTTCATCCTGCTTGGCGACGACGTGGCCCATCTGCTCGGTCCACATGGCCGGAACGTTGTACTTGTGACCCACGAGGTACTCCTTTGCGATGTCCGTTGCTAATCAGTTCTGCCCGGTCTTCTTCGCGCGGGCGCGAACGACCAGGAGGAGACCAATGGCGCACAGTGCCGCGAGGATCGCGGTACTACCCAGGATCATGAAGATCTGGTGGAAGGCCGCTTCCTTGTCATCGCCGGCGGCGTCGCGGATCGAGCCGAACCAGGTGTAGGAGAAGGTGTCGGGCAGGAAGCCGATGACAGAGAGCAGGCCCGAAGCAGTACCGAAGACCGCGGGGCTCACCTTGCCCTCAGTCAGCTGCGAGGAGACGATGCCGAAGACACCGTTAGCCATGAAGGCCAGGACGATGACCAGGGCGGCGGTGAGGAACGCGTTCGCGCCGGAGGGCAGGAAGACGAAGACACCGAAGAGCAGTGCGGCAATGATCGAGCCGGTCGCGATGACGCGCGAGGGGGAACCAACCTTTTCGGCGACGCCACCGAAGATGGGGGCGGACAGGAGGGAGACGCCGTAGGTGCGGACGGTCGCAACCATCGTGACGACGGCGGGAGCCAGGTTCATGACGTCCTTCATGTAGCCGGTCGTCTGGTTGACGCCCGTGTAGAAGAAATACACGAAGAACAGCGTCGCGGCGGCGAGCCAGACGACGGGGTTGATGAGGACCTGACCGAGCTGCTTGACCTCGAAGCCTCCCTCGGAGGAGCCGATCTCGCCGGCGAACTTCGGGATGAAGAAGAAGGAGAGGACCGCAAGGACCATGATGATGCCGCCCAGGATGAACAGCAGGACGCGCATGGGGATGATGTCACCCTGCGAGGCGAGGTGGGTGACAAGCCAGGAGTTGAAGAAGCCCAGGATCAGACCGGCGAGGCCGTAGAAGGCGTAGGACATGCCGATGTTACGCGAGTAGCCGTCCTCGTCGGAGATCAGGCGCACGAGCTTGTAGCGGATGCCCCACCAGATGAGGATCGTGGAGATTCCCATCGCCACGAACAGCAGGCGAATGGTCGTCAGCGACGGGAACATCGCGTACCAGAAGGTGAGGAGCGCGGTGATGCCGAAGCCGATCCAGGACAGCGTACGAACGCGGACTATGTCGGCGACGATGCCGGAGGGCAGGTAACACACGAGGGCCGTGATCGCGTAGGCGCTCAGGAGGGTGCCCATGACCGTCGTGACGTTGTCGGTGGTGGCACCACCCGAGGCGATCAGCGCCTTACCCAACGGGTCCTCGAAGACGTACTGCAGGTAGACGGGGGTGTAGATGATGGAGCTGCCGATAGAGACCAGAACGAGCAGGAAGAAGCGGTGTCCACGCGAGAGATCGTTCGCGTGGCGCTCCTGGGTGAGCATGCTCAGCACTGCGACCACCTTTCATGAAATTGAGAGGCTGGGAAATCAATTTGTTGACATCGCCCCGCGACTATGTCATGTATCTTCACCATTGAATGAAAATCCAGGAATTTACCAACGTCGAGCCACTATCCTGATCATCGTTAACCATGAAGCGTGGCTACCAGTAGCACTCGCGGAACTTTGTGCTGTCAATGGTATCGAGAGCGAACCAGGTCAATCCTGACCTTGGTCCCAAATTATTTCTTAGAATTCCGGACCTTACTCGTCCAAAATCGACCTATATCAATACTGGCGCGGAACGCGTTAACGTCGCCTATATTGCGGACGATCTGGGTCCAATTGTTTGCTCATTTTGCATTCTAAGATCACTAAGACGTGGCTCTTAAAGCGCAAAACAGTCGTCTGACGACTAAACAGAGGCGCGCCTAAAGTTCGCATTACAGTTTTGTTCCAATTAGTATCAGACAACCCTTTTGGATAGTTACTACAAATTCCCTTTGATGTGCATACGCGTACCTTCAACCCTGCACTGCCACCTTCACCGTATTGATTATCTGACGTATTTTTTCAACATGCGTGGGGCTATTCAATCGACAAACATGATGAATTATCCGACGCTCATCGTCGGTAATAACACGGTGTGCTATGAAGCCGGATTCTTCAGGCACCACAGGTGCGAGACAATGGACCACCAGACGGCACGAGACAAACTATCCCTACGCAGCCCACGACAGCTTCGCCAGTTACGATCGCCAGCACCACAAACCGCTACCGCCCCACAGATCTTGCTAACACGCGATGACCCGCGCACGCTCGACTCGGCGCAACCGCATGTTCCTCAGTCGCGCTCGCCCGATACCCTCGCACAGTTCGCTGCCCACAGGCCCGTCAGCGCCGCCGAATCCGACCACGGGAATGCCAAGTAATCACCCGCGAGAATCACCGGCCCCGTATGCTCCTTGCGATAGCGGCGAACCTGACTGACTCGCCCAACCCGGCAGGTCGGCATCGCGTGAGGGATCCTGACGACGCGGCTCGCTTCCAGATCAACGGCGTCTCCCACAGTTGGCGCGAGCTCGCACACCGCCGCGACCGCCCGAGCGGTCACCTCAGTGTCGGACTCCCCCATGACCATCGAGCGCTGCGCAGCCTCTCCGTCAAACATAACGGTGACGGCATCCGCGCCCGGTGCCGCATGCCCCGCACGGCTCGCCACACACAACGCGGCGATGGGGCCAGCCTGGCTCGGCGACGCCCAGCTCCCTTTCCTCAAGGCGCCGGCTACACGCGAGAACGACCAAGAGACCTGAGCTGTAGGGTGTCGACACGAGCTGAGCTTCAAGCGGGGAGGGATCCGCGAGGAGCGAAACGGCTGCGGGTGCCGGAACAGCCAAGACGATCCGGTCCCCCTCCACCACGGTTCCATTGGCGAGGACCAACGCGGCACCGCCCTCATCTCGTTCGACGCGAGCAACGGGAGCCTCGTAGTGAACGGTCAGGCCCGAGGCGAGCGCCCGAGGGATCGCTTCAAGCCCGGGATCCGCGGTGAGCGTGACGAAGGGACGTGCGCCGTAGGACACCATGGCCAGCGCCGCCGACGCCGACGTCTGCGCAAGATCCTGAAAGTAGTATCCCCGAAACGACGAGCCGATGACCGCGCGGGTGAAGGCCTCGCCAAAGCGAGCGGAACACCATTCGTCGGCGGGCACGTCAATGTCTGCCCAGTGGGCGGGATCAGCCGGGTTGGATTTCGCGAGGCGCGGGAACTGACGGACCAGCTGCCAGCCGGCCCGGGCGGCGTCACCCCATCCGATCACTCCGGCACGCACCATCGAGTACGCGGAGGGACCGTAGGTGAGCGCCGCCGAGTCAACGATGAGCCCTGCGCGCGAACGAATGGGGCGCAGCGGCACCCCGAGGCGCTTGGCTATACGGGGGATAACACGGTAGGTCGAGGACAGGAAGTTCGCTCCGACCTCAACCCGGCAACCGGCCACCGTAGCCGTTTGAATGCGACCACCCGCTCGCGCGCTCGCCTCGTAGAGCACCACGTCCTGGCCGCTCCGAGCGAGCGCATCCGCGCACGCGAGTCCCGAAATCCCAGCGCCGACGATCAAGGTTTTCATGACGCCATACTAGCGACTCACGCGAGCGTTCCGTGAACGATCGGCGTCGATCAGAGGGGGATCGCGAGTGCGCCGAGTCCGCGACCGACGGCCCGCGACTCTCGCGCCCTTGACAGCGACGTCGGGTCACAGTGTTCGATGGTGCCCATGAGAGTGAAAGTGATGGCCGACCTGGCGGGGACCACGACCCGGACGGTGCGCTACTACCACCGCCTGGGCCTGCTCCCCGTGCCCCCACTCGTCGCGGGGCGCCGCGACTACGGCATCGAGCACCTAGCGCGCCTGCTGCGCATACGGTGGCTGGCCGAGTCTGGGATCCCCCTGGCGAAGATCGCCCAGATGCTGCCCGAGGAGCCCGCCCAGGGGCGCAGCGCCATCGAGGCGGACCTGCTCGCCACGCGGGCGCAGATCGACGCCCGCATCGAGGTCCTACACCACCAGCGCGCCCGCATCGATGAGCTCGTGGCCAGGGTGCGCTCCGGCGAGGCGCTCTCGCCCCTGCCCATCGTCCTGGAGCGCTTCTACGATCACCTCGAGGACCTCGTCGAAGACCCGGCCACGCTGCCCATCATCCACACGGACCGGCGCATGGTCCTGGCGCTGGCGATCTCAGGCCTCATCCCGGCCTCGCTGGGCCCGTTCATCGAGGGGCTCAGCGACGAGGACCACCGCGCGGTGGTCCGCATGTTCACCACATTCGCCAAACTCGACCGCAGCCGCTACCCCGGCGCCTACGGCGACGAGGAGAGGGAGCGCGTCATCGAGGATCTCGAGGAGACCGAGTGGGCCGTCCTCGAGCGCAACAGGGCCACCGCCCTCGCGTTGCTGCGCGACCTGCCCAGCGGCGGGCCCGGGCACCTGTTGTGGAAGCGGGTGGCCCTGCTCTCCACGATCGGCTACCCCGAGCCCGACCAGAGGCGCGTCATTAGCGACCTGGTTCGCCGCTTGCAGGCGGACCCGGAGTTCGGGCCCGTGCTCGAAGAGAAAACAGGAAAGGACTGGAGCATTGTCTGATCTCATCGAGGCCGAGGGCCTCATCAAGTGCTTCGGAACAGTCAAGGCCCTGGACGGCCTCGACCTGGGGGTCGCCAAGGGCCAGATCCACGGCTTCCTGGGCCCCAACGGCGCGGGGAAGTCCACGACGATCCGCGTGCTGCTGGGCATGTACCACACCGACGGCGGCCGCGCCCGGGTCCTGGGGATGGACCCCGCCCGCGAAGCCTCCGCCATCAACCGCCGCCTCGCCTACGTGCCCGGCTCGGTGAGCCTATGGCCCAACCTCACGGGCGGGCAGGTGCTCGACACCCTGGCGGGCCTGCGCGGCTCGCGCGACCGCGCCCGCGAGGAGGAGCTCACCGAGCGCTTCGACCTGGACCTCACCAAGAAAGTGCGGACCTACTCCAAGGGCAACGCGCAGAAGGTGGCGCTCGTGGCCGCCCTGTCCGCGCCCGTGGACCTGTTCATCCTCGACGAGCCGACATCGGGCCTGGACCCCCTCATGGAGCGGGTCTTCACGGACGTGGTCCGCGAGGCCGCCGACGGGGGCGCCACCGTCCTGCTGTCCAGCCACATCCTGGCGGAGGTGCAGGACCTGTGCTCGCACGTGACGATCATCAAGGACGGGCGCACCGTGGAGAGCGGCGACCTGTCGCGCCTGCGCTCCCTGGCCGAGACCGCCATCCGCATCGGCGTCGGGGAGTCGGACGCGCGCCGCCCCCGCCTCGTCGAGGCCCTGGCCGGGCTCGGCGCCCCCGTCCGCCCCACCGGCACCCGCGTGGAGACGCACGTCCCCTCCTCCCTGGTGCCCGAGGTCCTGGGCGTGGTCGCGGAACTGGGCGCGGACGACGTCCAAGTGGAGCCGGCCAGCCTGGAGGACCTGTTCATGAGCCACTACTCGGGGGACCAGGGGGCGGCGTCATGAGCGCGTTCACGGGACTGCGGCGGTGCCTGGGGCTGGCGACGCGCCGCTACACGTGGCAGGCGCTCGCGTGGATGGTACCGCTGTGGCTGTTCCTGCTGGGCCATCCGATCGCCCTGCAGCGCACCTACCCCTCCTTCGAGGAGCGCACCGCACTCCTCACCCAGATGCGCGACGCGCCCGGCGTGCGCCTGCTCTTCGGCCCCCTCCCCGCCACCGGCGGCGTGGGAGAGTTCGCCAGTTGGGAGGACGGCGGGTACCTGCTGTGGTTCGTGGCGATCATGGCGATCATGCTCACGACCGCGCTGGCCCGGCGCGACGAGCAGGACGGGCACGTCGAGGTCGTCCTCGGGGCGGGCGCGGGCCGATGGGCGCCCTTCGCCTCGGCGACCGCGTGGGCGATGGGCGCCATGGCGCTCACGGGCGCGGGCCTGGCGGCCTCGCTGATCGGCGTGGACGCCGTCGTGGGCCAGACCCCCCTGCGGGGGGCGCTCGTGTTCGGCGGCGTGGCCATCGCCCAGGGCTGGGCGTTCGCGGGCGTCGCCCTGGTGGCCTCGCAGTTGGTGCGGGACGCCTCGGCCGCGCGGGGACTGTGTTTCACGGTTTTCGGGGCGGCCTTCGCCGTCCGCGTCGTGGCCGACGAGACGGGGGCCGCGTGGCTGCGGTGGCTGAGCCCCCTGGCCTGGCGGGATGTCGCCGGGCCCTTCGGGGCGGAGCGCGTGTGGGCGCTCGCCGTCTTCGCGCTCGTGGCCGCCGCACTGGTGGCGCTGGCGGCGCTGCTCCACTCCCGCCGGGAGCTGCTGGGGGCGGTGCTGGCCGACCGCTCCGTGTCCGCCAGGCGGTGGCGCGTGCGCGGCCCGCTGGGCCTGACCGCGCGCCTGGGCGTTCGGCGCCTGGCGGCCTGGGCCTTCGCACTGGCGCTCACAGCGGCGCTCTTCGGCGCGATGTCGGGCGGGTTGTCCGACCTGATCGCCAACAACCCGGCGAGCGCCGCCTACGTCGACAAGATGGCCCCCGAGATGCGGCCCGTCGTCCAGTACACCACGTTGCTCGCGGTCGTGATGGTGGCCCTCGTGGCCACTGCGGTCGTCCAACGGGTGCTCGGCCTGGCTGCGTCGGAGGAGAGGGGGCTGTCCGAGGCGGTGCTGGCCTGCGGGGTCCCGCGCACGCGCACGCTCGTGGCGGCGGTGGCCGACGCCATCGGCGCCGGGGTGGTCCTGCTCCTCGTGTCCGGGGCAGCACTGGCGGCGGCGACGGCCACCCAGGTGAGCGAGGACCACGCTGCCGGTCGCGCGCTCGTCTCCACGCTCACCCAGCTACCGGGGGTCGTGGCGGCGGCGGGCATCGCCGTGTTCCTGGTGGGAGCTGCGCCCCGGTGGCGGTCCCTGGCGTGGGCGGTCATCGCGTGGAGTTCCTTCGCGCGTCTCTTCGGGGGCCTCATCGACATGCCGGCGTGGGCACAGGACCTGTCCGTCCTCGGGCACGTGGCCGACCCGTGGGGGACGACCCACTGGCTCCCCTTGGCCGTCCAGCTCGGCGTGGGCATCGCGTGCTGTGCTGGCGGCCTCATCGCCTACCGCGTGCGCGACATTCCCGCGTGAGCGCTCGTGTCCCACCCGCCGCTCGCTCACGGTGCCTGCGCGCCCCTACGAGCGAGCGGTGCCCTGGTGGACACGTAGACTCGCCTGACCGCCAGCGCAAGAATGACGGTGACGATCAGCGCCCACCCCTGCGCCACGAACACGCTCACCGCCCCGCTCTGATACAGGGCCGCCCCAGCGTCCGCGAGGGCGTGGGCGAGGACAGCCCCGAGGATCCACCAGCGGCGGATCCGCCCCGTGAACGCCATCCAGACCAGGACCGAGAGGGTGATGTGCAAGGCAATGGCGATGGCGCGCTCGCCGATGCTCAGCAGGTAGAACGGCGCAGGTGCGTTGATGAGCGAGTCGAACTGGCGGGCGACGGTATCGCGCTGGGCGTCGGGCAATCCTGCGAGAAATGCCTGGCTCGCCCCAGCGTTGATGATGCTCACCGAGGTCACGAGGCTCGAGACCATCGCTACTCCCACGAGAAGTATTGCCTCGATACCTCCGTGTCCAATGCCCGCCCCGAGCGCACGCCCGACGTCGTCGGGGCGCCGGTCGCTCACTCGTAGCACGGCGAATCCACAGACTCGACCGACCTCCTCGAACACCCCGGCCGCGAGCGCCCCGTAGAGGGTGTAGAGGGCGGGGCTACTGCGCAGGCTTGGGACGGCCGCGAATACAAGCGAGTGCGTTCCTCCCTCGAGGAGGAGAGCAAACACGACGAACACGAGCGCGCCGACGGCAGCGGACCACAGGGAGAAGCGCCACCTGCGCCGCGCAACGACGAGGATGACGATCGGCAGGACGAGCGTGGCTAGAGCGCTGACGCCCATGGATACCAGGGAAGCTGTTGAAACCATGGAAACCTCGATTCGTTGGTCGGGAAGGGGAGCCGACGAGCGCCCGTACGGTTGAGGATACTCCCGGTCCCCGCCCACCCGTACCACATCCTTGTTTGTTGCCCTCCCGGGGATCTACCATCTGTTGTACCCATCCCAACGGTGTTGAAGGAGATTACGGCGATGAAGCCCCTCTCGGTCGCCACAGCGGCCTGCCTCCCCCTTGCTCTATGCCTACTACCGGCTGCCCCCGCGCTCGCCGATCCCGCGCGGTCGGCGACAACCGATGCCCTCACGGTGGCCACGTTCAACGCCAGCCTCAACCGAGACTCTCCGGGGCAGCTTCTCGACGACCTTGCCACGTCAGGCAATACCCAGGCGTCCAACGTCGCAGAAACCATCCAACGCGTGGATCCGGACATCATTTTGATCAACGAGTTCGACTACGAGGCCAACGCTGCCGCGGTTGATCTCTTTCGCACGAACTACCTCGAAGTCCCACACAATGGTGCCCAGCCCGTGTCCTACCCCTACTCTTGGTCGGGTTCAGTGAACACGGGCGTTCCCAGCGGCTTCGACCTGGACAAGGACGGGACGACCACCGGCCCGGGCGACGCCTGGGGCTTCGGCAAGTTCCCGGGGCAGTACGGTTTCACCGTCTACTCCAAGTACCCCATCAAGACGGACCAGATCCGCACCTTCCGCAACTTCCTGTGGAAGGACATGCCGGGAGCTCTTCTCCCCACCAAGAGCGACGGCACCAGTTGGTACTCCGACGAGGTGCTCCAGCGCTTCCCCCTGTCCTCCAAGACGCACGCCGACCTGCCCGTCGATGTCAACGGCACGACCGTCCACGTCCTCGCCGCGCACCCGACCCCGCCCTCCTTCGACGGTCCCGAGCAGCGCAACAAGAAGCGCAACTTCGACGAGATCCGCGTGTGGGCCGACTACATCGCGAACCGTGCCGACTACCTCTACGACGATAACGGCG
>ERZ772979.1397-NODE-1397-length-13993-cov-4.694504_pt1 | contig 13993 bp, 17 predicted proteins | sample MGYA00511130_ERZ772979 | MGnify/ENA primary metagenome ERZ772979 (study PRJEB29015, sample SAMEA2738103) | human oral metagenome | biome: human oral; feature: human-associated habitat; material: saliva | place: China | collected 2186 ... | reverse complement strand
AGGGTCAGTCGAGTGACCGACCTACCCCTTAGCAGAGAGGATAGTATTATGAAAGACCCGAAGAAGCAGGCACAGGCACAGAAGTTTAACCCCGAGTCAGAGGAACAGAGGCAGGCAGAGGCTATTTGGAATATACAGGATGCATTTTTTCTTTACCTCCCCGAAGAGAATGTAAAAGCTGGGGGAAAAGCGAAATTAACTCTACTTAAACGGGTTAGCACACCCGAAATTGTTATTGAATTTGAAAACAGAGTAACTCCGACAGAGTTTTATCGATTTGAAACAGACGAAGAAGTTGAGATAGCTAGTTATGTTGGGTGGAAGAGAGTAACGGTATTTGACAAGCAGGGTAATTTAGTAGATGGGTTATTGTTTAAGTTATTTGGTTTAGTTATGGGTAACCCCACTTTTGAGAAGATTGCTATTTTAGGGCATAAAGAAATCGAAACGAGCAACGTAAGAGAGTTTTACGAAGCGTTGAAGAATTTAATTGGGGAAGTAGCGAACGATTATAGAGAACCGGTTACTAGACAGGGTTATTGTATGTATGAATATGGGGAGGGTGAGAACTTATGAAGAACGGCAAGCATACAGATGCGACGATGCACAAGGGATTAACCTACTACGTTATGAACGGGCAGGTAATTTACGGGGAGTACGAGGGCAAGAAAGTTTTGCCCTTTGTACTTTCTAATAGAGAGAAAGAAGCGGAGCTTTCCGACCTAGAGATAGCAAGGAACTTAGAATTACCGGATATGAAGAAAGTTTACTGGGTAGAAGTAGAGCTAAAATCAGTAATGCTACAGCCGAGTGATATAGACACTACTAACTGGAAGAACAAGCCGGACAGATTACCGGTAATAAAGGAGAGTAAGTAATGGGAAAGAAGACAGAGACAAGTCCCGAAATCTTTGACGTTGCGAACAAGAAGCGACGTATACGGGACAAGTACATCAAGCGGCTACAGGCTATCAGTCACAATTATGGAGTTGAATACCCCGAGTTATCAAACATCAGACGTACATCGACGGAAGATTTCAAGCGGTTAGCTTATGAGAGCTATAGGCGATTTCCAAGTAATAGTATAAAGGACTTTGAGCGTTTTATAGCGAAAGACCGTTTAGATAACGCCGAAGTTCTTTTACAGAAGACGTTGATACCGAAGGTAAAGTCAAAGAGTAACCCGAAGAAGCTTGTACCCAAGAGGGTTGAGTTTGACGAAGCTACTAGAATTATAAGAACCGAGTTAGATAAGACGTTTAAGTCGAGAGAGCGAGTAACGACGAAGCGGAAGAAGTTGAATGAAGCGTTAGCGTTAGCGAAAACGAAAACCAAGACGAACGACAGCACTATTAGAAGTCTACGCATTGAGTTAGCGAGTAACCCAAACTTTTCGTTTGATAATCTAAAAGGCAAGTTGACGGAGGCGTTGGCAGATAAGATAACTAATGAGTATGAGATATGGTTTGGTAAAGGAGAAACAGCTAGAGAAGATATTGAAGCAAAGATAAATTATACTATCGCGACGGAATTTAACGCACCGATAGTCAAAGTCAAGCCGGACACGCGTGGAGATAGAAACACTTTGTTTTACGCTTTATCGGAGTCTTTGGCAGAGTTAAAGCAGATTTATGAAAATAAAGGGGAAGGCGGCGTGATATGGAAGCTGGATAATCTAGCGGGAAAGGGTGGAGCAGTTTTTGTAATAATCGAGAGTCAAGTTGTCGAGTATATAAACTCGTTAGATGACGTGATTGTTAGTCGAGTTGTTAAGGCGTTAGGGTCGAGTAATTTAGGAGATTTTGATGCATATAGTTCAACTATTGAATATAGCACAGCGGATGATCACACCGAAGATATTGACGCTAGCGTGGTTGTTGGGGATATTGTCAGATATTTCAAGGAGTATATAAACCGGTTAGCTATGAAGTATCTGGATGCCGAGATAGCGGAGGTTGAGAAGCAGACCAAGAAGAAGTTTAATCGTAATGTTTACCCGAATAATCTAAGTAGGGCGGACTTACGAATATATAAAAAGGCGGTTGAGGAGTATGAGCGGAAAGACAGAGAAAAGGAAGAGCAAATCGAAGTTTTTAGGGAAGGAGACGAATGAGCCGTTAATTTTTTATGGAGATACAGAGACAGTCACGCTCGACACGACAAAGATTTCGGAGTATGAGATACCGGAGAAGATGAGGGGACAGGTTAATGATTACTATGAGATAGCGAAAGCCCAAAGGGTTAATAGATTTGTAGTACCGCATATGTTTCAAGTTACAGACGGCAAGGGTTTTCGTGGAGTTTACGACACGCCGGTAGAGTATTTGAACGCGATACGGGGGCGAATGATAGAGCAGGAGAAGCGGAGTGCTATACTTTACTTTCATAATATGAAGTTTGATGCTTATAACATAATATACGCGCTTTTAAGAGTGGAACAGATAAACCTAGACGATATAAAGCAGTTACTCGTGAATGGGTCAGCGTGGTATACTTTTCGGATTAGTTACAGAGGTATTTCTTTAGAGTTTCGGGACAGTTTCAAGCTTATTAGTCAGCCGTTAAAGAGTTTTCAGAAAACTTTCGGATTAAGTATTGGTAAGTCAACGGAGGACAGTTGGAAAGACCGGTTAGACGAAGTTGCAACGGTAAACGCTTTACTTAACCGAACCGAACCGGGATTATTGGAGTACGCTTTACTAGACGTAGACGTACTCCAAGCGGGGTTAGATAAGTTTTGGGAGTTGCAAGGGGGAAAGAAAGCGAGTAAGCTAACCGCCGCAAGCCTAGCGTATAGCGAGTGGATAGACGTAATAAAGGAGCACGGTTATCACACAGCGGACGGAAAATTTCACGAAGGAATGATAGAGAACGAAGACGGGAATGAAAAGTTATCTATTGTAATGGATAATGATATGCCCGAGTTTGTACACAGGACGACTAACTACACTTATCGCGGTGCAGTTTGTTACCCTAACCCAGACTACACGAATAAGAAATTAAAGGGAATTTTTGTTTATATAGACGCGAACAGTCTATACCCGTCGTCTATGCTACCGAAGGTAAAGGGGCGAAATAAGTATAATCAAATGGAATTAACGCACTATTACCCCGTGGGAATACCGAGGAAGTTAGACGCTATGCCGAGCGAAGAAATAATGAATGACCGACGGTATGTAAGTTTTTTGAAGCTTAGAATCAAGGCAAAGCTAAAGTCGGATGCGGTTATACCGTTTGTTTCTTTAGGACGACAGGGAAGAGTAGGGATGAGGTTTGGCAAAGCATATCGGACAAACGACTTTTTGAGAGAGATAGATGAAACCTTTTGGGTTACAAGTATAGATTATAGAAGCATACAGAATTACTACGAAATAGAAGAGCAAGAGTTTATCGAAGGAATAATCTACACACCGAAGAACACAAGTTGTGAAATATTTAACGCGTATATCAGCAAATGGCGGGCTATAAAGGAAAAGGCGGTAAGGGAAAAGAACCCCGGTCTAAAGAAGTTAGCGAAGATAATGCTAAACAGTCTTTACGGGAAGTTTGCGCAGAGTATAGATAATGTAGACACCTTTTTTGAATTTGGAGATAAAGGAAGTCTTACGGTCAGTGAAGGGGACTTTGACGGTACGACAAGCCTTAAAAATATGGGTATAGCGGCTATGATAACCTCTTATGCGAGGGAGATATTATTAGACGTAGCTAACTTACTATCACCGGAAGAGTATTTGTATAGTGATACGGACAGTATATTAATGAAAGAGAGTGGTTGGAGAAAGATAAGGGAAGTAGAAGGGTTACTTGACAAAGCGGAGTTTGGGTGTTGGGACGTTGAGCATATTGTTAAGGTAGTAAAGATACTTCATCAGAAGTGTTACATGATAACAGAGTTTGAAGCTTTTCAGAAAGACCACAAACGGGAGAGAACAGTCGTTAAGTGTGCGGGAGCTAGCGAGGACATAAAGCGGTTTATACGGTATGATAATTTTAACAGGGGAGAGACTATACAGGGAGCTAGAATGAAAAAAGCGAAACAGACGATAGGGGGGATAGACCTAGAGAGCCGTCCTTTCTCTATCAAAGCAGAGTACCGTTAAAGAACGCCGACCCTCTCGTAGGCGTTGATAGTTAGACCGACCGCGAACTCTAAGCGGTTGCGAACATCTAAAGACTTATAGGTAGCAGATTTAAGTACCCTTATCGCGTTAGCGTTAAGGGTTAAATTTTTCTGGTTGCCCTTGTCGGAGATAATGACGGAGGGTATACGGAGTTTGTTGGTGTAGATATAGACCTTTTCGTTGCTAAGTTGGTAGTATCCATCGCATGAATAGGAAGAAATATCAAAGACCGGAGTATCCACTAGTACGCCACCGGTCAAATAGCTCTCTATAGAAGAACTCCGGTAGTGACTTTTAGCTTTTCGGCTGGTTTTAGAAATAGCTATTTCGAGATAATCCTCGTCGTTGAAGAGCCACTCGAAGAGAGTGTCTTTCACTAAGTTATTAGCACAGGCGTAGACGGTAATATTGGGACAACCTTGCCTAGCGGTTTCTAGGATTTCCACGAAGCTAAAGGCACGGTTAATCTGGACTAATGTATTGAGATTAGTAAACTCCTCGTAGATAGCGTACTGGACTATCTTTTTAGAGGACTTAAATCGGTCGTAATCGGACAGAGCCAAAGTATAGCCTATCAAACGAGGCTCCTCGTTTTTAAGAGTCTTGTCGGGAAAGAGAGCTATAGACCCCGCACCGAAGGGCGGGCGTCCTAACTCTATGGTGTGATGGTCGTCTGCTAAAACGGAGAAGTATGTGCGAGCGGTAGATAGGGCTAACTTGTCGTTTCTAAGGTAAAGCCCGACCTCACCTTTCTGGAAGCGCTTTTGAATCATAACTCTAAGGCTCTCTGTTTTACCCGCTCCCCTAGCTCCGGTCAAAGCGATAACGGTAAAGTCTCCCTTTTTCTCATAGAGGCATAAATCGTCATAGGTGAAATACTGGTCGTCTTTGAGAGTGATTTCTTTACGCATATAGAATATGGGCACCTCTCTTGAAGATTGCTTGGATTTTGAGAAATTTGTCTAGTGGGATAGAGTCGTTATACTGCATTGAGCCTTGTACATAGGCGTGATTTTGATAGTTGTACGCATTGTAGTTCATTGTTTCGGTGCGATTAGTAGGGACTCCGTAATAGCAGTAGTAATCGCTTATTGCCCTCTGTGTTGCCGAGTTCGGGAAAGTTAGTTCGATATAATAAGGTTTTTGAGCCATCTTGATAAAATTGTAGCCTGAAAATGCTCCGTTAATCGTCTGGTGTTGAGGGATAACGGTATCTACGGCTAACCCACCGAGTAAAGCACCGGCTTGCATACCGACGGGTCCCCCTATAATGCCCCCGATTGCTGCACCTACGCTCTGTCCCATAGCACGGGCATCAAAGTCCGTGCTTACGTTTTCGGTTACGTCTTTAGCTAGGCTAAACATATCTTGTCCGGTCATAGTTCTCCTTTCTTACCCTATAAAGCGTCCACTTGCCGCCTGTAGTCTTACGGGTACATCTACCGAGTTGCCCCCGATAGCGCTTGTAACTTTTTGAATTTGCGTTGGTGTTGTTGTTGTTACGCTTAAAGCCGGATAGCCTGCAAAACAAACATTGTCCGGCGACGGTTCGGCATAGTGTGGCGTAATAATCGAGTGTGGGTTAGGTGTCATTGAGTGATAAACCGTTACGCCAACAGTGTCCGGCAAACGCTCACCTGCACATTTGTTCGGGTCGATTTCATAACAACTTCCGTCTATAGTCTTAATAAAGGCTCTTCTAAAGGGATAGAATTTTAAGATATTGTGGACACCCTGTATAGCGGGGAAATCGACTGAAATAAGTTCGGTTTTTGAGTTAGTTCCGTCCTTGGTAGCCATTTGCGTGGGCACTAAATAGCTGTTACACCCCACATAAGAGCGGAATAGGTTTGTAGCCTCCGGTGGTTCGCTAGCCAAAGTTTCGAGTTCTTGCGCCCAGTCTTGTATACCTTGATTGCCCTCTTGTATCTTAAATACGGTAGGGAGCTTATCGACCACATAGTTATCTTGTGCTGTTGGCTTCTTTGCTCTCCACATTATAACCGTTTTCCAGTCGTCGGGGAGAGTTGATAAATCACTAGTTTTTCGGTTCTCTGTCGAAAACGGAATAATACCGGTTTTGTAATTGGTTGTATCCGACCACCCCGACGGGTTATTTGTCGTTACTCGGTCTAGCTGAATCTTAGGTGTGCCTAACTTGTCTTTGTAAGTTTCCCAGTAGTCGAGTGTGATATTGTACTGCATCGTGTAATTTTGCTGATTATTACTTGCGTCAAAAGACGGATAATTTAGAATAACCTTGCTTGTTACAAAGTACCACTTCGTCCCGTCTCCGGTGTTACCGTAGTCTATCTTTAGATAATTAAACCGCATCATATCGGTTCCGATATTACCGCTAACGTCGATAACCCCGCTATCGTCGTCTTTTGGACAGTTGTTTAGGTCATAGCCCTCGGAGAAACCCCTCGCCGCTTGTACCCCCGGAGCGTAGACATAGCTATAGTCGGGGGCGTTCCCCCTTTCATAGAGGGTAACGTGAAAACGGTTCTTATTATAAGGAAAAGAGACATTTGTTACAGTTGGCATAATCCACCCTCCTTAGTCATAATCGTACCCTGATACGGTAAAGTATTTGTCGAGCCGAGGGAAAAGCGTTTCCATAAAAGCCATAAACGGAAAGTTCTTCTCTTGGTTCATAGCGGTTAGTGGGCTAAAACTACCGTAGGACTTAACCCGACCGTTTGTTCTAGCCTCTCCCTGTGACGCCCCGTTACCCTCTGAATAGCTTGTCGCAACCCCATTAGACCCGCTTGCGTCGTTTGACTTAGAAACGGCTCGGTCTCCTTTAGAGTAGTCGTCTTGGTTAGAGGTTGCTACAACCTTTGTTGCCGTAGTTTGGTTATTAACAACGTCCATAGTGTCGCCTAACTGCTGTCCTGCATTTTGCGCGCTAGAGGCGTTTGCCGAGTCTGCAATATTGTGCTGTCCGGAGCTAGAATTTGTTGCACTAGTATTTATATTTGTAGAATTGCCCTGCGAATCGGTAAAATCCGTATCTTTCTGCGAGTAATTACGGTTAATGTCCCGTTCGTAGGCTTGCAAATACCTTGCGTTTTCGTACATCCAAAGAGTTACTTCCGAACAATACTGTCTGACCCACTGCTTCTCGTTGACCTTGTTAATAAGCTTGCCCTGCCCGTAGTCCCAGACGATAGTCGAAACGATAGTCACGGCGTTAGGGACTTGAAAGCCGGTTGCTCCGAGAGAGACGGCGGCGTTGATTTCTACCGGAGATATAACCGTCTCATAGTATTTGAAAGGGGAGAGTTCTAATTCCTCAAAGGTTAGGTTAGCTTTCCAAAAGCTAGGCATAGCCCACGGGTCGTTCGGGTCTATATTATAGAGATTATTCCAGTTCATGCAAAATCACCCCGTTTCTTAAATTAGCCAGTAGGTTGTTGAGCCGACTAAAAACCGTACTGTTAGCGTCCATAGCCCGAGCCGAGGCTAACGCCTGTGCTAGACGCGCAGGGTCTAAGTTAGCCTCCTGTAACTTTGCAATCATGCTCGGTGTAAGGTTGACGGTTTCATTAAAGTCTATGCTCTCGTCGGTTATGCGTACGTCCCGATTACCGTCAATCTCAATCCTCACGGTGCTTCCACTCCTTTCACGTCATCTCCGTCCTTCGTATATAATACGGCTCCGGCAATAGGCTTGTTACTCTTCGTTGCGTAATAGCGCTTGCCGTCTACGAAAAACTGACCCTCGCTCATATAACCACTTCCGTCAAAATGGAAAAGCAAACCGTTGATATAGAAAAAGCCGTCCGTAAGGTAGTTACCGTTTGTAAAGTACCTCCACCCGTTCGGTGTCTGCTTCCACCCACTCTCTGCTACGTTAGTCATACCTATCCCTCTAATCCTCTTATCGTTAAAGCCGTAGTAATGCTTCTGCACGCGGTCGCCCGTATTTCCTTCTATCGTATAAAAGCCGTTACTCTTTACGTCCACGACTACTCCAACATGGTCGATTCTTTTGCCTCCGTTAGAAAAGAAAACCACGTCACGAAATCCGGGGACTTGACCGGCGGGCTTCCACCTGCCTGCTCGCTTAAAGTTATCTGCCCCCTCGGGAGTCCAAGCGAAAAAGTTAATTAGCATCTGCTTCGCCGCTTCTCTGCCGTACGCCTCTGCAAAGACGCTACAAACAAACATCGCACACCACGGCTGACCCTGTAAGTTCTCACCAGTAAGGTTTTTGTAATACTCTGCAAACTTCGTAAAGTTCTTATGCCCGACTTTGTTTGTATATATATCACCGAGCAAGTCTTTTTCGGTATACCCTAGGTAACTCTCTGCAACTTTGATAACATCACTCATCCTGCTCTCCTTCCTTCTTATGCTCACGAGTATTCTTATCTAAATAATCTCTTAGCGCCGACAAACCCGCAATATCACCTAGACTAGCTGTATGCTGTAAGAAACTCACAAGCTCCCCTAAAGTCGCCGCCGCTACAAAGATATTAAACGCTGTCTCATAGACCTTATTCGTCGGGGCAAGTAACCCAAAGACCACAAATACGGTTAACTCTCCAATCTTCTTAACGATACCCTTACTGCAAGCAGACGACGCAAAGGTTCCGTCTTTGAAATAATGCAAGACCCCTACAATCACGTCCCCGCACATCACCGTAAGTAATATCATTAGAGTACCATCGTTAGTTGTTGCTAAATTCTTCACTATTTCCTTCACTATTTCCTTCACTACTTCCACTGCTCTCACCTCCCATATCATAGCTTACGTTGCTCCTAAATCTTAACCCTATAGACGGAAACACTGTATTCACGTTCCGACAAAACGCTACCCTAGAGCGGTAGAGACCCGCTCCCAAAACCTTATTTGCGATACTGCTCTTACCGATTTCAAGTTTGTTGACGTACTGACTCGACTCCCTTATATTAGGGGAAATCCCGAGGGTACTGATATACTGGTTCATTAGCTCTTCTGTCTCTGTCCGTATCCGGTCTAAGATAAACGGTATATTAGGCTGAAAGATACTGTTCATATCTACATTCACTCCCTCGACAACGGAAAAGGCTTTGTTGACTCCACCTTCCTTCATTATCTTAATAAGGTCATTTTTCTCGCTCTTCTCGGTACGAAATACCACGGGTAAGCTAATTTTCTCTATATTTTGAGCGTACATCGCGTCAAGTTGGGTCAAAACCTCTGCGTACTTAGACGCTATCTCAAAAGGCACGGTTTGCGTATAGCTGTCAAACATCACACACTCTAAGTCTTTCCTGTACGGAGCGTAATCCCAATCTTTCGGAGCTACTCCGAGCTTTCCCTTTGCGATTTTGATATGCGTCGCTCGGGTCTTTATAGACGGTAAAACTCGAAACTTACTTCGTATAACCGTAGCTCCAACCTTAACTCTAACTCGGAAAATACCAAACGGCTGTCCCCTGTAAAGGTACTCCTCTATCCTAAGCAAGTCCTTAAAGGGTATGTCGCCGTCACACTCCCAATAAAACAAGGCGGTCGCTACGTCGTGCAAGGTCTTTTGATGCAAGGCGTAGTTATAAGCCGCACCGCCCCTCAAGGGGGCGGTGTTTAGCTTAACTGCCTCGTCATACGTCATCGGCTTACTCATATTTTACACCAAAGCACAAATCTTACGACGGTCAGAAATACCCGCGTAAAGGTCGATATGCTTAAAGACTGTCGTCTTTAACGTAGACGGGTTGCTCCAATCAAGAGAGCCAAGCTCCTTCTTACGGAAAATCAATGCGTTCCTCTCGCAAACAATGCCCTTTAACTCTTTTAACTTACTAGCCGGTACTGCCGAGTACCCCGGAGTAATAGAGTAATCGGCTAGAGTAATCGGGTTAGTAGCCGTAGGGTCGGGAGCAAAGCTATCGACTAGAATCAAGTTCTTCGAGAAAAGCTCGTTAGGCGACTCAAACCGACCCGCAAAGTAATGCGTAACCGCCGTACGGAAAACCGCACTGTCGAAAAGGTCTGCTCTAAGAATTACCATCATGTTATCAAGACTAGCTACGTCCTTAACCTTTCCTCTGGTCGTAGAGTCCGTATTACGGTTATACGGAATGTACTTATCGTTCGGCTCAAGACTCATAATGTTCACGAGGTTATTAATCGTAATCAAAACGTCCTGCGCGTCCGTCTCGTTCGTAATGTTCGGAATAGCTACTGTCTCTAACTGACCCGCCTCATAAGCAAACTTAAACGCTCCCTTACTATAGGACTGGATATATGCCTGTATTGACTTCTCAAGGTTCTCAAGCTCTGCGTTAATAAAGTTCGTAAAGCTGTCCCAAGTCGTAACAATACGAGCCACGTCTGCGTCACTTCTGGTTGTCGAGAAAACAAGGTGCTTCTTAATTTCATGCTGAATCGTATCATACTGCGTAAAGTAGTCGTTAAATAACGCTGTGTTCGGGAGCGTATCACGGTTAAGCGGCTCCTTCATACGAGCGGCAATCTCTTCGACGTAAGCTCCAAGCGGCGTGTCCTGATAAAACTTCGCAAACGGAGAGTTGTACGAGCCTACAATGTTAATCTGCTCTGCAAGCTTATAGTAAATCGTTCCCCAAAGAATAGACGCCCTGTTCGTAAAGTTGTTTAACGCCACTCCCTCATAACCCGAAAACTTTGCAAGACTTTCTAAGTCACTCGGAGAAAGACGAGACGCGACCGTCGCGGGGGTACTGCGACCGTCTATCTTAATCTTCGTACCCGTCCTACCGGAGTTAATACCCTGCTCGACTAAGCCGATAATATCTGCTTTGCTCTGCTGTTTCATTTAATTTTCCTCCTATTATACTCTTCTAAATGTAAGTTCAACTTCAAACTCTTTACCCGTTAAGTCCTCGCCACCGGAAAACAGTCTGGCAAGACTAAGAGTATCTGTTGAAATAATCGGGTTACCTGTAAAACTGTTGGAAATAGCGGTCGCTGTTCCGGTAATTATAGTGGTACCTTTGACGTAACCTCCACCGGAAATAAGGTCGTAAAGACGGTAGTCACTACCGGTATAAACTAGTTTGCCGAGCCATAACTTATTTGTTACGTTCCGTAAAAGCTTACCCTGTGCGCGGAGGTGGATAACATCTCCGTCTCCCATTACAATAGCCTCACCAAAGGTAAGTTCGACCGACTGTGCGGTAATCGCTCCTGCCGTCTCCTTATTTGCGACGTATTTGAATTTGCTGTTGATAGTTAGCTCGTCTTTTGCCGCGTTTGCTACGCAAGTGCCTCTAACTCCACTCATGTTTAAGCTATAAAGATTAGTCCGTCTAGCGATATACTGCTCTACGCTATCGTCTACCTCATAACTAAAGGCTAGGGTATAATCGTGTAACTCCTCTAACTTCTCGTCCGTTCCGACTGCCGCAATAACCTGTAAACCGTTCGATAAACAAAGACTGACTTTAAGGTCGTTTACCCACTGAATAGCCAAAACCGGATTTAATACCTTACCGTTGATAACAAAAAACTTACCCTCGACCGTCTCTGTACCGTTCTTCGTCACGGTTGCCGTAAGGACTCCGTTTTTTAGTTCCGAAACTGCAAAATCGGGATACTGCTCAACAAATGCCCAAGTCTTAACCTTCGTGTGCGTGTCCACGCGGTCTGAAACCGCCGCAAGCGTCTGGTTAAGTGCGTCAAAAGCCGCGTTCAATGCTTTATTACTAGCAAAGTCATACTCCCATATCTTCGTATAAGGTTCGGTCGTCCCAAATTTCACAAGTGTTACCCTTTCCGGTGCTTCGTCTGTCGCGTAATCATAGAAAGAGAGTTTGTAGTTATCTCCTCTGATGTTATCACTCCAAATAATACGCTCACCCTCTCCGTGTAACTCGTTACTTACCATATCTCCACCTCGTCGTCGTCTACATCTGCGTTACCCTTTGCGTCAATAGCTACTAATAACTTCGTAAGCCTGTCGACTACCTTCGTCATAGTTGTAGTCAAAGAGTCTAACTTTGCCACCACTTCGTCGGTACGGTCTGACTTCTCGGGAGTTGCGGATGTGTTATCTTCCGGCTTCTCGTCCTCGCTGTTGTCGATAATAGCTCCATCTGCCGCTGACGGGTCGTTCTCTTCGACAATGCTATAGTTGCCATAGTTGTCGAAAAAATCATGTAACCCCGCGTCTGATACGATGCGCTGACCGTCGTCTGTCACAGTCCAAAACGTCTCGGGTATAGAACCCCAAAACCAATCACTTAGTCTCATGCTCTGCTCCTTTTCTAAATAGTTAATGTAAGCTTACTTATTACAATATATCAAATGTAAAGACAGGTGTCAAGACAGTTAGATTTGGCTAACTATTTGAACACAAAAATACCGGAGGTAGCAAATTTTGGATAAATGCACCTCCGGCTGGCTCTTCGCCACCACTAATATCTTATCACGGTAATAAGTTATTGTCAACCTTTACGAGTTTGTAGGTATCTTCGTAGGAAATGTTCCGGCTAATCAGTAGCCCGTCTGTGACCTCTAATGTCCTAAAAGTTGACTCTTCAAACCGCCAAACAACTCCGACGTGATTGTTCATAAAGAAAACGCAAAGTTCTTCTATTTTATCGCTACCCCGTGTGATGACCGTTCCTTTCTCTAATTGACTCTCTATGTCTATCACTGCCGCGTCGCCTAGTAGTCCTCGGACAAAATCACTGCATTTGAGGTTAGACTTCAAATCCCTTCACTTCCTCAATATCTTCGTTAGTTGCCTCTACCTTTGTAAATCTTTCAATATAAGGTAACTGAACGTAAAGTCTGGTCTTACGCTCTCCGTTCTCGGTCTTGATAAGATTATAACAAACCTCGAGAGTTGTTTCTGGCGCCTTTGTCTCTGTTTTGAAACAATTTAATATATCATTAGCAATACCGAAAAATTTACCCGTCTCCTTGCCTTTATAAATCTTGACGCTTATCTGTCTGCACTCCACGTCACTGTTGGAAAACGGGTTCGACCTCGGTGCTAAAAACCGTATACCTCGCTTTACCTCTTCCTGCTCCTTCTCTGAAAGACTCTCGTTAACTCCAAAAGTCTTTAAGAGAAACTCCATAACGGAGTATTTCGTCCCCTTGTCATTCTCTCGCTCGTAACTTACCTCGCCATCCTCGTTGTGAAACTCTCGTAACCCCTTGAAAACAACGGTCGGTCTAGCGACCACTACGGTTCTACTCTCGGTTGCCTGTACGTTTGCTCTGTTCTCTGTTGCCATGATGTTTGTTCTCCTTTGTTCGTTGTTTGGGTTGTCCCCTATTGCTATCTCCTACTCTATCAAAAGTCTCTATTTTAGTCAAGCATACTTGCCCACTTTCTCATTCCCCCATCTATCGTTTTCCAATACGGCACTGTATACAACTCCTCAACTCTATTAAGTACCTCTATAAATACACAAGCAAAATCCTTACTTTCACTCGTCTCAAACATTTCTGTACCTATAATCAAGTTGTCACCTTTGTGCCTAGTTTTTAACTCGAAAAACAACAATGTAATCCCTAAGGCTTTCTTTGATTCACCACATACCTCGTCATACCTCTCACCGTATTCCCACTTAAATCCCATGAACCGGCACATAGAAATATATCTAGGGTTATTAACTAGCTCTTCCCATACCTCAATATCATCCGGCTCACACCAATCAAAAATAATAGACGGGCTAGTACCGTTCTTTATCAACGTTATTTCAACCTTCCCCCCGCTGTTCGGGTTCAAATGCTCCAACCATCTTTCCCCGTCTGTCCACTTCAACAATAATACGTCCATTAACAACAAGATTATAAACATTAGCCAATTCATTCCGTACTGCCAATACCCCTTTACTTTCCTGTGCCTGCTTCTTCGGGTCTTTCATAATACTATCCTCTC
>ERZ772979.1396-NODE-1396-length-13996-cov-21.324582_pt1 | contig 13996 bp, 9 predicted proteins | sample MGYA00511130_ERZ772979 | MGnify/ENA primary metagenome ERZ772979 (study PRJEB29015, sample SAMEA2738103) | human oral metagenome | biome: human oral; feature: human-associated habitat; material: saliva | place: China | collected 2186 ... | reverse complement strand
GGTCCACGACCGCGTCGGGGCGGCCCTGCTCGCGCAGGAAGTCGTTCGGGTCGTTCACGATGCCCGAGGCCTTGTCCGTCTTCACGTGGTAGCGGTCAATGATCCACTCGAGCGGGCTGCGGCCCGAAATCGAATACCCCTGCGCCTGGGCCGGAATGCCGGTCAGCGTCACGTAGTCGTTGTACTCCAAGCGCGTGACGTCCTTATCGCGGCGCCCCAACGCAGGGAAACGCATCTGCTTCCCGATCCGGTAGCGCTCCCACGGGTCCGCGGGCGCGTGCAGGCTCGTCACCTACCGCAAAGACGTCTCAGCGAAACTTGCTGTGCTGGAGAGAACCCGTCGCGGTACCCCAGAGATCGACACTGAGGAAATCAACGAACTTGGCGTTTTCTTCCCTGACGCGAACATCGCGGCATTGCGTCAGATAGAAGGCTTCCATCGCAAGCTGACCGGACTACTCGACCGACAGCTCGATGAACAACAGGCTCGTTACAACGAGATTGCCGACGTGCTGGATGGGCAGATCAATCAGGTCCGCACCCAGCTGGCCGCCATCAGTATCTCTTCGAACCTCAACGACCAGGAGCTTGCTGACGCCGGTCGGTATAACGCGACCATTCAGCGCCTCACCGCTCAGATCGACGCCTTCGAGAAGACGCAGGCCGCCAAGATAGAAGCCAAGGAAGGGGCTGAGGAACTCGCGAACAGACGGCCAGCGCTCTTGGGAGAAATGACCGGGAAGCTCAACCAAGCGCTGGCTGATGGCAACAAGGCAATCTACGGTGACAGTCAGAACCCTCCCGAGTTCAAGCTGAAAGAGGGAAGCCAGGGTAATCAGACCTACCAGTTCGGCACACCAAGAGACAAAGGCGACGGCACTAAAGCTAAGAACCTCATCCTGTTCGATTTGTCAGTGCTTCAGCTTACGAGCCTGCTCGCCGTCATCCATGATTCAACGATCATCAAGAACATCGGAGACGAGCTTGTCGAAAAGATCATGCTACTGTACGTGGAGAGTGAGCGGTACGGAAAGCAAGTGTTCGTTGCCTTCGACAAGCACCTGTCGTACACCGCTGCAACCCAAGCGACGGTTGAAAGCCACACGGTTATCGAGCTTGGCGAGGGCACGGCATCACTGTACGGGTGGGCATGGAACACGAAGGACGAAAGGGGCGAGGAATGAAGCTCCGCTACAACAAGCTTTGGAAACTGTTGATCGACAAAGGGATGAACAAGACCCAGCTCCAGACCAAGGCAAAGATCTCGCGATCGACCATGGCGAAGCTCGGGCGAGGCGGCAACGTACAGACTGATGTGCTCGTGCGAATCTGCGAGACCCTTGTTTGCGACATCGCAGACATCGTCGAGGTTGTTGAAGGCGAAGGAGCCTAGATTATGGCACGAATGCGGACTTTTGATGAGGCGACCAGGGTGCAGATGCCAGCGATGGTTCATCTGACCAGACTGGGGTACACCTACTTCGGTAAGGTCACCGAGGACATGGCCGGTGACGTATATGACCCGGATACGAACATCTTCATCGAAGTGTTCAAGTCTCAGTTCGAGAAGCTCAACCCCGAGCATGCGGGCCGCGCCGACGAGGTGCTTCGTAGCATCCGACAGGAACTCGACAATGACGACCTGGGTCGGAGCTTCTACAACCGTCTGGTCAGTTCAAGCCCAGTGAGGTTGGTTGACTTCGACAATCCCGCGAATAACACGTTTCATTTCACTGCTGAGTTCACGTGTAAGAACGGGCAGGATGAGTTCCGCCCGGACATCACCCTTTTTGTGAATGGTCTCCCTCTGTCTTTTGTGGAGGTGAAGAAGCCAAACAATCGGGGCGGAATGGTTGCTGAGAGCACGCGCATGAACCGTGGGCGTTTCCCAAATCGCAAGTTCCGCCGATTCATCAACATCACGCAGTTGATGATTTTCTCCAACAACATGGAGTACGACGCGGAGGGAGGCATCACCCCGATCCAGGGTGTTTTCTACTGCACGGGCGCGCGCGGTGATGCGAAGTTCTCTACATTCCGTGAAGACAACCCAGCAGGGTCAGCCGAGGCACCCTTCCATGCACAATTCCCCTACGCAAAGGTCGACGACGACGTTGAGCGACAGATCTTGGATGACTACAACGTTCAAGTCATTCGCACCACCCCTGAGTACGCCACGAATCTGAAAGAGAACACGCCAACGAACCGGGTGCTCACTTCGATGGTGTCCCCAGAGCGGCTGCTGTTCCTCATCAAGTACGGGATCGCCTACGTGCGAATCGACCGTGAGGTTGACGGAAAGATCGAATCCACCGATCAAAAGCACATCATGCGCTATCAACAGTTGTTCGCGTCCTTGGCGGTACGTCAACGGCTCAATGAGGGCGTCACTTCTGGGGTCATTTGGCATACGCAAGGTAGTGGCAAGACGGCTTTGTCCTACTACTTGAACAACGTGCTGACCGACTATTACGCAGCGCATAACAAAGTGGCGAAGTTCTACTTCATCGTTGACCGTCTCGACCTTCTAGAGCAAGCATCGCAAGAGTTCGAAGCGCGCGGCTTGGAAGTGAAGACCGCGAACTCACGTGTAGAACTGATGGAACAGTTCCGCACGAATCAATCACTTGAGGGTGACTCGGGACGGCGTGAAGTGACCGTTGTGAACATCCAACGGTTCGACGAGGACAAAACCAAGATCGATGCATCTGCCTATGCGACGAACCTGCAACGAGTGTTCATCATCGATGAGGCGCACCGAGGCTACAACCCGAAAGGTAGCTTCCTGGCAAACATGCTCGAATCTGACCCCAACTCGGTTAAGATCGCGCTCACTGGCACGCCGCTACTCAAAGATGAGCGTGCATCCTGGAAAGTCTTCGGCGATTACCTGCACACCTACTACTACGACAAGTCAATCCAAGACGGCTACACCCTCAAGATCATCCGCGAGGACATCGAGACCGCCTACCGGGACAAGCTCTCTGAGATCTACGACAGCCTCGACCATCTGGTACTCAAGAAAGAGGTCAGTAAGAAGGAAATCGTCGAACACGAGCACTACGTCAAAGAACTGCTTCGCTACGTCATCACCGACTTCAAGCGCTTCCGTACGATCAACGGTGACGACAGCCTTGGCGGCATGGTGATCTGCGAGACCAGCCAACAAGCTCGGAACATCGCCGCGTACTTCGATGAAATCCAGGCAGAACTCAACGCGACGAGCAGTAACCCGTCGAAGCTGCGCGCTGGCCTGATCCTATTCGACAGCGATGACAAAGACACCCAAAAGCAGATCATCAAAGACTTCAAGAAGAACTACACCGTAGACATCCTGATCGTTTTCAACATGCTTCTCACCGGGTTCGACGCACCCCGACTCAAACGTCTGTACCTCGGTCGAAAACTCAAAGACCACAACCTGCTCCAAGCGCTGACGCGCGTCAACCGCCCCTACAAAGACCACAAGTACGGGTACGTAGTGGACTTTGCAGACATCAAACAGAACTTTGACGAAACCAACGCGGCCTACCTCAAGGAACTCAACAAGTTCAACGACCCAGAAGAAACGGGAGAGGACGGGCGCGCCGCGATTGAACAAGTAATTGAGGATCCCGCCGCGCTCGTCGCTCAAGTACGCGAGGCCAGGAACATCCTCTTCACTTACGATCTCGATAACGCTGAAGAATTCAGCCGCCAGATAGCAGGGATCGACGAGAAAGAGACACTCGTTGAACTCCGGAAGGCCCTGCAGTCAATCCGGGAAGGCATTAACCTCGCACGCACCTTCGGCGACGATGACCTCAAGGCCGCGATGGAGCGAATGAACATTGAGAAGCTCGCTTCCCTGCTCTCCGAAGTTGAGAACGCCATCGGTATCCTCAACCAGAAAGAAGCGTTCACAAGCACCGATGAAACCCGACGGGTCATCAACGAGGCGATGCTCGACATTGAGTTCAAGTTCCGTCTGAAGAACGAAGAGGAACTGAGCATCCTCGCCGGTGCAGGCGACAAGTTCCAAGCGAAGTGGAGGCGCGCGATCCGCGAGTTCACAGCGAACATAGACCAAGAAGACCCCGAGTTCGTTACCCTCCGCGACGCCTTCATGCATCGGTTCAAAGAGCGTGGCTTCGTCATCGACTCGATGAGCGCCTTCGACGAAGAAGACCGCGCCCTTGACCAAGTCATGGATCGCCTCATCGAGATCAAGCGACGCAACAATGCCTTGCTGTGTCGATACAACGATGACCCGAAGTTTGTGCGCGTTCACAAACGAATTCGGGAGGAAAGCGAACAGCGCCGCAGATCAGGGCAGCCACCTATGGGGTTCGAATATGACGAGGAACTCGTCGAGTTCCTTACTGTCGTGAAGAAAGAGATTGACTACAAGATATACGAACGAGCCGACATTCTGAGAACCGATGGGTACTTCTCCCAGGTCGTGATGCAGACTCTGGCTTTAGGTCTAGCAGAACTCAACCTCAACGGCACCCGAGCCGACAGAACCTTCATGCAAGAACGCATCACTCGCCAATACCGCGACCAGTACACCGGCGCACACACGATTGCATGATGAAAGGATCAAACTTCGTGAGCCAAGACATCAAGAGGGACACCGCTGAACTCATAGACGCCCTCAAAGCAACCTGCCAAACGTACGGTCTGGGTAACGACGGCAACGAGTACAAGATCATCACACAAGTGTTCTTGTACAAGTTCCTCAATGATAAATTCGGCTACGAGGTCAAGAAGCTCAGCCCGGCGCTCGCCGATGCCGACCAGTGGGAAATCGCCTACGCTCATATGAGCGAGGACGAGCGGCTCGATCTGCTTGATCTGCTCTCTCCTGACGTTCCACGTCTGAAGCCTGAACACCTTATAGCGAACCTGTGGAACCAACAAGCCAAGGGCGAGTTTGACGCGATCTTCGACGCAATCATGCTGGACATCGCAAATGACAACATCGAAATCTTCTCGACCCAAACCACTGAGCGCACCAAGATCCCCTTGTTTGAGCGACTCACCATCTACGTCACCGATGATGCACAACGCGCGGCTTTCGCCAGAGCGCTTATAGATAAGCTGGTGAACTTCTCGTTCGAGGATTCTTTCAAAGAGCACTACGACTTCTTCGCCGCAGTGTTCGAATACCTGATCAAGGACTACAACACCGCCGGTGGAGGCAAGTACGCCGAGTACTACACACCGCACGCCATCGCCACCATCATGGCCAGGCTACTCGTTGGAGACGAACACGACCTCCACAACGTCGAGTGCTACGACCCGTCAGCCGGAACCGGAACGCTCCTCATGGCGCTCAGCCACGCAATCGGTGAAGACAGATGCACGATCTTTGCCCAAGACATCTCCCAGCGCAGCAACAAGATGCTCAAGCTGAACCTCATCCTCAACTCGCTGGTCTCGTCACTGGATCACGCGGTTCAGGGCGACACACTCACCCAGCCGTATCACAAGAGCGACGACGGATCCGAGCTTCGACAGTTTGACTATGTGGTGTCGAACCCACCCTTCAAAATGGACTTCTCGGACACCCGAGAGAGACTGTCCGCGATGCCTGAACGTTTCTGGGGCGGCGTACCGAAGGTTCCCGCGAAAAACAAAGACAAGATGGCGATCTATCCGCTATTTATCCAGCACGTCATCAACTCCCTCAAACCGGAGGGCAAAGGCGCAATCGTCGTACCCACAGGTTTCCTGACCGCCAAAACCGGCGTCGAGAAGAACGTGCTACACCGCCTGATCGACGACAGAATCGTCTACGGCGCAGTCAGCATGCCATCCAACGTGTTTGCCAACACCGGCACCAACGTCTCCGTACTGTTCTTCGACAAATCGGGTGACAGTGACAACGTCACCTTGATAGATGCATCCAAACTCGGTGAACTCTACAAAGAAGGCCGTATCCAGAAACGTCGCCTCCGCGCAGAGGAGATCGATCAGATCGTCGAGACGTTCACCAAACAAGAAGCTGTGGATGACTTCTCCGTAATCGTCAGCTACGACGACATCAAAGAAAAGAACTACTCCCTCGCAGCAGGCCAATACTTCGACGTCAAGATCGAGTACGTCGACCTTAGCCCCGAAGAGTTCCAAGCCCAAATGGCCGAATACCAAGCCACGCTCCAAGACCTCTTCACCAAGAGTGCGAACCTGCAAGACGAAATCATGACTCAACTCGGCACGGTGAGCTATGAGTGAGTTCAAGCGGCACCGCCTTGCAGATCTCTATGAAATCAGCTCTGGTATCTCAACTACGAAGGATCAAGCTGGCCACGGCGCTCCCTTCGTAGCCTTCAAAGACATCTACAACAACTACTTCATCCCAGAGCGCCTAACTGAACTTATGGACACTACCCCTGAGCAACAGGAGAAGTTCTCGGTTCGGGAAGGCGACGTGTTTCTGACAAGAACCAGTGAGACCCTCGACGAACTCGCAATGAGTAGCGTTGCCCTCCAAGACCATCCAAACGCAACATTCAGTGGCTTCGCCAAGCGATTACGTCCGCGCGATCCGTCAAACCCAGACCCACAGTTTATGGGCTTCTTTCTGCGCAGCGATTACTTCAGAAGAATCATCAACAGCGTCACGACGATGACAACCCGAGCAAGCTTCAACGAAGCAATCTTCTCGCATGTCGAAGTTGATCTACCTGATCTAGACTCCCAAGTTCAGATCGGCGAGTTACTGTACTCAATCGAACAACAGATTGAACTGAACAATCAGGTAAACGATAATTTACAGGCCATGCTCCAGACGCTCTACGGCTACTGGTTCTTGCAGTTCGACTTCCCCGATGAGAACGGTAGACCATACCGCTCGTCCGGCGGACGAATGGTATGGAATGACCAGCTCAAGCGCGAGATCCCTGCAGGCTGGCGAGTCGGAGCTAACGAAGAACTCTTCGACGGAATCCGCACCGGACTCAACCCACGTCAGAACTTCAGCCTCCGAACTCAAGGGATCGCTTATCTAACAGTGAAGAACTTGACGAAGGATGGCGGTCTGGACTTTGCCTCATGCGACTACATCGACGAGGAAGCGATGGCGAAAGTGCGTCGCCGCTCCGATCTGCGCGTTGGAGACATTCTCTTCGCGAGCATCGCACCGCTTCGGCGATGCTTTCTAATCTACGAGGAACCACGAGACTGGGAGATCAACGAATCTGTTTTCTCGATCAGGCCGCGACGCGGTGTTACGACGCCTGAGTACGTCTACTGCCATCTCATGAGCGATGCTTTCGTGAAACAGGCCGAACAGAGTTCAACGGGAAGCATATTCAAGGGCATCCGTCACGAAACACTGAAGGGCTTGATGACGGTCATCCCGCCCGAGATCATTGCACAATCATACGCATCCGCAGTCTCTCCGATTATGAGAATGCGCAACGACAATCTGGAAGAGAACAGGAAGCTACAGGAGCTACGCGACTGGTTACTGCCGATGCTGATGAACGGTCAGGCGACGGTGGCGAGTTCAGATAAATTATCGTTTATCTGAGTATTAAGAGCAACCTGATCTTCAACTCTGCTCAAGAATGCGGCTACTGCATTCTGCGTTTCCGGGTCAGGAAGTCGAACATGAATGCCAGCTAAGATGTCGGTGTTCAGCGACGCCATGGTGGAGCCAACTGCCGAGTTGTTGACCTGCTCTTTGACTGCGTCTAGCTTGAGCCAGTGGGAGATGAACCTGCTGTTGACTCCGTGCTTGCACTGAACCCGAATACAGTCAGATCCCTGAATCCACCCCGCTTCGTTAGCGCTTACGTATGCATGCCGGTCGACTGATCCCTTCCGTGCGAAGACGATATCGCCTTCCACCAGTGTGTGAGCTGCCAAACGATCCCGAACCGAATCAGGAACGTAGTCCAGATCATCTCGTAGCACTACACCGTGGCCAATGCTCTTGACGTTTAGGATGGGAGTCCCCGTCGCTGAATACTCACTCGCACTGAACTGTGTGCCGAATGGGCCTGTCTTCAGATTGGCGATGCTACCCAGAGTCACTGTTTCGGCCACTTGCAGTCCTCTCGTTGTGTATTCATCTATCCGATGTATCGCCTGTGGGCGTTCTTCACGTTCGTCTGTCTTACCATCGCATACTGTAGCGTGGTGTCGATGCGTTGATGACCGAGTAGGTGTTGCAACTGCTCCACTGGCATGCCTTTGTCAATGGCCTTCGTCGCGAGCGTCCTGCGGAACTTGTGCGGGTGAACCTTCTCGATGTTCAGCGCTGCCCCCAATTGTCTCAACCTTGCTTCGATTGCGCCAATGCTTAGCCGCCTGTGTGGCACATACAGGCCGACGAACAGTGCGGGGTCATCATCGTCACGTCGGTCGAGGTACTCATGCAGGTGGATCTTGGTTCGTGCGTCGAAATAGACGACGCGTTCCTTGTTGCCCTTGCCCTGCACAACACATTCGCGTTCTCCGAAGTCGATGTCTGCCGTGTTCAGTTTGACCAGTTCACCCACGCGCATGCCGGTGGAGGCCAGCATGTCGATCATCGCAAGATCACGCGCTGTTGGGCATCGGTCGCGCATCGTCTCCAGCTCCTCATCGGTGTAGGTCTCTTTGACCCTGATGGCCGCTTTGACCTTGTGGATTCGCCGTACGGGGCTCTTTACGATGCGGTCTTCATCTTCGAGCCATGCGAAGAAGCTCGAGAGGATGCGCCGAATGTTGTCGATAGTAATCTGACTTGAGCCGCGTTCCTGCTGGTACGTGGTCAAATAGGCACGTAGATCCTCGGTTCGTATCCTTGTCGCTGAGATCGAAACACTGTTGAGCATCGCTGTGATCGTGCGCTCGTAGTAGATGAGCGTCTTCTCAGAACAGCCTTCCAAGCGCTTAGCGGCAATGAAGGCGTCGAGCAGACCATCGTCATTGTCTCGCTTCTGTTGGCCTGACTCCACTTCGTAGTCTTCAATCACGCGATGCAGGGTGGATTCGAGTTGCTTGAGCTGGGCGTTGTCGAGCACGTTGAGCATGCCCTGTAGAACGTCCGCGATGAGTTGTTGCTTCATGTCGTCCTCCGCCAATGGGGAGAACGCGGGTCGGCGGCTGCTCCCGCTTTGGGTTGCCCCGCCGCCGATGGGAGCACCTCGCTGCAAACGATAATTTATCTGAACTCGCCACCGTCGCCTGACCGTTCATCAGCATTGGCAATAACCAATCACGTAGCTCTTGCAGCCGTCGGTTCTCACGCAGATTCTCTGAGATCATCGTCATTGCGGGCACGACAACGGCGTTGAACGCCCTCAGCTCAGAGACTGATGGGATGTAGATCGGGCGCTTCTTCAACAGCGGCTTCTGTAGATGCCGTAGACCGGTTCCCAAGAAGTACTTCTGGTCAAGTTCCGGCGAAATCGCCTGCAACAATAGATAGGCATAGTCCGCGAGACCGTCGCGAGCGGTTACCGCCCAAGTGTCCGTGGAGTAGGCCATATCGCCGACGTAGAACTTCACATCTGCATTTCCACCAGTATTGAGTAGTAGGTTGCGACCACCGGCCAGCGGTTCATCCCAACGCAAGACCGAAGCGCCGCTCGTGAAGAACGGGTAGCGACCGGCTATATCCTTCGCATCTCTCACCTGCACTTGAGACTTTGGTAGCTCGATCAACACATCAGACAGTTCGCCGTTCGGATCCTTGCGGAAGAACTGGTGCATGAACTGCGACAGCGCCATCGCCTGTAAATTATCGTTTTGCGTCGACCGCACGACCATCCACCCGGCAGACAACGCGCAACGCAAAGAACAATTCGACGCCATGCTGTACCTTTTGACGGAGTCACCGTGCATCAACCTCCGGGGTGCATGCGCACCTCCAGTAGCGGGTTGACCGAACGACGGCGCAAGGTTCGGTGGTGCATCGACTCATCGGATCAGAACGATGATCCCCTGGCAAAGTCCCACTTCGCCGTGCTACCGCGCGAAATCAGGTCGCGAGCACATACTCCGACACACTGCAGTCACGTATCAATAGCCACATCCACTCTTTCATGACGATGACCGTGATCGTCGAGTCCTTCTCCGCCTACGCGTGCTCGTTGTTGGCGGCCAGGCCCTCGAAGTCCTCGGTGATCGTGCCGTCGCCCTCGTGCAGCTGGAAGGTGTCCGTCAGGGTCATGCCCGGGAACTCGACGTAGCCCTCGTCCACGCCCTGCTCGGCGCGCACCTGGTGATAGACCTGCTCGATGTTGATCGACGCGATGTAGTAGGAGAGCAGCACGAACTCGTTCGCGAAGATCTCGCTGGTGTACTTGCGCTCCAGGGCCTCGGGCGGGATGACGCCGAGCTGCAGCAGGCGCGCCACGAACGTGCCCGTCCTTGCGAAGGGCTCGATGATGGCCACGCCCGGATCCCCCAGGCTCTGGCCAAACGCCGTGCGCATCGCATCATCCGCGCTGCGGATGATGAAGTCCACGACCTCGACGGGCGTGAAGACGATGCCCAGGCGCTCGCTCATGCGCGGGAAGGCTTGGGAGAAGAAGCGGTCGTAGAGCGTGCGCATGATCTCCTGCTTGCCCGCCAGGGTGTGCACGGCCTCGATGCGCTCGACCATCGCCCGGTAGAAGGAGTCCAGCTCGCGGCGCTCGTTCTCGAACATCGAGTGCGACGCCAGCATCTCCACGATCGTGTTCATCGCACGGCTCACCGGGTTCTGCTTCGAGAACGAATGATCAGGGAACATTGCATCGAACAGAGGCGCAGTGAGAATGTGCTGGGCCAGCATCTCCACCGCAGAGGCATTATCCACCGATGGATTCAAGGTCTGGCGCAGCGCGTTCACGAACTCCTGGAACGCATCTTGCCGTTCGGGGTCTTCCAGCAACTGTTCAATTAAGCGGATGTAACGTCCAGCGATCGTTGCGATGTCCTTGGACCAGTCATCCCAATACAGGGACGAGCCCACCTTCTTCACGATCCGGCCAAAGATGCTCTCCTTCCAATCCGAGGGGAGCAGTGTCAGCTGTCCTTGGATTCCTTGGGTGAGCCCATCTGTGCCGGACTCTGAAGAACCGGTCCCGGCCTTGTCCCCATCAGACGCCAAACCCGACAGCGGATCGTCCTGCCTCTTCGCCTTCTCAAGGGAAACCTGCTCGACGATGATGTTCTCGGGGCCCTGGCCGTTGAGCTCCATCGAGTTGATCGCCGCGTCCAGGCGCTCGTCGTGCGCGCGCAGGGCCTTGAGGACCTGCCACACAACCTGGAAGCGCTTGTTGTCGTCCAGTGCGCGCTCCGGCGCCATGCCCGCCGGCACGGCCACTGGCAGGATGATGTGCCCGAAATCCTTGCCCTCCGCACGGCGCATCACACGGCCCACCGCCTGGATGACATCCACCTGTGACTTGCGCGGCGACAGGAAGAGCACCGCGTCCAGCGTGGGCACGTCCACGCCCTCGCTCAGGCAGCGCGCGTTCGTCAGGATGCGGCACACCGGGACCTCGTCCGTGCCCGCGCCCTCGGTCAGCCAATCCATTTCGCGCGCACGCACCGCCGCATTCATCGTGCCGTCCACGTGGCGGCACTCGACCTGCAGGTTATCCGACGCGTCGTCGTTGCTCAGGTCGCTCAGGCCAAAGGGGCCGTTCACCAGGTCCGGGAACTGTGTGGCCACCGCCTTCGAGGCCTTGATGTCCTTGCAGAAGGCCACCGCGCGGCGCATCGGCGCGCGATCCTCGCCGTAGTCCACGTCCGAGCCGCGGTTCTTGCGCTTGGCCAGCGCGTTCCAGCAGCCCGTCAGCTTCGCGGCCGTGTCGAGGTTCAGCTCACCGCCCATCTCGGCGATCGCCTGATAGTGCTGCGACACCTCCTCCTCGCTGACCGTCAGGATGATGACCTTGTAGTCCGTCAGCAGGTTCTCCTTCACCGCCTGGCCGAAGCCCAGACGGAAGAACACCGGACCGTAGGTCTCCTGATCGTCCATCGAGGTCAGGATCGCGTCCTTCTCCGACGCCCGATTCTTCGCGTTTTCCGCGAAAATACGCGGCGTCGCCGTCATGTAGAGGGTCTTCGCGCGGCGGATGAACTCGTCGCTGTGGATCTTCGTGAACGCGCTCTCGTCCTCGCCCGTCAGCGTCGCACCCGTCGTGCGGTGGGCCTCGTCGCAGATGATCAGGTCGAAATCGCGCCACTCATCGCCCGCGATCTCCTGCGCGCGGTGAATGACCTCGATCGACTGGTACGTCGCAAAGACGACCTGCAGGCCCTCCGTCGCGTTGTTCGCGTTCAGGGAGTCCGCGAGGCGCTGGCCGTCCGTCGTCGCCGGAATCGGCAGGTCCACCGCCGACTCCTCGGCCGTGTCGTTGCGCGCCGACGAGGACACCTTCGTATCCGAACACACCGCCCACGCCGTGAACGCGCCGTCGGCCTCGGCCGCCCAATCGTCCAGCGTCTGCTTGAGAAGCGCCAGCGAGGGCACCGCGAACAGGATCCGGGCGGTACCGCCCTCCTTCTCCACGAACTCGCGCGCGATCGTGAGCGCCGTGAACGTCTTGCCCGTGCCGCACGCCATGACCATCGTGCCGCGGTCGTGCTCCTCGAAGCCCGCCATCACCGCGCTGCGCGCACGCACCTGATGGTCGCGCGGAACCTTGCGCTCGCGGGTCTTCGGCGCCTGTGTCGACCCCAGCGAATACGTGCGCCAATCGATGTCCGAATCGCGCAGATCCGCCAGCGTGATGCGAGAAACCGGGATCTGCTGGCCCTCGATCGCGTCCTGCGCGTTCTTGCCCCACGGCGCGCCCGACGTGTCGACGACAATGCGGCGACCGAAAGGCTCTTTACCCGACGCCGACAGGAACGAGTCGATGTCCGCCTTCTGAACGCGGTGACCCAGCGCGTAGAACTTGCACTGAATCGCGACCGGACCCTCTCCGTCGCGGACGGGGATCGCCACCAGATCGATGCCAGTGTCGCCCGTGCGGCGCTCCGGCCACTCGCTCCACAGGTAGATCTCCTTGAACTGGTGCGCGAAACGCGCGTCATGGAGCAGGAACTGGCGCGTCAGCTCCTCAAAGAGCGTGCCCTTCTCGCGCTCGCTCCTCGCGCGCGCACGATACTCATCCAGCAGGGCATCCAGCGCGGACTTCGACGAGGCGGCTGGCGAGGTGATTGCCGAGGCGTTTGCCGAGGCGGGGGTAGCGTCATCTGACAAACGCTCCCGGCCATGGTGGGCGTCGGTGGAATCCGCTTCCATGCCGGGCAGTGCCATGAAGTCGTCGTCGCGCGCAGCAGTCATGCGACCAAGAATAGCGGGTAATCTACGACACACAAGTGAGGTCGTGTGGCGGGTGGGGGTACAAGGGGAATTTCGTTCCATTGGATGCGTAGGCAGCTGTGGGCGAGGTACATAGACTTCTGCCGTTTTAGTGATCGCTCCCCTCAACCCTGAGGTATATTGCTCAGTAAGTGTTTGGGATGCTGCGGCGCATTCCGATAGTCCGAAGAAGGAGATACAACGACGATGAGCAATCTCGGTGCATATCAGACGGTCACTACGGGGATGAAGGCGATGGGTGGACCCGGACCTGCACTTGTGAAGGTTGCTGGTGTGGTAGCGCTTGGTGGCGTGATTCTCTTTCGAACGGCACTAAACCTCGGCACAAGAGTGCCTGAGGGCAAGACTGCTGAAGTGAAAATCGCTGCTTGGGTGCGGTCGAGGTTTGCTCAATCCGGTCCTGATAAGTTATCTACGGTCTATACGGTCTCAGGTGACGTTGAGTGTGGAGGTGGCTTGACCTTGTGTGCAGGCGATACCTTCCGTGCGGGCAAGGTTATCGATGACATGGTCTGCATTGAGGTTGAAGGCAGTGATGATAACCCATTTATTGTGTCGGCTGAACAACTGACGCTGCACTCTGACTACCCCTCACCTATTGAGAAAGAGATCGATTTACCGACTCATGACTGCTGACTGTGGGGTTGTGCGCAAGTTGTTGACGGTTTGTTTATGCGGCTGTTGTCCAGGCCG
>ERZ772979.1391-NODE-1391-length-14034-cov-7.998283_pt1 | contig 14034 bp, 10 predicted proteins | sample MGYA00511130_ERZ772979 | MGnify/ENA primary metagenome ERZ772979 (study PRJEB29015, sample SAMEA2738103) | human oral metagenome | biome: human oral; feature: human-associated habitat; material: saliva | place: China | collected 2186 ... | reverse complement strand
GTTCAAGACTTGGGAGGAAATTATCACTTTCTTTGAACGCTTAGGAGGACAGTAAGCGAGCAAAACGGTCAATCTTCCTCGAATTATTTTCATGAAAAAAAATATTTCTTGTCATGAAAAAAAATATTTTTCTTCATGAAAAAAAATTCTTCTTTTCATGAAAATAATTCACGACAGAGGACTCTCTGCAATAGATAAAGCGCATAGCAAACTGACAACAAAGCAATAACACCCACTCAAAACATAACCCAGCAAATCAATCTCCACGCTCTGTAAGAATACACGTCATACACGTTCAGCGTACTAAGGAAACTCTCTCATCATGGCACACGAACTCTTTGCACGTATTGCCGACATCCTTTCGGCACCTTCTGAAACGCAGGCTCTCATCATGCACGAGACACTTGTCATTGCTTGTCACGAAGGATTGAAAAATACCCGACATGGTTTCGGTAACCTGTCGTCGCAGGTGGAGTCGCTATGTAGACAACATCATATAGCTCCACAAGACATTGTAGCAATACAGAAAATGCGTAGGCACAGTAACTCTACGGCCCCCATTCTACCCGACGACGTGGCCTACGACTGTCGTGCCTTGGCAATCTTCGTCTCTGCAGTCGTACAGGAAGCTATCCCTTCGTTCCTTGTTAAGATTATTCCTGCACGTGGACGCACAACAGAGAACATACAGATAATGAATTATCGATACATCCGCTGTATCGTAAGAGAGTGGGATGACAAGACGATTCAAGTAGCTGTAACCAATCAAGACAGTAGCGAAGAGCTTCTGACAGTAGACTATATGAACACACCAGAGTATATCGACTTCAGCTACTTACGCCCTTTGCTACGCGAAGGGATGCAACTGAACCTCCTTGACTGTACTGTCACACGCAAGAAGGTAGTACCACGTCTTGTCGTTGTTGAGCCAGACTATCTCATAGACATCTCTACCATTGCCAACTGTTTTGAGTCTTACGGACATCATCCGTTGCTCTTCACCATCAACCGACTTAGTCCTCGTCTCAGTAACAAGTATTTTCTATTGGGTAACTTTGCTGGTTCTGCCCTCGACGACATCATCAATCACCCTGCAGAATACGACATTAAAGACACCTTTCGGTCGAATTTTAGAGAGAAGGCATTGGACTATGCCACCTGTCCTGGCTTTGATGCAGAATCCTTCAAACAAGATGCTGAACGACAGGTGGAGAACATCAAGGAGATTGTAGACGAAATCTTCCGTAGTTTCGACCGCCAGAGAGCTATCCTCGAACCGTCGTTTGTATGCGAGCGGTTAGGCATACAGGGTCGTGTAGACCTTATGACGACCGACTTAAAACTGCTTGTTGAACAGAAGTCGGGCAAGAATCGCTTTATAGAAAACAAAAGCCGCAATGAACATGGGTCGCTCCATGTAGAGAAACACTACGTGCAGTTGTTGCTTTACTATGGTATTCTGCAATATAATTTCCAACTCAGTCCGAAGAACACACACATCGAGTTGTTGTATTCTAAGTATCCTCTACCTGACGGACTACTTGAGGTTGAACCACTGCAAAAGCTGATACGTGAGGCTATTCGCTTCCGTAATCAAGCTGTGGCAACGGAGTTCTGGATGGCAGAAAATGGTTTTGAAAAGATATTACCACTGCTTACTCCGCAAACACTGAACACTGAGAAGCATGATGATGATTTCTATAAACGTTATCTACTACCACCACTCATAGCATTACTGGCACCACTCCATCAGCTCAGCGACCTCGAACGAGCCTATTTCACACGTATGATGACCTTCGTTATCAAGGAACAGTTGGTTTCAAAAGTGGGTGTGCAAGAGGGCGTTGGGAGTAGCAATGCCGACCTTTGGAACATGCCGCTTGCGGAGAAGAAAGAGACGGGTAACATCTATACAGGTCTGACTATCATCGAGAAAGAGCGTAGTAACTCGTTCAACGGATACGATACTATTACGCTCTCCGTGCCTCAACAGGGTGAAGACTTCCTCCCTAACTTTCGCAGAGGAGACATGATTTACCTCTATGCATACAAGAAGAAGGAGGCTCCTGACGTCAGGAAGAGTATTCTCTTCAAAGGTTCTCTACAGGAGATACACGGTGACAAACTTGTTGTACACCTCAATGACGGACAGCAAAACCCTAACCTTATCAGCGGAGACTACTTCGCCATTGAACATGCGGGGAGTGACATCGGTGGTACATCGGCTATCAGAAGTCTACACACCTTCATCACCTCAAGTGAAGAACGGCGCCAGCTTCTTTTAGGACAACGCATGCCACACAACGACAAGTCGCTTACTTTGTCTCGTAGCTACCACCCCGATTATGACGAAATCGTCTTGAAAGCAAAGCAGGCACAGGACTACTTCCTACTTATCGGTCCTCCTGGTACGGGCAAGACTTCACAGGCTCTGCAGTTCCTTGTGCGTGAAGAGCTGGCTGGCAACATCCATTCGCAATCAGCAACAGCTTGTATAACGAATGTTTCTATACCTAATAACCCATCAGAAACCATCAACACCCAACACTCAACACCCAACACCCAACCATCCATCCTTCTCCTTGCATATACAAATCGCGCTGTCGACGAGATTTGTAATATGCTGACTGAGAACGAACTCGACTACATCCGCATAGGTAACGAGTTCAGTTGTGATCCGAAATACAGCGACCATCTATTGAAGGAGGTGTTAGATGAGAATGCAACCCTCAACAGTATCAAGTCTACCTTGGTTGCTGCTCGCATCGTAGTAGCCACTACCTCTACTATGAACAGTAATGCTTCGCTCTTTAATATCAAGCATTTCGACCTCGCTATCATCGATGAAGCAAGTCAGATATTAGAGCCTAATGTGATTGGACTACTGTCTGCCCGACATGGAGAAGAGCGTGCGGTAGATCGGTTTATACTAATAGGCGACCATAAACAACTGCCTGCAGTGGTGCAGCAACAAGACTCTTTAGAGATGGATGAGAGCCATCAGATTCTCAAAGACATCCATCTCTTATCCTGTGCTAATTCCTTGTTTGAGAGACTTATCCTTACCGAACGGGCAGCTGGACGAACTGATTTTATTGGTACACTACACAAGCAAGGACGCATGCACCCCGACATTGCCGATTTTGCCAATCGTAAGTTCTATACCAAGGAACGGTTGGAGTGTGTTCCATTAGCCCACCAGTTGGAAGAAACATTAGCCTACAACGAAGCAAGCGAAGACGAAACTGACGAGCTGTTAAAGGCGCATCGTATGATATTCATCCCTTCAAAACCTTGTAGACAACTGAATATATCAGAGAAGGTAAACATGGAGGAGGCTCGTATCATTACTGACCTGCTTAAACGACTATACCGACAACTTGGCAAGGACTTCGATGCACAAAAGTCTGTTGGGGTCATTGTGCCTTATAGAAATCAGATTGCAATGATTAGAAAGGAGATAGAGAAACTTGGTATTCACGAACTTGAAGAAATCAGTATAGACACTGTTGAACGCTATCAGGGTAGCCAGCGTGATATTATCCTGTATTCGTTCACTATTCAAAGTCGCTATCAACTTGACTTCCTAACGGCCAACACCTTCTATGAAGATGGTTTGCCTATTGACCGTAAACTGAATGTTGCTATCACGAGAGCTCGCAAACAGCTAATTCTAACAGGTAATGAATCGACATTAAGACAGAACCAACTCTTTGAGGAACTCATTGACTATATCAAAGAGAAGGGCGGATACTATACGTGGGGATAGATAAGGTGAGGAAAAAGGATATATGGTAACATTTCTTGTTGTAGATATGCACAAAGGATGTGGGGCATAGTCTCTAATAGTGCTGAGGATTAAAAGGCATCTTGTAGATTATCAACTCTACTGCAAGTTGGTATCAGAAAGGAGTTACACAACCGCATATAAACCTAATGGAGAAGGTGGGTAGGACTCGTTATAAAAATCTACAACATACGTGTTTTGGCTTAAAAGTAAGCCTAATTACAGCATCTAATTTACGAAATGAGAATTAACAAGCCTCCTCCTGCCGTTATTCAACTGATTTTCCGTAACTTTGCAAACAGATAAAAAGTAATAAAAGATGAAGATAGAAGCGCAAATTACCATTGCTGCACTTGCAGCTGTCAAGGAGTTATATGGGACAGAAGTCCCAGAGAAGATGATTCAGTTGCAGAAAACACGCAGCGACTTTGAGGGTAACCTCACACTCGTAACATTCCCACTACTGAAGACTTCACACAAGAAGCCTGAGGACACGGCACAAGATATAGGTGAATACTTGAAGAAGAATTGCAGAGCTGTGGCTGACTTCAACGTTGTTAAGGGCTTCCTTAACCTTGTTATTGCACAAGCAGCATGGACGGGTCTGTTGAACGACATTAACGCTGACGAGAAATTCGGCGAGAAGCCGGTGACAGAGGAGAGTCCTTTGGTGATGATTGAATACTCTTCACCTAATACAAACAAGCCTCTTCACCTCGGACATGTACGTAACAACTTGCTCGGTTGGTCGTTGGCACAGATTATGGAGGCTAACGGCAATAAGGTAATAAAGACGAATATCGTTAATGACCGTGGTATCCACATCTGTAAGTCTATGTTGGCTTGGCAGAAGTGGGGCAATGGCATCACACCAGAAAAGGCTGGTAAGAAGGGCGACCATTTGATTGGTGACTTCTACGTACTATTCGATAAGCACTTTAAAGAGGAGTGTCAGCAACTGCAAAAGCAGTATGAAGAAGCAGGTATGACGGCCGATAAGGCGAAAGAAAAGGCTGAACAAGAGGCTCCACTGATTAAGGAAGCACATGAAATGCTCGTGAAATGGGAGAACAACGACCCTGAGATACGTGGTTTGTGGGAGATGATGAACAACTGGGTTTACGCTGGTTTCGATGAGACTTATAAGGCGTTAGGAGTCGGTTTCGACAAGATCTACTACGAATCAAACACCTACCTCGTTGGTAAAAAGAAGGTGGAAGAAGGTCTTGCAAAGGGGCTCTTCATCCGTAAAGACGATAACTCAGTATGGGCCGACCTAACAGATGAAGGCTTGGACCAGAAGCTCTTGCTGCGTAAAGACGGTACATCAGTTTACATGACACAGGACATTGGTACGGCAGAGATGCGCTTCAACGACTTTCCTATCGATAAAATGATTTATGTCGTGGGTAATGAGCAGAACTATCATTTCCAAGTTCTATCCATACTCTTGGACCGCTTGGGCTTTAAATGGGGTAAAGACCTTGTTCATTTCTCGTATGGTATGGTCGAACTACCGAACGGCAAGATGAAAAGTCGTGAGGGTACGGTTGTCGATGCGGATGATCTTGTAGCCTCAATGATTGTGAATGCGAAGACACTTAGCGAAGATAAGGTGAACAAACTAGAAGGTATTACAGAGGAGGAGAAGGACGAGATAGCACGTATCGTGGGTCTGGGAGCATTGAAATACTTCATCCTTAAGGTCGACGCACGTAAGAACATGCTATTTAACCCAGAGGAGTCTATCGACTTCAATGGTAACACTGGCCCCTTCATTCAGTACACCTACGCACGTATTCGCAGTATCCTTCGTAAGGCCGAAGCACAGAATATCACCTTACCAACATCCCTTAGCGACGATGCACCGCTCAATGAGAAGGAGAAAGCACTCATTCAAAAGCTCAACGACTTTAGTGTTGCAGTCGCACAGGCAGGTGTTGACTATAGTCCAAGTGGTATAGCAAACTACTGCTATGAGCTTACCAAGGAGTTTAACCAGTTCTATCATGACTACAGCATACTCAATGCAGACACCGAAGCAGAGCGGATTACCCGCTTGATGCTTGCTAAGAACGTGGCTAAAGTTATCAAGAACGGTATGGCACTGCTTGGTATTGAGGTACCAGAGAGGATGTAAAACTATCTCTCCGACCCTTCCAAGGACGGGGAGACCTAATGGGGTTATAGATTAATATACCTTGTAGAAAGCTTACTACACAATAGTTTATTAGTCTGTGCCCCCTCTTTTGATTTACTTATAACAAAGAGTAAGAACCATTAGTAGGGAGTAATACATAAGAGAAAACAAACTATAATGGCTTTGGAGTCAAAGAACAACAAACAACAACAGCAGTAAACAGCAAATTCAATGAGCCAACTTGTAAACCCTCCTACCTACCGTAACGACACAGTATTGCCATTGCCACCTGAGGTGCGATGTCCCTCATGGGCTGTTGACGCCGCTTGTTCTGGTAATCCAGGACCAATGGAGTATCAATGTGTTGACCTACAGACGGGGGAACAAGTATTCCATTTTGGTCCAGTAATGGGGACGAATAATATTGGTGAATTCCTTGCTATTGTTCATGCTTTGGCATTGATGGAGAAACAGGGAATCAAGGACAAAGTCATTTATAGCGACTCTTATAATGCCATCTTATGGGTGAACAAAAAGCGTTGTAAGACCACTCTCGTACGTAACGCAGGTACAGAACAACTCCACCAAGTCATCGCTCGCGCTGAACACTGGCTCCGAACGCATAAGATAACGACACCTATTATAAAGTGGGAGACAAAGAAATGGGGGGAGATACCTGCCGACTTTGGAAGGAAATAAGCCCTTGTCCCAATCTTCTTAAAGAGAGAAAGACATGGTTTAGAGGCTCATCCCGCCCTTTACTAAGCGTAGCCAAAATCTAAACGCAAATAGCTTGAAACACACCATTTCAGCCTTCTTAAAAGAGGAGAAACCATTAATTAAAAATTTATTTCGCTCCTTCTAAAAAGCCAGTTAACCCTTGCTTATAAGCCTTTTTAAGCCTACTTGAAGGAGAAGGTACCCTTATTGATACACCTACCTCAGTCCACCCAACAGAGAAAGAACCCTATTCTCTTTTCCTTTGAACTAACAAGCAAACTCCCATCAAGGCTATACGTCAATAAAAGAAAACAAAAAGCTTCAGTAAGTCTCGGCCTACTGAAGCTTTTCTTATACCTTACATTATTCCCAAGCCCTTTCCCCTTTAGAAAAGTGAAGCAGACAGTCTCTCACCCTAACGGGCTTTCGTTAGTCGCTTCCTATCATCGGAAGAGGTTAGAGAAGTTGCCTACCTAAACTACCTCCCGTAGGTTCTTTTCCTTCTTTGTAGGACTTAGTTAGAGATTGTTAACCGTATATTATATTACCATTCTCGTCCTTATATTCATCAAGACCCTTCTCGTATGTGGCCATAGCACGTAGACTCATACCTACATTAGAGAAGCCTCCATCATGATAAAGGTTCTGCATTGTAACCTTACGAGTGAGGTCTGAGAACATTACGATACAATAGTCTGCACACTCATCAGCACTTGCGTTACCCAATGGAGACATACGATCGGCGAAGTCAAAGAGCTTATCCATACCCTTAACACCAGACCCTGCGGTTGTCATTGTAGGTGATTGAGAGATGGTATTGATACGTACATGCTTCTCGCGGCCATAGATGTAGCCGAAACTACGGCCTATGCTCTCCAATAAAGCCTTAGCATCTGCCATGTCATTGTAGCCGTAGAAGGTACGCTGAGCTGCCACATAAGAGAGAGCAAGGATTGAACCATACTCGTTGATAGCATCCAACTTCTTAGCACTCTGTATCATCTTATGGAATGATACAGCAGAGATATCGAGTGTTGTATCAAGCAGATTGTAGTCCAAATCATCGTATGTACGATGCTTGCGCACGTTTGGTGACATACCAATTGAGTGCAGAACGAAATCGATCTTCCCCCCCAACACTTCCATAGAGCGCTTGAACACGTTTTCTAAGTCCTCTACATTGGTTGCGTCAGCAGGGATAACCTCGCAGTTCAACTTCTCTGACAGTGCATTTACTGTACCCATTCTCACTGCGACAGGAGTATTTGACAAAGTGATTACTGCACCTTCCTCAACGGCTCTCTCAGCTACTTTCCATGCAATAGACTTCTCATTGAGGGCTCCAAAAATAATACCTCTTTTACCTTTTAATAAGTTGTAACTCATAATCTACGTTATTCAAATTTGGTGTAAAGGTAAGAAAAAAAGGCTGATTTCCCAAGGATTTATACATAAATTACGTCAAAATGACATCTATAAATGCCAATACTCCTCCCTTGTCCTGACTTTCTTATCCATATTAGGACCTTCATCAACCTGCCGTTAGGCCACTTTCTACCCTACTTCCTACGCACTATTACACAACGCAACATATATATCATCAGCATCCCCGTAGACCCCACTAACGCCATAGCCATGTCCTTCTGTGCATCCCACATGTCTCCTTGCTGTCCGTTATAATTGTCGGCTACATCCGAAGACATGACGATCGTCAATAGCCACTCAAATAGTTCGTAAATCATACTACCCGTCTGGACCATCAACCACGCCATGAAAATAGCAACAACAGATGATTGTTTTACCCACTTTCTACAAACATAAACGAAATAAGGAAAGAACAACACACCAAATGAGAAATGTACTAACCGGTCGTAGTGATTGCGTGGATCATGAAAGAAACCTCTTTCTACCAAACCTAATGAGACCGCCCACTCCTTATAGGGGACGTAGGAATATATGTAACGGGCACCTATAACATGAAGAACCGTGAAACAACTAATACCGATAAAGGCCGACATTGGCAATCGCTTCCTAAACACATCGATGGTCAAAGGTACCAATAACAAGACTGTGCCAATATGTTGTAGCACCTGTTCATTCGGATAAATCGGGTGAATACAGGTAACGACAGTTAACGTCACCAGCATTAATACGAGTGTTAGTCTAATCTTATCCATCATCAAATTGTTAATCTATCGACACGCCAAAGGTGGCTTTTTCTTTTACATATTAATACTTTTAATACGCCTCTTCAACATCTTCTCATCCCTAACAAGCCTCAACTAAAACGCTCAATCAATACGAACGCCCTTTGTAAGTCATAATCACATGCTTGATTTTCTCCGTCTGCTCCCTATCGTAGGGGCTAATCCTTGGGTCTTTAAGACTCTTCTCAATCATAGACAACAAGGTCTCATTGTCTTCATAGAACGTCAGGAAAGGATTAGCACCATGTTCCAAAAGATAAGTAACAACCTCATAACGCCTACCGATCATCGCTATCGTAACAGCCGAATAGCTTTTGTAAGTGCTATCATTAGCTGTGTAATATTCTTGATAGTTTACGTCTGCACCATGTTTCAACAATAACTTCACCATTGAAAGCGATCCTCTTCCTGCTGCCATATCCAATGGAGCCAAACTGATAGTATCGTCTTCGGAATCTGGTAGGCGCTTAAAATCTTTCAAGTAAGATTTTATTGGTTTCACCGTAGCCCCATGTTTCAGTAATATCTCCGCTATCTTGAGTTGCTCCTCAGATGGATTAGGAATTTCACAAAGGCTTATCAATGGCGTCTTACCATCATACCAGTTACTGAGATTTGGTTTAGCACCATGCCTTAATAAGCTCTTCACTGTAGCTACATTCCCATCCAAACAAGCAAACCTCAGCATACTTTGCCCATAAAGCGTATCTTGGAAATTCACCAGCTTTGGCTGACTATATAAGATACGATCGATCTCCATCGTGTCATTATCCTCCACTGCTGTGGCAAGCTCGGCAGCTGGTGTATCACGATATATCGTATATCTATACCCATCCAACGTAGAAGGACCTGCAGGACGAAGTGCTAACCAGGTTATCAACAAGCCTATAATCAACACAAGAATGGCATGCGGAATAATTGAGATGAACACCTTATGATAGCGTCGATACAGAACAGCTCCCAACTGAACTACCCCGATAAGCCATAGAGAATAGCTATTGAAGAGAAGGAGCATACCTATTCTCTCCAATTCATTAGTAGGTCCGTCATAGTTCATTATAGTCCAAATAAAGACAAATGGAGCAATCGGAACAGGCGTAAGGAATACCCATGAGACCCTTCTTAACCACAAAGGAAGAGTATTATCAAAGATACTTAGTTTCATAAGATTACATATATAATCAGCAACAAAGATACGAATTTCAATAGCTAAAACATACCATTAACGCAAAAAAAACGCTACAGTAAGACATAAGCAAGCTTTTTTAAGTTAAACAAGCCGCTATTTCTAAAAGGTATCAAGGGCTTTTAATAGTAGAACAAGCCGCTAATTCTAAAAGGAATCAAGAGCCTTTAATAGTAGAACAAGCCGCTAACTCTGAAAAGAAACAAGCGCTTTTAATAGTAGAATAATGCACTATTCAAAAACAGTAACAAGCGTTTTTTATTAGTATAAAAGCCGTTGTTCATTAGGCTCCCATCCCTGTTCCACCTCATCCCCCCATCCCCTTCTCGAATTATTTTCATGAAAAAAAATAATTTTCTTCATGAAAAAAAATATTTATTTACGTGAGAAAAAATATTTCTTTTCACGAAAATAATTTTAAGAAGAAGGTTAAGCGTACCAAAACCGTCGTGGTTTCTTTACATTTTTAAGGTGCAAAACACCCCTTATCTAAGCTCTTATATTCCTAAAAGGACCCATGACTGTGTCACTAATAACAAAGTTGTAGATGGCTATTTAGGCCATGGAGGGATGAAACATACAAGGAGGATAACCAAACAATAAATAAAACAAAATCAGAGACAGTCGACTATCCGATTAAATAGTAATAATAGTAAGATGATTAAAGACGAATGACAGCCCTTCAATCATCCCCATAATCACACATTATTCTTATTTTCATCTGAATAAATATGGCTTCTTCATAGTTTTTTTGTATTTTTGTCTACTCAAGTAAACTATAAGTAATATGTTTAAAGCAAAGCCATTTATCAAATGGGTTGGCGGTAAGACCCAACTCATTGAACAACTTGAAGCACAGCTTCCAGCTGACTTTGATAATTGGGAGAATGCTACATACATAGAGCCATTCGTAGGTGGAGGAGCCATGCTCTTCTATATGTTACAGCGTTATCCTTGTATTCAACATGCTATCATCAATGATATCAACAGCGATCTCTGTACCTGTTATCAAACGGTTAGAGACCTACCAGAGCAATTAATAGAAGCATTGTACGAAATAGAAAACACTTATCGGGACCTTAAAACAGAGGAGGAACGTAAATTATTCTTCCTAAACATGCGTGAACGCTACAATCAGAAGGACTTAAAAGCAGTTGAGAATACGACATTATTCTTTTTTCTTAATAGGACTTGCTTTAATGGACTCTATCGTGTAAACAAGCGAGGTCTGTTCAATGTCCCCTTTGGTAAATACGCTAATCCTACTATTTGCGATCCTAATACCATTCGAAGAGATAGCGAACTGTTACAACGGGTTGAGATTATCAATGCTGACTTTGAGGCAACATTTGACTATGCTCAAGGCAAGACTCTCTTTTATTTTGACCCACCCTATCGCCCTTTAAGTAACACTTCCAGTTTTAACGATTATACAAAAGAGGCTTTTAACGATAACGCTCAGGTAAGATTAAAAGAATATTGTGATAAGATTCATGATGCTGGCCATAAATTTATGCTTAGCAATTCAGACTGTAAAGGAATGAACGGAGACGACAATTTCTTTGATAATCTTTATAGATCTTACTCAATAGAACGCCTCGTAGCTTCAAGAAGTATTAACTCCAACCCTCATAAAAGAGGAAAACTAACAGAGATATTAGTACACAATTATTTGAACACTAAGGCCAACACCTCCAAAGTAAGCTACATCGAAAACTTAAGACTGGAAAGAGAAGCAAACTTAAAAACGCATATCGTCTAACTTAATCATAATGAATATGGAGAAAAACTTTGGGACTTTCATGTCTCAACTACGGGAAACAAACCAAACATTAGGTTTCTTCTGCGATTTTGATAAAATATCTAATAATGTTGAGAACATAAAGTTAAGCCTATGTATGCTGAATAGTCTCATAGGAACAAACGACCTTCGACGAAGTGTTAAAACGATTTGGGAACGAGACAAAACGGCTTTCAACATCTTAGATATCCTCATTGCTGTTCGTAGTAATGGGCAGAAGAAGGTGCTTAACGCCAATGGGGAGTGTGTTGTCCTTGACAGTTTCTTTGAAAGCGTGGATAGTGTTGTTGAGTATTTAGAGGACACTGGACTTGCTCATATACTAAAAGAAGGAAGGATAAAGAACCTTGTTGATTACGTCTTCGGCATCGAAACAGGTCTTGATAGTAATGCTCGTAAAAATAGAAGTGGGCATGTTATGGAGAAAATGGTATCTAAGATATTTGATGACAACAATATCACTTATCGAAAAGAAGTGTATTCTAAAGAATGGACAGACATTAAAAGGGTTTTAGGAGACGATGAGAAGCGCTTTGATTTTGTAATAGAAGCACATCAAAAGACTTATCTTATAGAAGTAAACTTCTATAGCGGAGGAGGCTCAAAACTAAACGAAGTTGCTCGTGCATATACCGATATTGCACCTAAAGTAAATTCAGTTCCAAACTTTGAGTTCGTATGGATTACCGATGGTATTGGCTGGAAGGATGCAAGAACTAAACTTCATGAAGCATATAACATTATCCCCAGCGTCTATAACCTAACGAGTATAAGTGATTTTCTGAAGCTTATTAAAGAATGATCTCATCCTTTTATAAATCACCAAACAACGATTTCACACTTATTCAAGGTGATTGTGTTGATACCTTATCAAAGTTTAAGTTTGGCTTTGATATGGTCTTTGCGGATCCTCCCTACTTCCTGTCAGGTGGCGGTATCAGCTATCAGAGTGGCAAGATAGTCTGTGTGGATAAGGGTGTTTGGGACAAACCAACTACGCCAGAAGACCTGGATGCTTTCAACCTGCGCTGGCTTTCTGCTGTACGTGAGCACATGAAAGACAATGCAACGATATGGATATCAGGTACACACCATAATATATTCAGTGTACAACAACAGTTATTAAAATTAGGATTTAAGGTATTGAATGTAATAACATGGGCTAAAACAAACCCTCCACCTAATATCTCTTGTCGTTATTTTACATTCTCTACTGAGTTTATTATTTGGGCGCGTAAATCTTCAAAAGTACCCCATTACTTTAACTATGCCTTAATGAAAGAACTAAATGGGAATAAACAGATGACAGATATATGGCACTTACCAGCTATTGGGATATGGGAGAAGACATGTGGAAAGCATCCCACGCAAAAACCATTAGGCCTATTAGCAAGACTAATTCAGGCAAGTACTGAAGTTAATGCGTGGATTCTCGATCCCTTTAGTGGGAGTGCTACAACAGGAATAGCCGCAAACTTGTTGGGAAGAAACTATCTTGGGCTGGAGAAGGAGGAAGAGTTCCTGAATATGAGTAGGGCAAGAAGACTTGAATTAGAAGACCCTAACATTCGATGGAGTTACCTCAAACGATTAGAAAAGAATAACATAATACCCGCATCGGACGCCTCTGTCGTATCCGATAGCTCGCAAGCATGCTACAACACTCCTTGGATTTAGAATACTGTTAATTAGATGACATAAAAATGTCTATCTAAGAGATGGCAGCAAACATATCTACCACATAATCTTTAATTAGGTGTTAATACATAGTGACACGACCTAATTAGGAAGAAGTTTTGGAGGTGTATCAAAAGTAAAGAAGAATTACTCTGCAATTTAAAAGATGTAGAATACGACCTCTCGGGGATGTAAATAGAAAAAGACAAAGACAACATGCTCAACTTAATTTGGTAGAGGATCTATCTTTGTTGGCTAATACTAGTGAAGGATGTCTACGCCTTTCTCCAAGCCGATTTGTAGATTACTCAACAACTGCTTATGAATCTACTTGAGAAAACGGAACGAGGGAGAGGGGTGCCTTACATTTCCCTCTATCGACAAGACTTTATTGAAAAAGAGGTGTATTGGCTCTTTGGAAATATTTTATATAGCGTATTGTAAGGTAGAAGAGACAACAAAAAGAGGGTGTGTCAAAATTGATACATCCTCTTTTCTATTCTTCCTTTACCTTGT
>ERZ772979.1387-NODE-1387-length-14056-cov-13.139204_pt1 | contig 14056 bp, 10 predicted proteins | sample MGYA00511130_ERZ772979 | MGnify/ENA primary metagenome ERZ772979 (study PRJEB29015, sample SAMEA2738103) | human oral metagenome | biome: human oral; feature: human-associated habitat; material: saliva | place: China | collected 2186 ... | reverse complement strand
ATATTTCTTCTTGTAACTCTATAACTATACGCCAAGCCACGCCCGCAAACAGCGCGAGTCCTAACCCCGTATAACTTTTACGCAACGACTAATCTACCGGCGCGTTTATACGTCGCAACTTAATCAAATCTTGGCTAGCGAGAAACGCTTTGATACCCACATCATATACATAAACCTGCATAAATAGCTTGAAGAGATTGCTATAGAGAATTTACAATTTCAACCCTATTACTCTAGACAATCTTGCTATTTAGTTTATAGTTAATTCATCAGCGCCCACCCAAGGCTACGCAATGCGTCCTGAAATGCGGTGGGCCTTTTCATAGCATTGGGATTCACATGGAAAATAAACCTTTTAAAAGCATCGATGAGATGTGTTGTTTATTAATTCAAGACCGTGGACTTATCTGCCCAGATGATAATGAACTGAGGAAATTTTTAAGTAGGACAAATTACTATCGTTTCTCTGGATATGCTCGTGATTTTCAAGAAGATCCGGAGAAAGGCAAGAACTCGTTTGTCGGCAATACTTCTTTTCAAGATATTAATAAGCTTATTAACCTTGATGCTAAATTCCGAATTCTGCTGACAGAGCAATTAAGTGTTATCGAAATCGCAATTAGAGCAAAGCTTGCCCACGAATTTGGTAATGAGTATGGTTCAAATGCTTACTATCTTGATTGCAATACCTATGCTAAGCGTAATTTTGCAAAAAACTTTATAATTCCGGGAATTCTTTCAGATCTTGATCATGACAAAAGCCGAATCATTCAGCATTATTCAAAAAAGAACTCCAACACACCTTATGAAAAATATCATGATGTACCAATCTGGGTTGCTGTAGAGGTCCTCTCCTTTGGAAGAATTTCTAATATGATTAGCTATTCAAAAAATGTTGAGGTAACCAAAAGAGTAGCTAAATCTCTCGGCGTCCAATGGAAACCTTTTTCAAGTGTCGCTCATTCTTTACATGTACTAAGAAATTTATGTGCACATCATCGTCAACTATGGAATAGACCCATGCGCATCCAATGTCCAGTTCAGAAAAAACTTCGCCCAAAAGACATTAGCTTTGACCCCAAGAGCGTTTACGCACACATACTAATGGCTAACTACTACAGAAAAGCCATCGATGGGGATACTTCGGTTGCCAGAAGAATACAAGAACTTCTCGATAAGAACGATGTTTTTTCAAAAGGCATTTATTTGCCTCATCCAAAATAGCCACATCTAAAAAAGCCTGTATACTTACATCAACATGACCGGTTCCGCTAGAGCTTTTTGCCTAGTCCAGGGCCGGTCCTATTTTTCTATTCCGAACTGCTCTTCCACAATCTGATCAAGCTGTGCAGAAATGCTGGAGAACTCTTTGTTCAAATCAAGCGTCTGAACAGAAATCTTATTGCCACTTATGTGATACACGTCGTTAGGAACAAGCAGCTCATTTGTTCTCGCGTACAAAAGCATGCCTGAAACCTTCCAATCGGCATCTTTTACCTGCGCTTCCTTATTCTTCACATACGTATATATCTGATATAAATTACCCGAATGCACCTTATGCACATCAAAATTTTTCTGGAGTGTATGCTGATAATACTTCGCATCAATAATCAAAATCTGATCACCATACGAGAGCGTAATATCTGTCTGCATGTTCGGCAAAAGTCCAACATAGCCATCGTCCAAATCCCAAGGAATTTTCGATGCTCTGGCAGAAAAACCTTTCACGTGCTGGGCAAACTCCTGCGCGTAATACTCAAGAATGAACTTCTCGTACAACCTATGCATTTTTTGCTCGTCTATAAAACTTGCCAGGCGGTACTCTCCATCCTCAGTGGTCATGAGCATGCCTTCAACAATCAACTGGCAAATTGAGAGTAGTAGCTGATACGTGCGGTTATTGCGCTGAAAACGAATATCTGCCCAGCGAACTTGTTTTAAATCAACCTCATCAATGTCCGCAAAAAAAAGCAATTCTCGCTTAAGCGCAACCTTGTGCTGCGGCGATACATCCTTTTGTTTGAGCAGCAACAGGGCTACCGACTTTAGAATCTGATTGAATAGGTTGTTTTGCGAAAGCTCATCAAAATCGCAGGTAACTTGTACTCGACGAGTAAGACGGTTCCTAATGGTCCCCGGCATTTCAATCTTGCCTCTAACAACCGCCAGATCCTCCACACAATTTATGTACTCGCGATACAAGCCCTGCTTGAGCTGCAAACCAATTCCCTTGGACAAGATGGCCGCAAACAGGTTATAAATCGAGTCAAACGTCTCCTTCTGTACGTCCTCATACACAGATTCCCGCAGCGTAGTGAAGGCATACGACAGCATATAGTAAATATTTTTTATGAAGATATGCCTATCTTCGGTCATTGAAACACTCCATGAAGGATGTTCTCCCAGCGCTGGTATTTCTCCTGGTCGTCAAACCAATACTCGCCCAGCATTGGCAAGATGTCGTAATCCACAACCTCCTGCATCCATTTATCGGTGCAGCTCAGCTCATCGCGACCGCAGAAATAACTGTGCCCGATGCAAAATCCCCTGCCCAATGACCTATCCGATGTGATTTCCAAGTTCAGCTCAATCACCTTGGCGAGAAGATCATTGAAGGTTTCATTGTCAAGTGACTGCTGGTACTGGATAAAGCCCTCAGTCTCAAAACCAGGCTCCATCTCAAAGAAGCTAAAACGACGACGCAAGGCGTAGTCAATCATTGCCAGGCTTCTGTCTGCCGTATTCATCATTCCGATAATGTAAAGGTTCTCTGGAACCGAGAACTTCTCGTCATTGTACGCAAGTGTAGCCGGTATACCTCGATAATCGTTTTCAATCAGCATCAAAAGTTCACCAAAAATCTTGCTCAGATTGCCACGGTTAATCTCGTCGATAATAAAGAAATACTTTGCGTCAGGATCCGCCTCTGCCTTCTCGCAGAAACGGTAAAACACGCCTTTCTTGAGCTTAAAGCTTGAACCACTAGGCTTGTAACCCATTATGAAGTCTTCGTACGAATAATTCTGGTGGAATTGTACAAACTCGATAGCTTCCTCGTTGACGGCACCTATCAGAGAATATGCAAGTCTTTTTGCCGAGAAGGTCTTTCCAACTCCTGGTGCTCCCTGCAAAATAATGTTCTTTTTATTCAACAGAACAGCTGCCAGCTTGTCGTACTTCTCCTCCGGCATAAATACCTCAGAAAGAAAGTCCTGCTTGGTATACACGCTACTATCCCGCTCTGAACTGTCTTCTGTTTCAACGGTCTCTGTTGAATCATTGTCTCTAGGATGCTCTTGATCTTGCTCATAGTACTTGGAAAAAAATGCAACATCAGCAGTTAAAGTCACTAACTTCGGATCGGGATAGCAATCGTCTGTCAAAGCTGCTCTAAACATATCTACAAGCTCAGAATCCTGTGCAATTACATCTCTAGCTTCAGTATAGAGTGAGTTGCATTCACGAATATTGTTCGCAGTATTTCCCATTTTTATTAAATGGTCGCTCTTGAGCCTAATTGCAAAGTCTCTTGTTTGTTTATACCTATAAACCCAATATTTATCGGGGTAACGCAGCCATAAATACGTGGTTATGGTTCCATCCTTCTGGTAATGCTGCTTCCCTTCAGGACCATATGTTTCAAGCAGCTTATCTGCTCTTGCGATAAACCCATTGATACGACTAATTAAATCGATCTTCTCGTCAAAGAGCTGCATAAACATAGAGCGAACCTCTTCTGGGTTCTGCTCGGCATAGAACTCAATCATCTTGCGAGAAAAATCATAATTAGAAGCAAGAAGATTTCCCGTTTTAGACAGCGACTTACTCAGCATCGCAGGAAAATCCTGAGCGTTTATATCCCAGTGATCCTGGAAGCACTTAATTGCTTCCCATTTATATTTTTCTTCCTCCCAGTGAGAAGAAAAATCCTCTTTATACTGAACAAGGACCTCATCAAGAGATTGTCTATCTATCATTGCTGCTCCCCTTTAGGCAAAAGCCAACGACTTCTTGGTCACACGCAAAACACCAGACCAGACTGCATCATCGACTTACTACCAGTTAAATTGCACTTTTATACTGATAGTATCCTCCTAATTGGAGCTCAAATTTTTAACTTCTTGCACATTTCGGCGAACAGAAAAAGGCAGCCCACCCAGAGCTGCCTTTTACAAGTTCAACGTCCGCAAGGAACTGCGACAACACCTAAATAGCCCTTACCCGCTAGTCTCTAACAAATCCAAACGGGAATTCAGGTTTCACATAATCTAACAAGAAAAGCTCGTCTTCTGGAATACGTCCTACAACATTACGGGTTCCGTCGTCCTCAAAATCTCTTAGAGCAACTTCAACTTCTCCCAGGTAATGAGACAGGTTGTCATTCACTACTAATACGTCTCCGCGTTTAATATGACAATCTGTGCGCTCGCGAGCAGGAATCGAAGTGGAATACTCAAACATCCTAGGTACTGAAGAACGCAGGTAATACTCAGATGCATCACCACGCGTTACGTGGTTGAACTGATATAAAACGTTCTTCTCGACCTCAGTTACACCAGAATCAAATTCAACCTTGAACGTTACCTTAGTAGTATCAACAGCGGCTAATGCGGCAAGTTCCTCTTCAGAAGCAAAGCAATTGCCAATCATAATGTCGTCAATAAGGCCAGTTGCCAACAGGTGTCTTGCCTGCAAATTAATTGAACGAGTACGATCATCTTCGCAGGTAGGAAGACCGTCATAAACCGGCCATGGACCAAATGTTTTACCCTGCTGACTCGTCACAAATGCTGCCTGAGTTAAACCCATACCAAAATAATGCTCAGAGAATTCAATAAAGCGTTTCTCGCTCAAGCCAGAAAATCTCTGTGGATAAAAATTGTGACAAACGCACATATTGCGACGATATGCGCCACGCTCAATAAGCAGATCAAGCGACAGCATCTGACTGGCGTTGAACTCGACTGCAATGCCGTAAGGATTTCTTGTCAGAGCAATGTCCTGACGGTCTCCCAAATGCCCATCAAGACGAATAATATCAACACCCATCTTGGCAAAAACAGAAATATCAGTTGCCGTTGCCCCAAGGTGCTTAAATACTCGTGGGTTGGTATCCACTGCAACAGTAAACCCATACTCATGAGCTCGGTCCATAAACTGTGAAAACTCAGCTACCGTCTCTTCTGGTGACTTATCCACAGAAAGTAAGCATGTGAAAATACGCGAGAAACCATAGCTACTTGCTAATGCCATGTAGGCATCATCGGCTTCAGGTGTTGAGTGCTCTGGATAAAGAGAAATTCCAAGCCTATGCATCACTTCCTCCAATCAAGCATACAGACTGGTACCTGGCACAGCGTCTCAGCGTTGTACCAGGTACAGCTCAAATACAAAAGTTTTACAGCACGACAGAATCAAGGTCGATAGAGTCAAAGTCTTCCAGCTCAGTAGAAGATTCCTCGGAAGCTGCGGCTTCTTCCTTCAGATATTCCTTATCCAACGTCTTGATGAAAGGCAGATAAATAAAGATTCCCAGAATAATCAAGAAGAGCTGCAGGACAGCGCCTTGCCAACCACTCAGCAGGAATCCAGAAACCAGAGGAGGAGTAGTCCAAGGAAGCATAACACCGTTGCACAGAGGTACTAAACCAAGATCCATGATGAAGTACGCAATAATGATGTTGACCACTGGAGTGAGGATAAAGGGGATCAACATAACAGGGTTAAGAACAATAGGAAGACCAAAGATAATAGGCTCGTTGATACCAAAGATACCAGGAGCAACAGAAATCTTTGCCAGATCTTTAATACGCTTGGAATTGCAGAACAGAAGCATTGCAATCAGCAAAGAGAGCGTAGAGCCGCCGCCGCCAAAGGTTGCAAAGAAGGTCTCAAACTCACGGTTAACAATGTTAGGAAGTGCCGCGCCAGCAGCAAATGCAGCCTGATTTTCCAGCGAAAGTGCGGTAAGAATTGGTGTGTAAATTGAACCAGTAACGCTGGAACCATGGATACCAATAAACCAGAATCCACTTGCCAAAACATAACTAAATGCCAATGCCCAAACAGTTCCACCAAGTGAAGTCAAAGGAGCCTGAAGGATTGCATAAATGAAGTTAAAGGCATTGCCCCATGGGGAAATGATAAAGACAATACCAACCAGCCATACGGCAGTAAATGCAACGGTCATAGGAATAAGAGCACTAAATGCACGGGCAACAGTAGGAGGAACGCCCTCTGGCATCTTAATGGTCCAGTCTTTTTTAATGATGTAACCAAATACGCCTACTGCAAAAAATCCTACAATCATGGCAATGAAGACGCCTTTTGCACCCGTCCATGCAAGAGGAATACTGTCTACCAGGAATGGCTCTACGCCTTCTTCAGGTGAAAACTCAGTTACCTGAGGCATAAGGATGAACCAACCTACCAAAGAAACAATGCCCGCTGACGCACGGTCTTTAATACCAATGTGCTCGGCAAAGTTATAACCAATATTAAAAGCAAGGAAGATTGCCATGAGCGAAACAGTACATGCGGAAGGAATAGCCAGCAGAGCAAACAGCGATTTATCTGGCTGAACCATCGTAGTCTTCAAAAAATCAATCCACGCAGGAATTGGGAAGTTGCGAAGCAAAGTAAACATAGAGCCAATAATCAGGATTGGCATGACCATTGCAAACGAATCTCGCATGGTCAAAAGGTATTTATTTTTACCAATCATTTCGGCCAGCGGCATAAGTCGCTTTTCAAATACATCCATCGTTTTCATAGAACCCTCCAAACTGACAACTCTCCATTTTTATAAAATCACAGGTAAAACATATAGCGAGAAACCCTATGCAGTAGAACCACGCTTAATCAAAGAAATGGCCATCTTAAGCACACGCTCGCCATTCAAGTTGCCATAATCAGCTGACTCAATAACGCCAACAGGAATTTTTGCTCCGTATTTTGCGTTAACATCGTCAAAGCTAAAACGAACCTGAGGTCCCAGTAAAATGCAGTCAGGAGTGTCGTGCTCTACCTGGAAATCAATCGAGGTAGAAGAAAATGCTTCAACCTTTACTTGAATTCCATGAGCATCAGCAACCTCTTGCATCTTGTTTGCAAGCATACTTGTGGACATACCTGCACTACAAAACAAATCGATCTTTTTCATACCTACTTCCTTTCACTCACCACTGCTCGTAGTTACTTGCTTACAAAGCTCAACGATTTGCACTGCCAAATCGTGTGTGGTAAGAGCACACATCAAATGATCTTGTCCGTGGACCATCAGCAAAGATAGTGGCTTGTTATCCTGTCCAATAATTTCCTGCTGAATCCGTTCCATCTGAAACTCATGCGCTCGGTTTAACGATTCTGAACTCTGTTTCAACAACTCATCTGCCTGGTCAAACTTTCCTAAACGAGCGCACTTGATTGCTTGTATTGCATAGCTTTTTGCATCCCCGCCATACACAACCAAGTTGGCGACAATAGCCTCTACCTCTCTTTCATCCATTTCTATTCCCTCTTTCTCAAACCATCACCTGACGATGCAATCTGACCAACAAAAGTTGAAAAACTTTGATGCTTTACCAGTGAACAAATTGCCTCTTTATCCATAAGAAGGGACGCCATGTTCTTGTTAAATAAGCGGGTCTTCTCGTCTTCTGAACAAGAAACTGAAATTAAAAACACAGCAGCTACGTCATGACCGTCCCAGTCAATTGGGTTGTCTAATAAACCAACTGCTACACAGGTGCGTTCAGATACCGGGCGCGAAGGATGAGGAAGTGCAACCAAGTTTCCAAAGGCAGTCATTGCTAAAGTTTCGCGGTCAAAAACAAGAGCTCTGAACTCATCTTCAGAAACAGAGATGTTTGATTTCTCACTGTTGCATAATTGACTGACCAAAAAGTTAAGTACTTCTTCCTTACTTCTATACGCAAGATGTGAGAAGAAAAGATGCTCGCTAAAGTGTTTAGCAAACTCCTCTTGTTCATCTCGACGTAGCAAGTCTTTAACTAACAAGTCTTTATTAATGTCATCGAGCAAGAACCCCGAATAACACACAGGAACTGGCAAAGGAGATTCAATCTCAACAGTAGAGAACACGTAATCAATATGTGAGAAATCAATCTGAGAAATCTGGCTTAAGTTACACGTAGTAATTGACCCGATATAAGGTCCAAATTCCTCTTTGATACGAATTCCCAAAATCTTTGAAGTGCCTAGACCTGTTGCGCATACACAAAGTACATTCTTTTTTGGCAGTTCATTACGCTTACGCTCCAAAGCTAATGCAAATGCCAGGGCCAGATAAGCTACTTCATGCTCACTGAGAGTTGCTTCGTACTCTTTGGCCAAGATTGTTGACGACTCCATGGCCATCAAGTATGCCAAAGGCATTCGATACTGGATGTCAGTAAGCAGTGGATTTTCTATATGCAGGTTATAGTGCAATCGAACGGAAAGTGGCACAATGTGTCTGGCTAAACTCATATGTAGTTCAAGATCATTCCTAAAATCAAATCTGAAACTACTCCATACCAGATCAATCATCTGACGCGTAACTGCAAATACGTCATCGGTAATTACTAGATTTGGAGACTCAGAGATATCTTTAAACATCTTCTTAGATGCCAAATGAATTGCAATATAGGCAACTTCTGTCTGAGGAAACTCAACATCAAACTCAGACGACAGGCAATTTACCAACTTTTGTGCCACGCTATATTCATACGAGCACTGAATTCTCTTAAGCGAGTCTTCCTGTCCTACAACATAGCGCTGTTGCTTAATGCGATTAATTGCAACCACAATATGAATGACAAGATTTCTAATTGCAAAATCATTCAAGCTGACATCATGATGTTCAACACACTCAACTACCAGCTTTGTTACATCAGCAATAAGTTCATTATTTTCTACCGTGGCGTGACAACTACCCGAATATGCTTCGTTTGTTACCAGACTTGCCAGGCAGAGCCGCTTATTAAATTCAGTACCTTCAATCTGAATTCCATAATGCGATTTACGCACTATGCGCAGGTCAAATCTGGCGAGAAACTCTTCAGCTTGTTTTAGATCAATCGAAATAGTCTTACGAGAAACGTAAAGAATCTCTGATAACTCATCTACCGTAACCCAATCGCTTCGATTAAGCAGATCGTCCAATATATATGCCACACGCTCATTAGAAGTCTGAGGTAGCTGATCTTCTTTATTAAGCCAACAATCCAAGAGCTCAGGATTAAGAACTTCAAGATGATAACCCTGACCTTTTATTGTTGTAATTTCCGCAGTACCTTCTAGTAATTCTTTTGCTCGCTTAATATATGCACGCACGGTGCGCTCGGAGACGCATAAGGACTCAGACAGCGTTGATGTAGAAACATCTTCCTGTTTTGCCAAGCACGTTATGAGACGAACAAGCTTGTCATCCATGACGCACCCTCCTTATAGAAAATTATAAAAAGGGGCCCTGACGTTTCCATTTCCAATTCCGCCAACGGTAAAAGGAAATCAACTTCACATAACATTATTTAAATTTGTTATTAAAAAACTGGCGAGAAGATCACTCCTCTCGCCAGGCGACTAACCTATCAGTTCTTGCCGCAGCCCGCGACCGCCTGCGACCGCGACCCGCTACTTGTTCGTCAGCCTTTCGACAAGCTTGTTGATTTCCCACTCGGTCATACCTACGTCAGTCAGATATTTGCGAGCTCCAGCTGCGTAATCCGCGCCGTCGAGCGAACCGTACGTAGGCACCCCAGCAATGCAGCGAGCGATATCGTCGAACTTCACGTCAACAACGGCGTCGTAACGAGCCTTGTCGTCCTTCTCGCTAATGCCGTAATAGTTGTCGTAGGTAATCATGTAGTCGTCGCGCATCTCGTCGTAGGATGCGCCGCAAAGTGCCTCGAGAAGAGCGCAAACAAAGCCCGTACGATCCTTACCCTCGGTGCAGTGAATAAGATAGGGCCCCTTATGCAGAATTATCTCGCGCAGACCCGCTACCAGGCGATAAGCATATTGGCCGCCCCGATAATTGGCGTTGAGGTTAAGAGCCGCAACATTCCCTGCGTCATACAGGCTTTTGTGCCACGTAATGTCGTAGTCCGCATTCTGGTAATAGCCCTGAATCTCTTCGTTGGTGTCTGCAAGGTCCAAGATAAACTGCACGCCACACCTCTGGGCAAGATCTGCCGCGTAAGGTGCGCGATTGTTCCGATTATCAATAGGCGACGCCGAGCGATACATCACGCCCTCGGCAAGATTTCCACCCTTCATGGGACGGAAGTTGGCAAAGACCTCGTCACTTGCGTAGTCGGAGCGATTATTGGTGTACGTTGCATCCAGGGCCTTCTGAACCGTTGCGTACTTCTGCTTCTCGTGGAGCGTTACCGTGGCCGTATCTCCATGCTTAAGACCAGCGGTTTCCCACAGAGGCTCGCCATTATTTACGCACACATCGATGTAAGGATAGCCCGGATATGCGACAACCAGGGGCTCGTTAGTTTTGGTGTAATAGCCGTTGTAGTACGGAATATCGGTGAGCTTGTATCCATTGCTAAACGTAACGTCCACGCTGTCACCATATTCAAAGCCCAGGTTATTAAACTCTTCGATAGTGATATCCAGGTAGCTGCCACCAAACTTGGGCTCGTGTATTGCCTCGATTTCCCCTGTTGTGATTGACGACTGCGTTGCTGGCTGGGCAGGGTTGTTCTGCAGGAACGGGAATACGTTGCATCCAACCAGCGCAAACGAGAGCACCAACGTCATGAACACGCTCAAGACCGTCGTAAAACGTTTCTGTAACTTTTTCATTTCTCGCCCCGATTCTGCCGATGCTGCGCGTCACACGACGCTGCGGTCAAAGGCTCTCGCGCGTCCAAACCACACCACTTTGACTATACGGCTGACGAGAAACCCCACCTGTCCAAACAGATGGGGTTCACATGAACGGTGTCGTTTTATCGGTGGGTGGAGAAGGGTGACGTATTTTCGGGAAAATAACTACTTTTGTGATACTTTGATTTCATAATTTATAAAAGCAAAGTTTGATAAATAAAAAGGGATATATATGCATATTGATTACAATGAAAAACGCGCAATATATTTTCCTCAGGGAGATTTGATGTCTTCTTATTATTTTGATCGTGTAACCGAAGTGCTAAGAGACTTATCTGTTAAGGACATTTCAAACATAAACGATGCTATTGAAATCTATCAATGTAAGTTAATTTATGAAAATAACATTGAGTATTTTTCAGATACCCTTCCAGCGCTGCCTTCCAAATCCATCGATAAACTATTCGGTACCGCTTGTAAGATGGCCATAAATACCCTGAAGAATCAAAGACTCTTGAAGATTTTTAATGAAATTGAATTTCAATACATTGAGCAATTTTGGGATTTTGTTTTCTTTTTAAATTTTTGGAAAATTATTCTTGAAGAAGATATGCAAAATTTTCTTCAAGATCATCCAAATCAGATTCCAAAACTAATTGAGAATAAAGAAGTATCTAATAAATACGATAGGGTACTATCTGAAGCAATGGAAACCAATTTCAAAATTTCAGCAGAATGTATTATTCGAGTATTCGCTATTGATATAAATGAAAAAATCTTTCTGCCAAAATCGCTAACAAATACAAAAATTGACCATATTATGCTTAATTATCTTGGTGGCAAGCTACCGGAAGTAAACATTAAGTTTGTTGAAGCTCTTTCTAATTGGCCTGCTTGTTCAAAATATAATCCATCTCCTGAAGTTAGAATTGCAGCAAAAAAAGTTAACCAATCTTTGACTAATAAAATTTTTTCTGATCGTTGCGACGGCATTCGTTTTGGATCTAAAGTTTGCTTTTGTGCAGAACAGAAACCTTGTAAAAAATACCAATATCAAAACAACATTCTCAACTATTACTTTAGTCAACAATGGCTGCAGGAATATATTGATTATGCCACAATACTAAATAACTTTATTTATGTGTTTGATTTCTTAGACAAAGGAAGACTTATAAGTTGTTCTTCACACCGTCGGAATACACCAACACTATTAAAAATTGCAGAGCCTCATTATCACAATCGCTACACAATGACGTTTGAAGCACTTTTTGATATTGATCTAAAACTTGGAGAAATTATTGGTTATCAAAAAATATTAAAAGACCAGGGAGTAAGACTTGAAAATGCAATTAAATGGTTTTTCAATAACTATATTGGTGAAGAATTTGATATAACAGGCTTTAGTATCAGTCTGCCAACCGAAGAGACTTCCCTTCTTGATAAGTGTAAGGCAATAGGCCCTGAAGTTGAACGTGTTCTTAAAGCGTATATGCTTTACGCAAAAAATCATTCAATCAATACTGATTATTTCCCTTTTATTGTAATAAAAGATTTTACAGAAATACCTTCTCTATTTGAAAAGAAATACTTAATAGAAGATACTGAATTTGACAAACCAGCTCATATTCTCCTTAGCGACCAGTCATTGCTTGCTTATTCACCAACACATCCAGAAGAAAAAAATTTTTTTAGTCTTATTACTGAATTCGATTTGACAGAACAAGATTTTCATAAAACTGCTTATCCTTCGATTGACTATTTAAAAGAAAACAACTTTATACAATTTGATGAAAGTGGAATTTTGCAACCGACTCAACAAGCGGTCCTACTGGCAGTAATATGGATGCGTGGATCAACCAATCTTGATGATTTTCCTTCTGATGTTATTGAATCCTTAATGTCTAAAAAGATAATTAAATCTACAGATAGATTTTTTTCACCTGATGAGGCAGAATACTTGTCATACCTATTCAATAATGCAAAGTTCAGCAATTCACTAGCCTTAAGGAATAAATACAGTCATGGGTCTGGATCAATAACTGATTTTAGTGATCAAGAAATGCAGTTCGATTATTACATGATGCTTATAGCATTGATTTGCATTTTACTTAAAATAAATGATGAGCTGTCCCGCTTTACCCATAAAGGAGGGCTTGATAGTAAGTACCTAATTGATTGGCCTTTGGAAGAAGAATAGTGCCCAAGCATTAGCATGGCAGTAGTGGTTTGATTAATTTTAAGCCATAAAAGTCGTTTTTAATAAAGTTCATGAATTGCACCAAAAAAGAAATTTTTTGGTGCAATTCAATTCTTAAATCTAATGAGAATTTAACACAAGACATCGTAAATATTGATTTAAGTCAAAGATTTTAATTTTTCAGCATAAAGTTTAAAAAGATGTGCAACTATCTTAGTTACGTCTCAAAAAGTGGTGTAAGGCTATTTCCTTACTACCTTCTAGCCTACATTATGCCACCTCTTTACAAACCTTAAAGTCACTATCAATTACTTGTAAGAGATGGTTGATAGTCTCTTGTGTACATGACCCTTTCTTAGGGGTTTCTTCAAAGAGAAGAGAGCGTTTATCCATGAAGTGCGTTGCTACAAACCACTCTTCGTTTTGATTGATACATACCGCTCCTACAAGGCGAAGCATTGCTTGTTTGGAGGGAAATACTCCAACGACACGTGTGCGCTTCTTTATCTCTTTGTTGAGTCTTTCACAAAGATTGTTTGTACGTATCCAGTGAGCGTGTTCTTTTGGAAAGTCTAGGTAGGTCAGTACATATGGCTCTGACTCTTCTAGAAGATGTGCTCCTTTTGGATCTATCTTTTCATACACTTCATAGAGGTGCTCAAAGCCTGTACGTACTAACTCGCTATCAGTAGCTTCAAAGGTATGTTTCATAGCAGCAATAACTGCCCTACCCTGAACTTTTGTTCTACATCTATCAAAGACATTTCTCTCTAAGTGACAAAGGCAGTTTTGCCAGGCAGCGCCTGTGAGCACCTCACCGATTGCTCTTACAAGACCTGCATGGGCATCAGAGATAACAAGTTTCACTCCACTAAGTCCTCGTTCTCTCAAAGAGATAAGAAAGTCTTTCCAGGACAGATACGACTCGGTATCTATACACTCAAGCCCTATGATTTGTCTTTTAGCCTCTGTATTTACTGCTACTGCAATAACAACAGCACGCTTGGTTGTATG